>Ga0247688_1000351_pt1 | contig 15227 bp, 15 predicted proteins | sample CNK29_metaG_FD_182718 | JGI IMG/M metagenome (GOLD analysis project Ga0247688, IMG submission 182718) | Soil microbial communities from Purdue University Martell Research Forest, Indiana, United States - CNK29 | ecosystem: Environmental > Terrestrial > Soil > Temperate forest > Bulk soil... | reverse complement strand
ACTTGGCATGGAGAACGCAAAGTTTTCCACGCCGCTCGAGGAGATGAGCCGCGGCATGCAGCAGAAGATCAGCATCGCGCGCGCGTTGATGATCAACCCGCCGCTGTTGCTGCTGGACGAGCCGACGACGGGGCTGGATCCGAAGAGCCGGCGCGACGTGCAATCGTTTCTTGAAGATCTGCAAGCGCGTGAAGGGACGACGATTTTGCTCACGACGCACGACATGGCCGAGGCGGAACGGTTGTGCAAACGCATCGGGTTTCTCGCGCATGGCAAGCTCGTCGCTGAAGGAACGGCGCGAGACTTAATGCGACTCGCGAACGCAGCGACGCTCGACGACGCGTTCATAAAGTTAACCGGCGAGGAACTAACGGAAAAAGAGCCGTCCACAGATTACGCGGAGTGTTCTGCGTAATCTGCGGATGGTTTTCGGAGGTAGCAATGGAAGCGACTTTAAGACAAACATGGGCGTTCCTTTTTCGCGGCTATCACATCACCCGCCGTTACATCGGTTGGGTGGTCGTGTTCAACTTCTACGCGCTCGTGACGTCCGCCACCGTCGCGCTGATCGGCGTGTCGCAGGGCGATTACCAACTCACGCTGAAGCTCGTGGTCGGCGCGCTGCTGTGGAACTATCTTTCGTGGCTCTACCAGGAGATCGCGATGTCGATCGCTTACGAGCGTTGGGAAGGCACGCTCGAATACACGTTCATGGCGCCGGTTTCGCGCGCCGTCCATCTGCTCGGCGTGAGTTTGTACTCGATGCTCAACAGCATCGTGACCAGCGTGATCGTGCTCGTTGGCCTGATGATGTTCACCAACCTGACGCTGCGCGGCGTGAACTTCTTCGGCGTGATCGTCGTGCTCGCCGTGAGCACGGTTGCGTTCGTTGGCCTCGGCCTGTTCGCGGCCGTGTTTCCCGTGATGAGTGCGGAGCGCGGAGCGGAAGCGACGCACATCTTTCAGGGCTCGCTTCTGCTCGTTTCCGGAGTTTATTATGACATCGAAGTGCTGCCGCGCTGGATGCAGCCGCTCTCGGCGATCTCACCGGCGACTTACACGCTGTCAGCCTGCCGCAAGTTGTTCGGCGTGGGCGACAGCAGTTCGACGCCAGGGCACCTGGCGGGCGCGCCGTTGTCAGCAGTTACACATGAACTACTCATTCTCGGCTTGATGGGGGCAATACTTTTGCCGCTTGGGCTCTGGGCGTTCGTGCGCATCGAAGCCTGGGCCAAGCGGACCGGGAAGTTGAAACGAACAGGATGATCGATGGCCAAACGCGAGAGTAAGGACGACTTGAAGAAGCGAGTGCGCGAAGTGATTCGCCGTTTGCGGCGCGCGTATCCCGACGCGAAAACTGCGCTCAACCATACGAACGCGTTTGAGCTATTGATCGCGACGATTCTCTCGGCGCAGTCGACCGACGTGCGCGTGAACATCGTGACCGCGGATCTGTTTCGCAAGTACCGGCAACCGGAGGATTACCTGAAGGTGCCGCCGCGCGAACTCGAGCAGGACATTCACTCGACGGGCTTCTTTCGTAACAAGACGAAGTCGCTGCAGGGAACGGCGAAGGTGCTGATCGAGAAGTTTGGCGGGCAGGTGCCGCACACGATGGATGAACTACTCGAACTTCCGGGCGTGGCGCGCAAGACGGCGAACGTCGTGTTGGGTAATGCGTTTGGGATCAAAGCGGGTGTGGTTGTCGATACACACGTCACGCGCCTTTCGCACCGGCTCGGTTTTTCGCAGGAGAAGACGGCGGAGAAGATCGAGCAGGATTTGATCGAGATCGTGCCGAAGAAGGACTGGGTGATGTTTCCGCACCTGCTGATCTATCACGGACGGCAGATCTGCAAAGCGCGTAATCCGCTGTGTGACGAGTGTGCGGTTGAAAAACAATGCCCGTCTTCGTTTCTGAAGACGGGCGTGATGCCTGGAAGTTAAATCCGCAGATTATGCCGATTATTGTTTGGTGGCTGCTTCGATCAGAGCTTGAGCGGCTTGCGTTGTTGGAGGCGTGACGATGTCTTCGCCCGCTGATTTTGCTTTGCCTTTGAATTGCTTGCTGAAGGCCGGATAGCCCGCGCCGGGTTTCTCTAATCTCACGTCAACAGTCAGTTCGTCTTTTGCTTTGACGTCGGCAATGGCGGCGCTCGTCGCGGCGTTAGCGGCGATTCCTGCTGTCGCGTTGCCATAGCCGACAGTGTTAGCTGCGATCTGCGCAGCTTGACTGCTGAACACGCTGCCAAATCCGCCGCCGCCGCCTTTCTTGTGCGTGACCGTCGTGTAGACGAGGAAGTCGCATTCTTTCTCGCGTGCTTCGGCTTCGATCTGGTTGAGTACTGTGGCTTGGATTGGAACTGCTTCGACGTTTGGCGCTTTTAGTTTTTCAGTCAGTGTGGTTTGGACTGCACCCGCGAGATTGCCCGCGTTCATATTTTCTGCAACCGCGCCGGGTTTGACCGTGACGATGCCGATACGAATCACGCCGGCTTTTTTCGGGCCAAGTGTTTGCGCCGGAGTCGCAGTCGGAGCGGCAGAAACCACAGATGGAGCAGATGAAACGGATGATGTTGTTGGCATGCCGGACGGAGCTGCATACATCTGCGAGAAGTCGCTTACTTCACGATAGCCTTCCGGAATCTCAAACAGCGCCTGATCGAGTGTCGCTTGCGAGAACTCGACTACTTCATTAGTCGTCGAAAAACTCTCGACGCCGTTTGGGCCAAACATCGTCGTCTTTTCCCAAACCGCAAAACCCTTCTTCGCGGCGCCGGCTTGTTTTGTCTCGTAACGATCGTGACAACCGTCGCCGGTTGGATTTGGCCGGTGCGGTGTGTAGTTGCTGCCGAGATCGCAATCGAGCGCGAACGCCGCATCGATGTACCAGCCGTCAATCTCCATCTTCGTATTCACTTTCGCACACGCGTCCGGCGACGACTCCATCATCATCGTGGTGATGATGTGACGCGCCTGATAGCCAAACATCTGTTTGCGTTCGCCGGTGTCGCGCGTAGTGACCGTTGACGTGACGACTCCGCCCTTCTTCGCGGGCTGCTGCAATGGCGGCCGGCTGCTCTGCACTGTCGAAGCCCCGGTCGTGCTCGATGGCTGATCGTACGGTTGAATCATGTATGTCTGCATCGCCGGCATGAGCATGACATTGCGCCGCAGATCGCATTGCGTGAGGTTGACCATCTGGCCGCCGTTGGATTCGCTGCGTTGCCGTTTGCCTTTGATGTAGGTGCTGTTTTCGTAGGTCTGGCCGCCTTGCGTTTGGCGGATCTTGACCTTGGTATCGGCATTCGCCACGACAGAGAAAGCGACCAGGCAGGTGATTGTAAGTAGTGTTTTTAGCATTGTGTTCCCCGAGGTTGAGCTACATCTAGAACGCGCGTTGCGGAGGAGAAAAGTACCACGGATTGTACGGATTAGGCGAGGCAGCTAGAATGTCGCGCCGTGAGCTACCGATTCCCCTGGCACCGTCTGAGCGACGAACAGTTGCTTGACCTGCGCATCTGCGATTTGCCAATCAAAATCAAGGGCTCGTTTCTCGAACCGCACATCAAGAGGCTTTACAGCGAACTCAATTCCCGCGGAATTCGCTTCAAACCGCACGTGTGGCTGGCCGAGGAGTGGTTTTCGCCGGACGGCGTGCCCGGCATTGCGATTCCGTTTTATCTCGCGCATCCGCGGCTGGTAAAGCTCGAACGCCGGCAGATGCTGGAGGTCGAGGGCGGCACCGACAAGGAGTGTACGCGCATTCTGCGTCACGAAGCCGGCCACGCGCTCGACACCGCTTTTCGTTTGCACTTCAAGCGCCAGCACCGCGAACTCTTCGGCTCGTTTGCGCAGCCGTATCCCGATTTCTACAAGCCACGGCCGCGTAGTCGCAAGTACGTTTTGCACTTGCCGGCGTGGTACGCACAGGCACATCCCGCGGAAGACTTCGCCGAAACGTTCGCCGTGTGGTTAACGCCACGATCGCAATGGCGACGCCGCTATCGCGGCTGGCCCGCGTTGCAGAAGCTCGAGTACATCGACGAGCTGATGGAACAGATCGCCGGAACGAAACCGAAGAACCGCGCGCGCACGAAAGTCGAACCGCTATCAGCATTGAAGATCACTTTGCGCGAACACTATCGCCGCAAGCGTGAACGTTACGACTTCGAATGGCCCGCTGTTTACGATCGCGATCTGCGCCGGATCTTTTCTGACGATCCGAGACATAAATTGAAACCGAGTGCGGCGAGTTTTCTGCGCCAGGTGCGCAGAGAGGTGCGGCAGATTGTTGCTGAAGGCACGGGCGTGCATCAGTACACGATCGATCACGTGCTGGAAAACATGATCGATCGTTGCAAAGAATTGAAGTTGCGCGTCGCAACCCCCTTTCGCGAAACGCGGCGTCGTGTAATGATAGTGTTGACGGTGCAAGTAATGAACGTGCTCCATTCAGGTTATCATCGCATAGCCGTATGACCTTTGAGCCACGACGCAAGCTGCGCATCATCGTGCTCGTCCACGAAGACCTCGTGCCTCCCGATTCGTTGGACGGTCTTTCCGACAAAGAAAAACTGGAAATCAAAACCGAGTTTGACGTTTACTCGACGCTGAAGAAGATGGGCCACGAGGTCTATCCGGTCGGGCTTTACAATCAGCTCAATGTGATCGGTGATGCGTTGCTGGCGCACAAGCCGCACATCGCGTTCAACCTGCTCGAAGAGTTTCACGGTTATCCGCTTTACGATCAGCACGTCGTCAGTTATCTCGAGTTGATGAAGCAGCCGTACACGGGTTGCAATCCGCGCGGGTTGACGTTGGCGCATGACAAGGCGCTGACGAAGATGATCCTCTCGTATCACCGTTTGCTGGTGCCGAACTTCGCCGTGTTTCCGATGAATCGGAAAGTCCGGCGGCCCAAGCGATTGACGTTTCCGTTGCTGGTGAAGTCGATCAGCGAAGAAGGATCGGTGGGAATCGCGCAGGCGTCGGTGGTCCACGACGATGAGAAGCTGGCGCAGCGCGTGGAGTTTATTCATCGGCAGAACAAGACCGCGGCGATCGCCGAGCAGTATATCAAGGGACGTGAGATCTACGTTGGCGTGATTGGCAATCAGAATATTCAAACGTACGCGCCGTGGGAACTCGTGATGGAGAAACTGCCGGAAGGCGCGGAGAATATCGCGACGTTGAAGGTTAAATGGGATCCGGCGTATCAGGAGCGCGTCGGGGTTGCGACGCGCGCGGCGGAGTTGACGCCCGAACAGCACAAGACGCTCGAACGATTGTCGAAGCGCATCTATCGTTACTTGTTTTTGAGCGGGTATGCGCGGCTCGATTACCGCATGACTGAAGAAGGGCAGTTTTATTTGCTGGAAGCCAATCCGAATCCGCAGATTGCGCAGAACGAAGACTTCGCCGACTCAGCGGAGCATACGGGCGTTGCGTATGATCAGTTGCTGCAGAAGATTATTACGGTTGGGTTGAACTACGCCGAGCGCTCCGTCTAATCACGCCCCGGCCCAGACTCGCGCATACGCTGAGTAAACTGCGTCTTGACTGAATGAGCGAATACTTGCGATTCGCCGCTTAAGTTCCAAGACTTTCCTGGTTTCGTCTTCATTCAACCAAGCAATGATCATGATCGCGAACGATGCATATTAGATGTTGCAAGTCGTGTCTTGAACTTCGCGTTTCTTACATGTCACTGTTCGGATGCAACCTGATCTTGCCGGGAGTTGCATGCAACTCAGTGAATCTCTGAAGTTCTTTAGTCCGTTTCGCCAGCCTGAAAGCAGTTGCGTTCCCCATTCATAATACGGTTGCCTATTTCCTGCCAGACAGCGGAGGAGGCGACTGGCCCGATGTGGGTTGGACTCCTACCAATTTCCTTTTCGCGGACTTCATTAATGCTGGCCCCGCTTTTGGTGGTGATCCGCAGAATACCCTACCGCTGCCAACCGATCTGGAAGACAGGGTTTCTTCGATAGTCAGCAATCCTAAAGGTGATTGCGCCGAATACATCAAAAATCTGCTTGCCAAGGTTAGCGCAAAGTACGGCAAGGCGTTCTCCGATGATGCTTCGGATCTCTTTAAACGGGTTGGACAAGCTGGATTCAAGTTAAAGAAAATTAAGTACGCTGGGCTAGCTAATTTTGAGGGAAATCGGCGAGTAGTCTATATCAACCCTGGTACGCTATCTGGTGGAGAAGATGAACGCCACCTCGAGCATTCAAGGAACGGCTACGCAGTTACGGCTTTGAATGAACTAATGCATCACGCAAGGAACTCAGGGGTTTATACCGACGCACAGCTAGCCTTTGCGGCATTCCAACTGTTGGACCCTGATGAGCAGTTGAAACGGCGTCTACCTAAGAGTAACGATGTAATTGCCAACAGCAAGTACTTCCATTCATTATTCAACCTGCACTGTCGTTCGACAACGGGAGAATGAACAGATGAAAGCGATAATTCCCACTCTATCGTTGTCTTTTCTGATGTTAATGACCCTAGCCCCTGGTAAGGATCCGGATTGGCGGAAACTCGTGCCGCTGGAATCTACCCGTGCTGATGTCGAACGTTTACTGGGCCCGTCAAAAGAGACTTATTTAGCGGACTACACGCTCGAAGAGGGGAATCTGTCTGTTATCTATTCCAGCGGTCCCTGCGGACCTGATCGAACTGGAGGTTGGAACGTCCCCAAAGACGTCGTTGTTAGCCTTAGTTTTTCACCTAAACAGAAGAAAAGAATATCGGCGCTAAAGCTTAGTCCCAAGAAGTTCCGAAAAGTCGTAGATGATCATGTCGGTGGAGTGCTCTACTACATCAATGATGAGGAGGGCATAACATACGAAGTTCAGCGTGGAAGGGTCGATGTAGTGTATTACGAGCCTGCCGGCAGATATGAGCATCTGTATTGTGGTGATCCTTCAGCTGAAAAAAAGCTTCCCAGAAACAAGCTAAAACAATAAAAGAGCACCTAGTTTAAGCATTGCCGTTGCCGCGGGAGGCGACGAGGGAGTTGACCAGGCGGATGACAGCGCACTGATCTTTTTCGGGGAGCGTCATTAGTTGCTGAAACTTCTTCCAGACAGTTTCGCGCTCGGAAAGAAGCGACAGGGTCGGGAACACCGATCGTGCAATTTGGTAGTAATGAACGTTGGTCAGGAATGGCGATCTTCATGATTTTGGTGTTCGCAATCTCGGCTTACGCAGTGCGCCGACTTAGCAGAGGCCGTTTGGGGCCGCTCTTGTTTTGGGAACTGATTGGTGTAATCGCGGTAGCCGGATGGAACGTTTTCATGTTAGGCACTACTTGGTTTGAGAAGGAACTGTCAGCTCAAACATTGACTTACGATTGGGTGACATCTCGTTCGAACTGGCTGTATGGGCCAATCAGTCTCGCAGCAGTCGTTCTGATAAATCTCATCTATGGAAGTTTGCTCAGAGCGTTTCAGAGGCCAAGTTAGGGGTGGAGTTCCGCAGCAGACAGTACCCATCGAAAACCTGCGCAGCAATGTGGAAACACTTCTTAGGTACAAAAATTCAAATCAGAAATTGTAGTCATTAGATTGCACCTCTCTGAAATCCCCGCCTGATTCTCACTCTAACTAATCCATACAACCGAATTCATTCTTCGTAATGTCAGGAGTTTTTCTGCCCCGTGACACTGGTTCTTACTCTGCTTTTTACGCTGAACCTATATCTCAGGCTGCAGCGTGCGTGAGTCGCCGCACGGCTACAATCCTTCAGATTGACCGCGTTCGCAACTCATTCGTGACTTCTTTCAGTGCGCTGCAAATGCGAGCGTCGCGTTTCGTCACGAAACAGTCACATTGCCAGTTGTAACACCAATTTTCAGCCGCTAAGATGCCCAAGTCTTTTAGCGGTGCCCTCCTCACTCAAGCAAGACAAAAGTGGAATTAACTAAGAGAAAGGTCGTTCCCCGTCTGCCCATGGAATCACGAAAACTCGTTTGCCGCGCTTTGGTCACGTTGGTGGCCCTTGGTCTCTGTTCCGTATCCGCCTTTTCGCAATCCCGACCACGGCTTTCACAACCCCTGAGCGACCCGAATGAGGTCTCGTGCTCGCCTGACAATTTCGCGCTCGAACCCGAGCCCGCCGCAACCGAATCAAGAACAGTTTGGGAAGCGAAGCCGAAACCGGTTATCGATGTTGCTCCTTCGTCCGGTTCACTCGACGCCGCTTTCCTTAAATTTCAGCCACTGCTGCTGGCCGCAATCGATCAGCGTCTTGGCACACCCTATCGCTGGGGCGCGACTGGGCCAGATCGTTTCGACTGTTCAGGGTTTGTGTGGAGCATCTTCCAGGCGTCAGGCGTCGACTTTGAACGCGCGAGTGCGCGCACGTTGTTTGGTCGCCTGGAAGCGCCGCCGGTGGAAGAGCAGTTCAAGTTCGGCACGCTCGTGTTCTTCAGTGGACTAAAGCACGTGGGCGTCGTCGCGGACGCGAATGGTTTCTATCATGCGTCGCGACATCACGGAGTGATCTACTCGAAGTTTGATGATTATTGGACGAAGCGAATTGATGGGTTCCGTCGCGTGCCGTTAACTACTCAGAGCATTAACTCCCCAATCGTTGCCAAGGGTAACTAACATGTGTCTCTGTGCTTCTGTGGTTAACTGAAAACAACCACAGAGACACAGAGGCACAGAGGCACAGAGAACTACTTCTTCTTGCCGTTTTTCCCGTTTCGGAAAGTAATCTGCACAACTGGGAGTGTGTTCGGATCGTCCTGCTGTTCGCGCTCGAACCGCAGCAGGTCGTAATACGCGCAGCGCTTCGTGATCGGAAACTCACGGCACACCGCCGGACGCGCGTTATAGATCCCACAGCCGCGCGTTTCGGGATTGATGAACTGGCACGCCTCGCCAAATAGTTCGTCGCGTTTCCGCCGCAACACTCTTTCCTTCTCATACATCTTCGTGTAACGCGCGGTCGCTACTTCTTCCGTCACGCCAAAGTGTCGCGCCAGGCGGCGAATGTCTCGCGGCGTCACCTGTACTCGTTCATAAACAGAACAACAGAACGCGGGACAATCAACACAGTCGTAATAAGACCTTGGCTTCGCGGCTGTTTCACCCATGCTTGCTTTCGCGTCTCCCCTCAGGTTAGCGGCGTTTAGATTTTTTGTATTCGGTTTGTAACTGGTTCATGAACTGATCGCGCTGCTCGTACAAGCGCTTCGGTTCACGCGGTTCGTGACGCGTAAGAGCATAAGCCGTTATGAGCGGAAGCGCCACAGTAGAATCCAAATAACACACGACCGCATCGGGAAGCCGATCGGGATCTACTTTCCCCCACGACACTGCTTCACCCGGCGTGGCGCCTGAAAGTCCGCCGGTGTCGGGACGCGCATCGGTCACTTGCAGAAAATAATCGTGACCACGTTCGTCGATGCCGAGCACTTCCTGAATCTGCGGTTCGGTTTGGAGAAGAAAATTTTTCGGCGAGCCGCCGCCAAGAATGAAAACAGCAGAACGGCCTTTCGTCTTCTTCGCTTTTCCGTTCTTCGACTTGTGCGCGCTGCGTTTTGCGGCCAGCACGATCGCTGCTGTTTCGTTCACGTCGAGTGATGGATCGAAAGCGAGCTTGTTGCCTTGCAACGCTTTCGCGGCGACGTTCATGCCGATCGATGAGTCGCCCGGCGACGAAGTGTAGATCGGCACGCCATACTCGTACGCGACCGCTAGCAGAGATTTGTCTTTGATTCCCAACTTCGCTTCGCGCTCGTGAACATACCGACCACAGAGGTAATGAAACTCCGCGGTCGACATCGCGCGCTGAAATTCCGGGCCTTCGATGATCTTGCGAAAGAACGCGTCAGTATCGAGCAACACTGAGTAATCAAAAAAGATGTCGTAGATGCGCACGACTTCTTCTTCGCGCAGCACGATGTCTGACGTTTGCGCGTTGCCCAGGTGCATCGATAAGCCAATGCCGAAGTGCGTGTCGTGATAAAGATTGGCGCCGGTGGAAATGATCCAGTCGATGAAGCCGGCTTTGATTAACGGAATCAGCGCTGAGATTCCCAGGCCCGCGGGCGTCAATGCGCCCGTCAGTGAAAGTCCGACGGTGACTTCCGGCTCGAGCATCTTGTGCGTGAAGAGTTGGCACGCTTCACGGAGCCGAGCGGCGTTGTAGGCCAGAAATGATTCGTCGATAAGATCCGCCGCCGAGATTGCTTTCGCTATCGGCGCCGGATCAATTCTTTTTCCCCGCAGGAACTTGCTTTTGTGTTGTTTCATCCGTTTCGTCAGTGACTTCCTCAGGCTTTGCTCTTACTCGCACACGGCTGATGCGACGTTCGTCAGCTTCGAGCACTTCGACTTCCAGGCCGCGAATCGTGACGCCTTCGCCCACGTCGGGGACCTTCCCTTGTTCGTTGATTACGAGTCCGGCGATGGTCGTGAAATCATCGGCCGCGATCTCCATGTCGAATAGTCTCTCAATCTTGCCAATCTCGGTTGACCCGGACACTTCATAAAAACCGTCCGCTGCTTCGACGATCTCTTCCAACTCTTCGCCAGCGATGTCTTCGTCTTCAATCTCGCCGACGATCTCTTCGAGAATGTCTTCGACAGTGACGAGGCCGCAAACCCCGCCATACTCGTCGATCACCATCGACAGTTGCACGTGCGCCTTCTGCATCTCTTCGAGCAGATCGGCGACCGGTTTGGTTTCCGGTATGAAATAGACTGAACGCGCCAACGGCCGCACGCTCTCATTCTCACGGCCTTCAGCCCAGCACGACAGCAGATCGCGAACGTAGATGATGCCCTCTACGTTGTCCATCTGATCGCGATAGACCGGCAGTCGCGAATACTTCGATTCGAGAATAATGTCGCGTGCTTCTTTAACGGTTGTTGTGTCCGGCACGGCGACGATGTCCGGCCGCGGCGTCATCACTTCACTCACGCGAGTGTCGCCAAACTCGATGATCGAGTGAATGAGTTCGCCTTCTTCTTCTTCCAGAATTCCTTCGGCTTCACCGACGTCGATGAGCGCCTGAAGATCGCCGCTGTCGTCTTCCTCTTCTTCCGGTTCACCGGTTTCGGTGAGGTGTTCCTTTCGTTTCGAGCGATCGAACAGTCGTTGAAACGGGTCGGCGATGAAAGCCATGATCGGGAAGAACGGCCGGATGATGGGCAGCAGAAAGAGCAGCGTGGCTTCGGGATTTCGCGTCGAGATAAATAGCGGAACGAGCTGGCGGAAGATGCCGGCGAGAATCAGGCCGGCGAACAGGCCAACCAAAACGAGCCGCGGATCGGGAAACAGGTTGAGCGAAATGGAAGTGATTAAGACGGCGACGACGACCAGCAGGATCTGGATCATCGCGGAGAGGGCAAAGCCAAAGCGAGGCCGGTTTTCCAGCACTTGCCGCAGGAACACACGCGAGCGTGGTTCGGGTTTGTCGCCGTTCTCGCCAATCAAGCGGCGCAACCCTACGTCGCTGAGCTGGCCGAACGACATGTCGACCGTGGCCAGCAGAGAGAGCAGTAACAGCAGCAGGAGCGTCAGCCCTATTTCAAGTTCCATCGATGAGAGGAATAGTAAATGGTTCTTAGGCTAATCGTAAATGCACGTTGACGTATTTCGGCTTAGTCCTGTTTGTGCGTACGGTCTCTGTGTCTCTGTGCCTCTGTGTTTCACTGCTCCGTACAACCAGTAACCACAGAGGCACAGAGACACAAAAGGGATTTCCTAGATTCCAAGTCTTCTTCGTAACCGTAACTCCAACCGGTTCATCTCGCCGTTGTCTGTTTCGTGATCGTAACCGCAGAGGTGTAGCAGCCCGTGCAGGATCAACTGCGCCACCTCTTCGTCAAACGTCAGGCCGTTCTCTTTTGCTTGCGCCGCGGCCGTGTCGACCGAGATCGCGATGTCTCCGAGATTGGCGACGTCGCGCCCGCTCGCGTCATCGGCAGGGAACGATAGAACGTCGGTCGCTTTGTCGACGTTGCGAAACTGGCGATTGAGTTGGCGAATGGTTTTGTCGGAAACAAAAGCGATCGTGGCGGATGAATCTTTCTTGCCGATTGCGCCGGCGGCCCGAGCGGCGAAAGTCTCCCACGCTTTCGTATCGATCTTTGTTTTGCGTTGGCGATTGACCGCTTCGATCATCGTTGGCTACATCTGGACCTTCTTGCCGTGTTCCTCGTAGGCTCGGATGATCATCTGGACCAGCTTGTGACGCACGACGTCCTTGTCAGTGAAGTAAACAAACTCGATGCCGTCGAGTTGCGACAGGATTCGTTCGGCTTCGATCAGGCCGCTGCGTTTGCCGGTCGGGAGATCGACCTGCGTGACGTCGCCGGTGATCACGGCTTTAGAACCGAATCCGATGCGCGTGAGAAACATCTTCATCTGTTCGCTGGTGGTGTTTTGTGCTTCGTCGAGAATGATGAAGGCGTCAGACAGTGTGCGGCCCCGCATGAAAGCTAATGGTGCGACTTCGATGACTCGTTTCTCCAGCAACCGCGTGACGCGTTCGTAGTCGATGAGATCAAAGAGTGCGTCGTAAAGCGGGCGCAGGTATGGGTCGACTTTGTCCTGCAAGTCGCCGGGAAGAAAACCGAGTTTCTCGCCGGCTTCGACTGCGGGACGGGCCAGCACGATGCGATTGACCTGTTTTTGCATCAACGCCTGCACCGCCATCGCGACCGCGAGATAAGTCTTGCCCGTGCCGGCGACGCCGATGCCAAAGACGACGTCCTTCTCCTGAATCGCTTGAATGTAGCGGCGCTGGTTGGCGGATTTCGGCGCGACCTGCTTCTTGCCGGCCGGATTGAAGCGGGCCTTAGTGAAGTAGTCGCGAAGGCTGAACGCGCGGTCTTCCGCGATCTGCGCAAACGCCTCGCGCAGTTCTTTGTCGGTGAAGTGTTTGCCTTCCTTGAAGAGATCGGAAAAGTCTTCGAGGATGCGTTGCGCGGTTTCCACGTCGGCGGGCTCGCCGTCGATCGAGACGTCCTGGCCGCGCGCATCAATTCTCACGTCGAGCAGAGACTCGAGGTATTTAATGTTCTGGTCGTGAACACCAAACAGCGTCTCCAAGCCCCGGGGCGGCAGTTCAATCTTTATCATTCGCCACAGATTAGCATGGATCTGTGTCATCGGTGTTGACAGGCGCACTCCCCTTGACACTCCCCCGCCGGATCCCTATACTTCGCCACTTATGCCGAATCATAAATCAGCAGAAAAGCGCGTGCGCCAGAGTGAGAAGCGCCGCCAGATTAACCGAGGCCATCGTACCAAGGTCCGGACTTATATCAAGAAGGTGCGCACCGCCCTGGAGTCGGGATCGGCGCAGGACGTGCAAAAGGTGCTGCCCGAGGCGATTTCAGTGATCGACAAGTCAGTCCAGAAGGGCGTGATGCACGCCAACGCCGCGGCGCGTTACAAGTCGAGGCTGACGTCACAGGCGAACCAAGTCGGCAAGTAACCCTTAATCAAATTTCAGATAACCGCGAGGCGGGTCGAGTTTCGGCCCGCCTCGCTTTTTGTTAAAAGGAGCTGAATATGTATGACACAGAGGAGGACGTTCTGCAGGTAGTGCGCGGCTTCGAGACGTGCGAGATGCCCGCGGGAGAATTTCATCATCGCGAACACCTGACGGTGGCCGTCTGGTATCTCACGACGAACTCGCGCGACGAAGCGCTCGATCAAATGCGCTCGGGCCTATTTCGATTCATCGACCATCACGGCGTGGACAGAAAGAAATACCGCGAAGAGGTGACTGTGTTCTGGATGGATGCCGTTGCGAGCCGGTTGGAAGCGATTAACGCTCAAGCTTCTTTGTTCGAGAAATGTAATCAGGTGATTGGCGCGTTCGTTAACGTCAACGGGACAACTCGCACACCAGCAGTTCGAGCTGGAGCCGAGGAGTAGCTTGCGACGTCTTGATGGCGAGGTCGGCGGCGGCCGTGAGTTGCAAGCCGTGCGCGATCTTAGCGGCGTCGTTGCGTTGGAGGTTTGCGATGTAAGCGTCGCGCTTGAACGGTGGTAACGAAACGTTGCGAAACACTTCTTCACGACCGCCTTTGGCGTACGAGTATTTCGCGAGCGCGAGCCGATGATAATTTCCGGCAATCAAACCGATGAGCATGACCGGCTCTGCGCCGTCGTCGAGCAGCCGGTGAAGTGTTTCGAGCGCTCGCTTGCGATTGTTCGCCAGCAGGTGATCGCCGAGTTCGAAGTTCGACAACTCACGCGAACGACCGATCAGTTCGTCAACCGCTGCGGGCGTGATGCGTCCGGTGTCGGCAACGGCTGAAGCGAGCTTGTCGATCTCGTTGAAAAGCATCTGCACGTCAGTGCCGACCAGGCTAACTATCTCGCTCAACACCTGCTCGTCAGCCGTAATTTTCAGTTCCTTCAAGCGAGACTTGGCCCACGCTTTCGCTTCCGCATCCTTCAACGGCGGAAAATCGACGACGACGCAGTTGTCGAGCAGCGCCTTGGTCGACTTCTTGCGCTTATCAAGATCGTCGGCGATGAAGATCATCACCGTCTGCGGCGCCGGATTATTCAGGTAACGAACCAGCGATTCCTCGTCGTTCTCACGCAAGCGGGCGAAGTCGCGAATCCTCACGACGCGCCGGCCGGACATCATAGGCAACTGTTCCGCCGCAGCGAGCGCCGATTGCACTGAATCGCGCACCAGGTTGAAACTCGATTCATTAAACTCTCGCAACAACGTCCCGCTCAACGCGGCTTCGGTAAGCGAACGCGCCGCTGCATCGCGCAAATAACGCTCGGCGCCCACCAGCAGATAAAGCGGTTGCGGCGACTCGCGCAAAGATCGTTCGAGCTCAGTACGCGTCAACGTTTTCATTTCTTGATTTCGACGGCGTTGATGAGTGTCGAGACAATGCTTTCAGCAAAGCTGCGCGACATTCTCAGCACGGCCGGATCTTCTTCGTTGAAGAAGCTGCGCGGGTCACTCGAGAATTCATACTCGCCGCGAAACACGAAGTTTTGGTTGTCGTAGAGCACGCGATTCTGAGTTTGATCGCGCACTGTCACAGCGGCGGCAATGGTGACTTCAAAGATTCGGGCGCGGCCCTTGTCGTCTAGCAACACACCGGCGAAGTTAAAACTCTTGATGACGCCTTCGATCACCGCGTCGGCGCCTTCACGTTCGCCCTGTACGCGCAAGCCACGCCCACGATGGACCAGCTCCTTCATCACGGCGTCAGTGAAGC
>Ga0247688_1000350_pt1 | contig 15265 bp, 9 predicted proteins | sample CNK29_metaG_FD_182718 | JGI IMG/M metagenome (GOLD analysis project Ga0247688, IMG submission 182718) | Soil microbial communities from Purdue University Martell Research Forest, Indiana, United States - CNK29 | ecosystem: Environmental > Terrestrial > Soil > Temperate forest > Bulk soil | place... | reverse complement strand
ACTCGCCCGCTTCGCCCACGATCACAATATGTTGCTTCACGTCGACGGCGCGCGCATCGCGAACGCGGCCATGAGCCTGAACGCAAGCCTGAAAGAGATCACGGTTGACGCGGGCGTCGACGTGCTTTCTTTCGGCGGCGCGAAGAACGGCATGATGTACGGCGAAGCGGTGGTCTTCTTCGACAAGAAACGCGCGGCTGACTTCAAATACATTCGCAAGCAAGGCATGCACCTGCCGTCAAAGATGCGTTTCATCTCGGCGCAGTTTGAAGCGCTGTTGTCAGGCGATCTCTGGCGGCGCAGCGCGGCGCACTCAAATCGAATGGCGCGCCTGCTGGCGAGTGAACTCGAGAAAGTGCCGAATGTAAGAATCACGCAACCCGTCGAATCCAACGGCGTGTTTGCCGAGATTCCCGCGAAGTACGTGCCCGCCTTGCAAAAGAAATATTTCTTCTACGTTTGGAACGAAGAGACTTCGGAATGCCGTTTCATGGCGTCGTTTGATACCACGGAAGACGACATTCGCGACTTTGTGGCGCTCGTGCGGAAGACCGTGAAGTGACCGACGGATTACACACATCGGTGCTCAGTATTGATGTGGGTACGTCTGGTGTTCGGGTGGCGCTGTTTGCTGAAGACGGAAATCAGATCGAAGGCGTCGCGCGGCGCCGGTCGATTTCGGACTTCGCGGAAGTCGATCCGGATGCGCTGGCAGATGAAGTAGTAAAGACCGTTGACGAACTGTTCACGCTCTCGTGGGACCAGTCCTCACAAATCGAAGCAATCGCAATCTCCACTTTTTGGCACAGCCTCGTTGGTGTTGACGCGACGGGAACGCCCACCACTCCGCTATTGACCTGGGCCGATACGCGCGCTGTGAAAGAGGCGCGCGAGCTGCGGGCGGAATTTAACGAACAAGAGATTCATGCCCGCACCGGTTGCCGGTTTCATCCGAGCTACTGGCCGGCGAAGTTGCGCTGGTTGACGACTGAGTGGCCGGAGCGGTTTGCGGCGACGCGGCTGTGGCTGGGGTTTGGTGAGTATTTGTGTTTGCGGTTGTTCGGTGAAGCAGTCGCGAGTGTTTCGATGGCGAGTGCTACTGGCGTTTTCGATCAGAAAAAATGTGATTGGGATTTTGCCTTAATCCGTGATCTACCGGTTGCCCGGATAAACACGAATACCGCTTTGCGGCTCACGGATTTTTTCCAAAAGCGCTGGCCAGCTTTAGCCGGTGCGCGTCTCGTGACGGTGGTTGGTGACGGCGCCGCGAACAATATCGGCGGCGGTTGCAGTACGAAAGAGAACGTCGCGTTGATGATCGGAACGTCGGGTGCGATGCGCGTCGTGTTTGCCGGTGAGCCGCCTGCGACAATCGCGCCCGGCCTCTGGAGTTATCGCGTTTCTCGTGAGCGCGTGGTTGTTGGTGGCGCGTTATCCGATGGCGGCGGTTTGTTGCACTGGCTGGTCCAATCATTAAATACCGGCGATGATCCGATCGCGCTGCAACAACAACTCGCGGTCCTTGAACCGGACGCGCACGGTCTCACGATTCTCCCCTTCTGGTCCGGCGAACGCAGCACGGGTTGGCTCGCCGACGCACGCGGCGGCATCTTCGGTTTGCGCCAACAAACAACCACCGTCGAAATCATTCGCGCCGCACTCGAAGCGATCGCGTATCGCTTCGCCTTGATCGCCACTGCGCTCGACGAGATCGCGCCCGGCGCCAGCGTGATCGCGACCGGCAACGCGTTGCGCTCTTCGCCTGTTTGGTTGCAGATCATTGCCGACGTCTTAGGGCGTCCGCTGTTGTTTGGCGGCGCGCCCGAGGCGTCGATCCGCGGGGCTGCCTTGCTTGCGCTGGAGTCGGTGGGCAAAATAGCAAACATCGAAGCAGTTCGTGTTTCCGTCGACGAGGTTTTCGAACCCGACATGCAGCGACATGCGCGCTACCGCGAAGGGCTCGCCCGACAGCAAGAGCTGTACGATCGATTGTTTGGAGAGTAAACAACCAGACCAACACAGGAATGGAGCCAATGAGCGCACCCTTGCAGAAAGAAAACTCCAACACCACCCCAGAACTCGATCAACTCTGCATCAACACCATTCGCGCCTTGACGCTCGATGCGGTGCAAAAGGCGAACTCGGGCCATCCGGGACTGCCGCTCGGCGCCGCGCCGATGGCTTACGTTCTTTGGACGCGTTTCCTGCGCCACAACCCGAACAATCCGAAGTGGCACAATCGCGATCGCTTCATGCTCTCGGCTGGCCACGGCTCGATGTTGCTCTACTCGTTGCTGTATTTGACTGGTTACGATCTGCCGCTCGAAGAGTTGAAGCAGTTCCGCCAGTGGGGTTCAAAAACGCCGGGCCACCCGGAATACGGATTGACGCCAGGCGTGGAGATCACGACCGGCCCATTGGGCCAGGGGTTCGCGAATGGTGTCGGAATGGCGATGGGCGCCGCGCATCTGGCCGCGCGCTTCAACAAAGAAAATTTTCCGCTGATCGATCACCACGTCTACGCGATCGTTTCCGACGGCGACCTGATGGAAGGTGTCGCGTCTGAGGCAGCTTCGCTCGCCGGTCATTTGAAGCTCGGCAAACTGATCTATCTCTACGACGACAACAACGTCACGATCGAAGGATTTACGAAGCTGGCGTTTACCGAAAGAGTGAGCGAACGTTTTGACGCGTACGGCTGGCACACGGTAACCGTCGCCGACGGCAACAACCTCGAAGAGATCGACGCCGCGATTCGTTCGGCGCAAGCGGACGATCGGCCGAGTTTGATTTCAGTCAAGACGGTGATCGGTTTCGGCATGCCGACGCAAGGCACGCGCAAAGCGCACAGCGATCCGCCGGGTGAAGACGCAGTGCGCGAAGCAAAGCGACATCTGAACTGGCCGGAAGACAAAGAGTTTTTCGTGCCCGAAGAAGCGTTGGCGCACTACCGCGAGGCGATCGAGCGTGGCGCGAAAGAGGAAAGCGATTGGCATTCGTTGGTGGACAAGTATGAACAGGCGAATGCGGAAGAAGGCAAAGCCTGGCGCACGACGATGGACGGAGATCTGCCCGAGGGTTGGGAAGATCATCTGCCGAAGTTTACCGAACCGAAGGCCGTGGCCACGCGCGTGGCGAGTGGTGAAGTCATCAACGCGCTAGCTCCCGTGCTGCCGATGTTGATTGGCGGTTCGGCGGATCTCGGCGTTTCAAACAACACCGACATCAAGGACAGTCACAGCTTCGAAGACGGAACTTACGACGGCCGCATCCTGCATTGGGGCGTGCGCGAACACGCGATGGGTTCGACGATGACGGGCATGTCGTTGAACGGCGGTTTGATTCCGTTCGGCGGGACGTTCTTGACGTTTTCCGATTACATGCGCCCGGCGATCCGTTTGGCGGCGCTTTCGGAAGTGCAGGTGATTTACGTTTTCACGCACGATTCGATCGGGCTTGGCGAGGATGGCCCAACGCATCAACCGATCGAGCACCTGGCGGCGTTGCGTGCGATTCCGAATCTGTTTCTGATTCGCCCGGCGGACCCGGCGGAAACCAGCGAAGCGTGGCGAATCGCGATCCTGCGACGCCATGCGCCGACGGCGTTGGCGTTGACGCGACAGAAGGTGGCGGTAATCGATCGGCAGCGATTTGCGGCTGCGGATGGTTTGCGTCGCGGCGGTTACGTGCTCGCCGAAGCGGAGACTGCGGACGGCGAAGTGACCACGCCGAAGCTGATTCTGATTGCGACGGGTTCGGAAGTGTCGCTCGCACTCGATGCGCGCGAGAAGTTGCAGGGTGAAGGAAGCCCGACGCGCGTTGTTTCGTTGCCGTGCTTCGAACTGTTTGAAGAGCAGTCGAAAGAGTATCGCGACCAAGTGCTGCCGCCGGCGGTGACTGCGCGCTTGTCGATTGAAGCTGGCGTTTGCCAGGGTTGGGACCGGTACGTCGGCACGAAAGGCGCGATGATCTGTTTGGATCGATTCGGTGCGTCAGCGCCGGGTGAAGTGGCGTTGAATAACCTGGGATTCAATGTCGAGAACGTGCTCGCGCATGCGCGCGCGTTGTTGTGAGCCCCGGATTACGGGATTGTGATATGCGGATTGCGGTAGGTGCAGATCATGGTGGGTATCCGCTCAACGAACGGATCATGGAAGAACTGCGGGCGACCGGACACGAGATCACGGATTTCGGCACTCACGACGGATCCGTTCCCGACGATTATCCTGACTACGCCAAGCCTGTTGCTGAAGCCGTGCAGGCCGGTGCGGCCGACATCGGGATTTTGGTCTGCGGCAGCGGTGTGGGAGCGGCGGTCGCGGCGAATAAGGTCCACGGCATTCGCGCTGCGCTTTGCGGTGATACTTACTCCGCGCATCAGTGTCGCGAACATGACGATTGCAACGTGCTCTGTCTCGGCGCGCGCGTGACCGGCGTTGAATTGGCGCTCGATATCGTGCGTTCGTTTGTGGCGGCGAGATTTACGGGTGAAGAGCGGCATCGCCGGCGGCTGGCGAAAGTCGCGGCGATGGAAAACGCGGAAAACTAGATCAAGAATCGCAACGCGCGCGGCAGCACCTGAAACTGCACCGGCGTCACGCCTCTGACATTTCCGTCAGCTTCCAACGGCATTGCATCCTGAAGCATTAAGGTTTCGATTCTCACCACGCTGCCTTGCGAGAGCGAGACTTTTGGGTTCTTGAGATGGCCGCCCGTATGAATCCGTGAAAGCTCGGTGACGACGTTTGCGCGACTCAAGCCGGACGCAGTGACAACGTCGAGCTTGCCGTCGTCGAGACGCGCTTCCGGCGAGAACATCATTCCACCGCCCGCGTACAAACCGTTCGCGACCCCGACAAGATTCATCGGCCCATCGGCGACGACGCGCCCGTCAACAGTCACTCGCACGCGGCGCTCGCGCCACGCCGCCAACGCGCCCACGGCTGCGTACACAAAACGAAACTCGCCCGAGAACCGCCGCATCCACACACCCTGCGCCGCTACGCGGCTAGCCGTCTCGCCGCCGATGCCCATCGTCGACGCATTCAAGCAGATGAACGGCTTTTGATAACCGTCGCAACGCCCGTAAAGCACGTCGACTGGCTGTGACGTTCGTTCCGCGCGCGAAAAGGAAACAAGCAGATCGATCCACTCGTCCAGCGCCGTGCGTTTGCGTCGCAACCCGCGGGCAAAGTCGTCGCCGGTTCCGGCGGGCAGAATTGCTAATGTGGCTGACGGATTGAGCGGTGAAGGCGAGACGTCGAGATCTTGATTGAAGTTGAAGAAACCTTCGGCGGCCTCGCTGAGCGTACCGTCGCCACCGACAACGACGATCAGTTGCGTTCCAGCATTAAGGGCGACGCGTGCTTGCAGCGTTGCGTCGCCCTTTCGTTGCGTTTGGTAAGTTTTGTAACTGACGCCCGCTGCGTCCAGTTCGTGCTTAATCTTCGACCATGATTGTCGCGCTTTAGCCGCGACGTTGTTGACGATGATCAGCACTACCCGCGAGCGCGTGCACGGCTCGCAGCCAGTGCGAGTTCGCGAGCGCGAGGCATGGCGTCAACGGCGCGTGTGATCTGCGGATCGGCGTCGTTGAAAACCTGCGTCGCAACGCGGAAGCCGTAGGCCGCGGAGAGCAAGTTGTAGCGCAACTGTCTTTCCGCAAACCCACGTGATTTGTCGAGCTGATCCGGCGTCACTTTGAAGATCGGCTTGCTCGCCGCGAACTTCTTCGCTTGCGCGAACAGTGCGTCGGTGATCGGATAATCCTCGGTCTCCAGGTCGTGATCGAAATCGATTGGGCGCTGAATCTTGTAGGCGTCGAAACCCTGAACTCTGCCCGACGTCAGCTCGAGTGAAAACGCGAACAGCACGTCGCGCAGGTGACGCTCGGCCGCCGTGATGATTCCGGGCTTCACGTTTTCATCCGGCGAGATGCCGCCACCGCCAAAAACCGCGCGGCCCGTATCCGTATGGCTTTCGGGTCCGGTTTGCGGCGTGGCTTGCTTTTCTTTGTCAGCGGCGAGTCCACCTGGGAAGTAGTAGTTGTAGAAACCACCGTTCGAGTAGTCGCGCTGAATCAGGCGGCCTGACGGCGTGAAGTACTTAGCAATCGTCAGCAGGAGCGCCGAGTCGTAATCGAGTTGAAACGGAAACTGCACGAGACCTTTGCCGAACGTCGTTTCGCCGACGATCAAAGCGCGGTCGTGATCCTGAAGCGCGCCGGCGACGATTTCAGCCGCTGAGGCGGTTTCGCCGTTAACCAGCACGACGACGGGAACGCCGTCCGGGCTTTCATTCACGGCTGCGTACTGCTGCGAACTGTCGCGGAAGCGGCCCTTCTGCGTAACGATCATCTGGCCGCGCTGCAAAAAGGTGTTGGCCACGCGCACGGCTTGAATCAGGAGTCCGCCGCGATTGCCGCGCAGGTCGAGCACGAGCATGTTCATGCCTTTGCCGTGCAGGCTCTTGAGTGCTTGTTCAAACTCGTCCGCCGTCGTCAGGTTGAAGCCGCCGGTCATTGCGACATAGCCAACGCCCGGGCGCAACATGTAAGCCTGAGCGATTGACGGCAAAGACACCGCGTCGCGAACGATGGCGACGGTTTCACTCTGGTGGTTTCCGGCGTGCTCGACGGTGACTTTCACGGTCGTGTTGCGCGGCCCCAGCAGAAACTTGCGCACTTCCGGATAGGTCTTGCCTTTCATCGACTGGCCGTCGACCGCGAGAATGCGGTCGCCGTAACGCAGTCCGGCGCGTTCGGCCGGTGATTCAGGGAAGGTGGCGCGGATGAACGTGTTGACGTCCGTGCCCTCGCGCAGATCTTCGATAGTGGCCCCGATACCGAAGTACTCAGAACGTTGTTCGGTGCGGAACGAGGCGTATTCGACCGGATCGAAGTAAGTCGAATGCGGGTCGAGCACGCTCAGCATGCCGCTGATTGAAGATTTGAAGATCGAGTTGTAGTCCAGCTTCTTGCCATCGATGTAGTTCGTCTGAATTACAGCCAGGGCCTCAGCCAGATCGTTCTTGATCATTGGTCCCGTGACGACGCTGCGGCCGGTTGATCCGGCGGTGCCGGCGGACGAACGCTCGGGAGTAGTGGTGGCCCGACGGGCCGAACGATTTTGCTGAGCGAGAATTAATGCGGGAACGGACAGAGCTAAAACAAGGAAAAGAATTCCCGGGGCAAAAGAGCTTTTTCTCACGCAACCCTCCTAAAACTTGTCTACTGCTGACTGCTACCGGTTCGGGCCGCCGGATTTTTGGTTCAGGGCCGTCCGGGTTTCGGGGCGGAAACTCGGGGACGCCAGAATAACACGAGAGCCTGAGCTTTTGTAGATGCCACGACGCGGATTTTGGTCGCCCGCGGATCTCCGATCCTCATGTATTATTGGCCCCAAGCTCTAAACGACAATCCGACGGAGGAAGTTGAATGCCAACCACATTGAAACGGCAGAATCTTGTGTCTTTTGCCAACGACCATCGCGAGGAATACGAGACGCTCCTGCGCCGGTTTGTCGAAACGCCGACTGTCTCCGTCGATCCGAACCATCTGGACGACATTCGCAAAGGCGTCGAGCTGACGGTTGAGACTCTCGAACGATTCGGTGGCAAGGCCGAGGTTTACCGTGCCGATCGCGGCAATCCCGTCGTGCACGGCGTGTTTGGCAACGACCCCAACCGCCCGACCGTGACCGTCTATAACCACATCGACGTTCAACCCGCGTCAAAAGACACAGAGCCGTGGAACACCGAACCGTTTGTGTTCACGAAAGAAGGCGACACGTATTACGGCCGCGGCACCACTGACGACAAAGGCCCGGCGTTGACAGCGCTGTTTGGCGCGCGCGCCGCGATCGAAGCGGACGTGCCGGTCAACATTCGTTTCCTTTGGGAGTTTGAAGAAGAGATCGGTTCGCCAAACTTCGAGACGATCATCTCGAAAGCCGCGAAAGATCTGCGCACCAATTCGGTGGTTGTTTCGGACACGGTTTGGGTTTCGCGCAATCGGCCCGCGAGTTCGGCCGGTCTGCGCGGCTTGCTGGGTTTCATGCTCACGCTCGAAACGGCGCTGGTTGATACACACTCGGGCGAAACCGGCGGCGCTTCACGGAATCCGATCGCGGAGTTGATGCAACTCATCATGGACATCTACGACCCACGCACCGGGAAGATCAAGATCAAAGGTTTCTACGACGAGGTGATTCCACCGACGAAAAAAGAGATTCAGGATTGGGCCAACAGCGGCTTCTCGGTGAGTGCGTACAAGAAGGCGCATCACTTGAAGAAGATGCGCACCGAAGATCCGATTGAAGTGATGAAACGCATCTGGGGCATGCCGACGCTGGAGATTCACGGCGTGGTCGGTGGATACCAGGGACCGGGCGTGAAGTCGATCGTGCCGCCGCGTGCGGAAGTGAAGTGCTCGTGCAGGTTGGTGCCGGTGCAGGATCCGGCGAAGTTGAAGAAACTGATCACGGCGGCAGTGAAGGAAAGAAATCCGGACGTGAAGATTCAGTTTGAATCGTCGGCGCCGGCGTTTCGCACGGTGACTGAAGGAGCGTTGCCGGAAGCGTTGAAGCGCGCGGTGAAGTTTGCGTTCAATCGCGATGCGGTGTTTGTGCGTGATGGTGGAACGATTGGAGCGATGACGAGTATTGAGAAAGTGCTGAAGTGCCCGGTGCTCTTTCTGGGGCTGTCGCTACCGGAGCACGGTTATCACGCACCGAATGAGAACTTCGATTGGCAGCAGGCGTCAGGAGGAATGGTGGCGTTTGCGAAGTACTTCGAGGAGCTTTCAAACCTTTAGCTGTGCTTCTTTGTGGCTTAGATCAAGCAAGATAGTCGTTCTTCGTGAAGAGGGACAAATCCGGCTTTTTCATAAAAGCGGCGCGCGTCCGGGTTCTCTAAGTGAACCGCGACGTCAATCCGTGTTACTGCTTCTCTTCGCAGTTGCTCTTTCAACTGGTTCAAGAGTTCGGTTCCGACTCCGCTGCCGCGCCGATCAGGCTTCACGGAAACGTCGTCGAGCTTCGCCACCACCGACCCCATCGACGTCGAGATCGCATAACACACCACACAGATCCCCGCGACGCCCTTTTCATCGTAAGCCATCCAAACAAACCCCAGCTCGGGATGTTCGAGAAAGAGATCGAGCGCGTTGTTCAGTCCCGCCAGCCCGAGGTCGCCATACGCCTGGCTGCTCGCCAGGTAGTGCTCGTCAGCGCCGAGAAAATCACTCAGCATGTGAAACGCATCGCGCACGTCGGCGGCGCCCATCTTGCGGCAACGAATCATAACGGCCCAATGATGCCAATTCGCCTTCGCAATTCGCAAGCTTCCCGGATATAATTCGGCCTCCGCATTCCAGGTAATTTCCATCCCACTTAGCGCAGGTCAGGAGCCATGAAAAAGACAATCACTCTCTTCGCAGCAGCATTGCTTCTCGTTGCAGCAATCTCGGCGTTCGGCCGCGAAGCGCGGCTCGTTCGTTATCCCGACTACCACAACGGCCGCATCGTCTTCACGTATCTTGGCGACATTTGGACCGCTGACGAAAACGGCCAGAACGTGCAACGCCTGACGGTCAATCGCGCCCGCGATGTTTACGGACGCTTCTCGCCCGACGGCAAATGGATCGCGTTCTCGAGCGATCGCAACGGCAATCTCGACGTCTTCGTGATTCCGGCGAATGGCGGCCAGGCAAAACAGTTGACCACGCATTCGGCCGACGACACGGTGCTCGGCTGGTCCGCCGATTCGCGCGCGGTGCTGTTCAGCAGCAATCGCGGTGAAGACTTCATGCCGCAGCTTTATCTCGTCGGTCTCGATGGCGGCATGCCGTGGAAAGCCGGCACCGACATGGGCGTGCAGGCTTCGTATTCACCCGACGGCAATCGCCTCGCTTACAACCAGAAGTCGCAGGTCTACTGGCGCAAGTATTACCGCGGCGCTTACCAGAGCGACATCATGGTGATGGACGTGTCCGCGAAGAAGTTTACGCAACTAACCGATTTCGACGGGCTCGATTCCTGGCCCATGTGGGGTCACGACGGTTACATCTATTTCGTCAGCGATCGCGACGGCGGCGGCCTGACGAACATCTGGCGCGTTTCGGAAAACGGCGGCAAGGCCGATCGCATCACGACGTTCAAGGCCGGCGACGTTCGTTGGCCCGCGATCAGTGGCGACGGCAAAGTGATCGTTTTCGAACACGACTTCGGTATCTGGAAACTCGACGTCAACTCGAAACGCGCAACGCCGATCAAGTTGGACATCGATGCGGAAACTCAGGAAAACGCCAGCGAGATAGAAACGTTCAACTCGGAAGCTGATGATTACGATCTCGCGCCGTCGTCGCGCCGGATCGCGATCTCGATTCACGGCGAGATCTTTACCGCGCCGGTTGACGAAGGCGATCTGAAACAGTTGACTGACAGCCCGGCTCGCGATCGCGCGGTTTCATATTCGCCTGACGGCAAGTGGCTGGCTTATGTTTCCGATCAGAGTGGACGTGAAGAGCTTTACGTCGTGCCGGTTGACGGCTCCGCTGCGGCGCAGCAACTAACCGACATCGACGCGCTCAAGCAAGGTTACAACTGGTCGCCCGATTCGAAAGAGATTGCGTTCGCGTCGTCTGACGACAAGCTGCGCAAGCTGACCGTCGCGACGAAGCAGATCGTCGAGCTCGACAGTTCGCATTACGGCGGGTTTAGCAGTCCGGAGTGGTCTCCGGATGGTAAATGGATCGCGTATTCGAAACAGGATGCGACGCGCACCTCTGACGTCTACCTGATCGCTTCGTCGGGCGCGGAGAAAGAACCGCATCGCGTCACGTTTGATGCGAACAACGACGGCAGCCCGCGCTTTGCACCAGACGGACGCAAGCTTTTCTTCCAGCGCGTTGAGCCGACCGCCGGCGGAAACATCCAGAACTCGGTGCAGATTTATTCGATGTGGCTCGAGCGCCAGGATCGCGATCCGGACGATCCGGAAGAACGTGCCGAGCAAACTCCGGCGCAAACGCCAGTAGGCGAAGACGGTGAAGCTGCTGCTCCACCGGCGCGCCGTGGTCCACAAGCGAATCGGCCGCCGCGCGAGATCAAAGTCGACTTCGACGGCTTGAAACGCCGCACGCGGCAAGTCACGCGCATGCCGTTTCCGGTTCTCAACTACACGATCGCGCCCGACAGCCGCACGATCGTTTTCGTCACGACTGAGCCGGCCGGCCAGTCCAACATTCCCGTGATCTACTCGATCCAGGACGATGGCCGTCGTCTCTCTCGCGTCACCGCCGGCCAGGCGCCAAATGACGGCGAAGGTGGCGGGCCGGGCGGCGGCGGCGGTTTCGGCGGCGGGATGTCAGGCCTGAACATTTCGCGTGATGGCCGCACGCTCTTCTTCCGCGAACGTGAAAACGTTTACTCGGTGCCGTTGTCGGCAGCGGGCACGGGTGCGACTGCGACAGCAGCCGGACGTGAAGGTGGTGCGGCAACGGGACGTGAAGGTGGTACCGCTGGGTCGGGAACACGGAGACGGATCAACTTCAACGTTCGCGTACGGATCGACCATCCGGCTGAGTGGGCCGAGATGTTCGACGACGGATGGCGCACGATGAAATATCGCTTCTACGATCCGAAGATGCACGGCATGGATTGGGATGCGATGCGCGCGAAGTATCGGCCGCTCGTTGACTACGTCGGCGATCGGCAGGAACTGCTCAACATCATCAACGAGATGATCGGCGAGTTGAATGCGTCGCACACAGGCGCTGCGCCGCCGCCGCGTGGCTCTGGCGGCGGTGGAGTTTCGACGGGCCATCTCGGCGTCGAGCTCGAGCCTGACAAAGCCGCGGGCCGTTATCGCGTGAGCTACATCTACGAAGATGGACCGGCCGACAAAGATTGGGTGAAGGTGAAAGTCGGCGATTACCTGCTCGCGATCGACGGCAAGGAAGTCAAAATCGGCGACGAGTACTGGCAGCTTTTGAACAACCGCCTGAATCGCAAGGTGACGGTGACGTTCAATGATAAACCGGCTGCAGACGGCGCGTGGAAGACGCGCATCGAGGCGATCAATCCCGGTGCTTACAGCCAGTTGCGTTACGAGCGTTGGGTAAAAGATCGGCGCAAGAAGGTCGATGAACTCTCGAACGGGCGCATCGGCTATCTGCACATTCAAGCGATGAACCCGTCGTCTCTGCGCAAGTTTGAAAAAGAGATTCGCGAGTATCGCAATAAGGAAGCGTTGATTATCGATCAACGTTGGAATGGCGGCGGCAACATCGAACAGGAGTTGCTGGCGATCCTGGTCCAACGCGAGTATCAGATCTGGCAACCGCGCGGGACTGAACCATCCGGGCGTCCGTTTGCCGGTTACTTCGGGCCGAAGGTCGTGTTGCAAAACTGGCGTTCGGCTTCAAACGCGGAGATGTTTCCGGCGGGCTTCCGGGCGCTGGGACTTGGCAAAGTGATCGGCACGCCGACAATGGGCGCGGTTATCGGCACGGGCAGTTATAGCTTGATCGACGGCTCGACCGTGCGCACGCCGGGTGTTGGTGTGTTCCTCGCTGATGCGAAGCATACGAATATGGAAAACTACGGCGTGCAGCCGGACATCATGGTTGATAACAAACCGGAAGATGTGTTGGCTGGACGTGATCGCCAGCTCGAAGCTGCGGTTGATGAGCTGATGAAGCAGTTGAATGGTTCGCGGCGCAACCTGGCCACGGAGGGGCAGCAAAACCAGCACTAAGGGAACACGGATTACACAGATCAGGGGGTCACAATGGTGGTCATTTTTACGACCTCGAATTGTGACCCTTTGATATTTTTCAGCGTGTTCAGCTCGTCATCGTTCCAACGCGGATCGGGCGCGCCACTGATGAACCAGTTCGATCCGTTGTCCGCGAGAATCATTCCATACTTCTTCAGCGCGCGTAGAATCACCTGCATCGCCGGCGAGTAAGTGCTGATGTCGACCGACGCTTTCAAGCGCACGCGCATTCCCATCGGCGGCCGATCGATACTGTCGTTCGTGCTGGCCCAATGACGCGCCGGCGCGACGTACGCACGCCGCGTGATCTGCGCCGTGAAACGAATCGCGTGCTTGATCTCCTGTTGCTCAAACACCTCGTCGTAGCGCACCAGCCCCGGAAAGATCGGCAAGCCCGCCGCATCGGCTGACGTCCAGCCCGCGGGGCGCAAAGCATTCGAGTTCAAGTCGAAGACCGCACCCGAATCGGCATTCCAGCTCGTGCCGTTGTTAATCGGAAACGCGCGATACATCTCATATAGTTTCCAGTTGTCGCGATCGATCACGAGCACGTGGCGATCGCCGGTTGCGTTTGGCCCGCCTTCGATCGGCGCATCCGCGGGAACCGGATATGGCCCGGGATCGCTTTGCGATCCGAACGCCTTGAAGTTGATCGGAATCGGAGTTTGCAGGCCGCCGACGACGACGTAAGGAATTCCATTCGGCGCGCCGTCCCAAACGGTGCCGAAGTCCGGATGAAGACTCGTGGCCAAGCCCATGCCGCCGATCAGATTGTCGGAGTTTGGATCGACCGGGCTGTTGGAGATGTCTTCGTTCCACGCGTTGTCCGAAGGAAACAACTGCTTTCCGTGAAGACTCGCGCCCGCTCCGAGATCGGGTGTCGGTTGCGGCGGGACAATATCGTCAGGTGGGCCACCACCAACATGGCCGATGCCGATGCGAACGCGATTGCTCGCGGCGCCGTGCAAGGTGATGCCTACGAGCACGTCGCCGACGTCGCCGAGATTATCGTTGAGGCGCACGATCACGGCCGTTGTGCCGGAAGCGCCGGAAACATTGCCCACGTACTCAACTGCCAGCGGATATTGAATGTGATTGCCGTCTTCGGCAGATGCGGTAACGCTGGCCGCAGTGTCGCCCGCAAGCAGGGTCAGGTTGTTAGCGAAGAGCATCACGCGCGTGCGCGGATCGGCGCCGAACGGCACGGGCGCAGTGGGCGCGAATGGTTCGGTGAGAAGACTCACTGACTCGACGGCGAGCGCGCGGGTCGAGTTGGTTTTTGTCAGCAGGATTGGCGCACTCGCAACTCTGGCGCGTGTGGGAAACAGCAGCGTTGCGCAGAAGAATGCGAAGAGAATGGCGATGAAATATCGGGAGCGTCCCAAGGTTCTACCCTAAACGTCATTTTGGTGTTGAGGTTTAGGGCAAGGTGGGGTGAGGCCAGTATAGCCACAAAGAGGCACAAAAAACTAGAACGTTGTTTGGGCAGCGGGTGCCTGGGCCATCGTTCGCTCCAGGGCGACCAGCTCGCGTCCGGCTTGGTCAAGGTTTGAGTTTGAAATCCGCGGGGACGAATTCCACTGACTTGATCGTGCCGTCGGCTTTAAGCTTCTTGTCGGTGTTCGGAACGTAATTGACGATCACGGGATTGGCGGGCTTGCGTTCGCCGCAAGTGATCTCGCCTTTGACGCTCGGGTCGTAAGTCGTGATTTCGACTTCGTCAAAACTGGCGGCTCGCAATCGCAGCAAACCGTTTTCGGTTTGGACCACGAAAGTAATCACGCCTTTGGCGTCGCATTCGAGTCGCAGCAGCGTCGCTTGCAACTGCGTTTCGCCGGTCGCGGCCGGCCGCAAAACTTCGCGCAGGTAAGATGACGGATCCTTAGCGGGCTCCGGCGGCGAATTGCTATCTGTTTCCGCTCCGGTTGAGTCCGCTGTTGCCTTAACAAGCGTGGGCGCAGTGCCATCGGCCCGGCGTTGTGGTTTCAACTGATCGTGCGTGCCCGCGTTCTCTTCGAACTTCGTAAGCTGCGCCAGCACCGACTCCGAATGGCGGCGAATATTTTCATCCGCGTCTGATTTGATCAGTTGTTCGAGCATCGTGCGCGCTTGCTTGTAATCGCCGTTGCGCGCGTAAAGTTGGGCCAGCGTGAAAGCGAAATCGTGTCGTCCCGGCGAGGAACTCAAGACTCGCTTCATCGACTCGATCGTTTCCTTCAAATCGTCGCCGGTCACCATGCTCACAAACGCCAGCAGGTTGTACGACTCGGGATAATCCGGCCGCAACGCAATCGCCTTCTGCAAGTGCTCGCGGATCTTTGCCGCCCGGTCGGGCGCGTAACCAGTCAGCGGTTGGCCTTCTTCCGTCTCGCGGCTCAACGTGTAGGCGTAGTAATAGTGAGCGAGATAATTCTGCGAGTTGGCGGCAACGGCACGTTCGAGACTCGCGCGCGCCTCGTCGGCTTTGCCCTGGCGGAAATACAACATG
>Ga0247688_1000348_pt1 | contig 15360 bp, 8 predicted proteins | sample CNK29_metaG_FD_182718 | JGI IMG/M metagenome (GOLD analysis project Ga0247688, IMG submission 182718) | Soil microbial communities from Purdue University Martell Research Forest, Indiana, United States - CNK29 | ecosystem: Environmental > Terrestrial > Soil > Temperate forest > Bulk soil | place... | reverse complement strand
TGAGCAGCGAAAGCTGGACGCGGGCCAGTCGACGACGTTTCTCGTGCTCGAACGGCAGAACACGTTGACGACCTCGCGCGGCCTGGAGTTGAAGGCCCAAACTGACTTGAACAAAGCGATCGCGGATCTGCAGCGAGCGACCGGCAATGCTTTACAAGTAAACAGTGTCGTAGTTAAGGTGCGCTGACATGGCAAACAACCAACTCGTTGAAAGCTGGCAGATTCACGATCGCATCAATCTCTACTTGCTCGAAGCGGTCGATCCGCAATCGCTCGACAGTCATTCGGCTTCAAAAGGCCGCAGCGTCGGCGAACAGATTGCGCACATTCACAACGTGCGCTTGATGTGGTTGAAGTCAGCCGCACCCGAACTGCTCGAAGGCCTGGCGAAAGTGGAAGCCGAACAGGCTAACGACAAGAAGCTGCTGGCGCAATCGTTGACGGCTTCGGGCAAAGCGATCGCGACGTTGTTGGCGCAGAGTATTGAAGCGGGCGGGAAGGTGCGAGGATTCAAACCGCACGCCGCGGCGTTTCTCGGTTACTTGATCTCACACGAGTCGCATCATCGCGGGCAGATCGCGCTGAGCTTGAAGCAGGCCGGCAAGCCGCTGGACAAGAAGATTGGTTACGGGTTGTGGGAGTGGGGCGTCAGATAGTTAGAGATATTCCAGCAGCAGAAAAGCGATAACAATTGCCCCGGCGATGGCCAGCGTAACCACGATGTACCACGCCGGCAGTCGAGTCTCGCAAGCTTTACAACGCGTTTGCCTCCAGCTCGCCTGGCGTTCGCAGTTACGACACATCATCTCGCCGTCTTTTTTGACATGATTGCCAGATCAATTTCAAGTGGACGTCGATTATTTTTCAGTTTGTGGCCCCGGTTACTGCTTGGCGGTGGTGACGCGCGGTTTCACCGTGGTCCAGATCGGAAAGTGATCGGAGATCTCGATCTCACGATTTACGCCGCAGCCGTTCGCGTCCAGCCCGCGCAGCCACATCCAATCAAGCCGCAGCTCAATCGGAACAAGCATCACGCGCCGGCGAAAAGTCCGCTTGCCGTCAAAAGGCGTGGAGAAACCGGCCTTCGAAAACAGCTTGGTCGTTTTGTCGCCGGCGGTTGGTTCCCAGGTGTTGAAGTCGCCCATCACGATCGCGGGCATGTCAGCCGGATAGCGTTTGAGGTCGTCCAACATCGCGCTGTACTGCTCCATTTTTTTGTCGAGCGGGATTCTCGTTTCGGCGTGCGCCGAGTAGATGCGCCACTGCTGACCGTCGATTTCGACAGTCGCGCCGAGGGCGACGCGACGCCGGCGGCCTGGGCCAGGGTGAGGTAAAACGATGCGCTGCACGTCGGTCAACGGATAAACGCTGAGCAGCGTTACGCCCGTCTCTTCTTCGTCGCCGGCATTTGCGGAAGGTGGCGCCGTCCAAACGTAGTGCATGCCCAACTCATCAGCGAGCGTCTTGGCGGTGTCGCTGTTGCCGGTTCGTTGCTTGCGACGGTCGACTTCCTGCAAAGCGAGAATCGAGGCGCCGCCAACCTTCGGATCCTCGCGCAGGAGCCTGGCCATCTCTTTCAACTCAGCGCCCGCGCGCCAGCGAATGTTGTATGACACGATTTTGATTTCGCGCGCGTTTGGAGTGGGTTTGCGCAGGGTTGTCCCCTCGCCGGATTCGAGCAAGCGTGAATCCACGTTCGGCTCGTTTGGCTTCCCGGCCGGCGTAGCAAGTTGCAGCAATAGCACCAGGACTAAGAGCACGAGTTTTATTTCTCCTGCAGGAACATTCCTTCGGCGAGTGGCCGCTAGAATGGACCAGAATCTCCAAAAACCAGTGTCAAAAATGTTGATAAAGAATTGCTGTCAACTAGAGTGCCATGACAAAAGAGTTCGTCACGCAGTAAGCTAAACTTGCTTATGAATTCAGATGCCTCCCAGCTCGACGTGCTCGCAGTTTTTTCTCATCCCGACGACGCGGAATTAACCGTCGCCGGGACACTTCTTAAACTGAAATCGCTTGGCTATCGCACGGGCGTCTGCGACATGACGCGGGGCGAAATGGGTACGCGCGGCACGGCGGAAATCCGCGCGCAGGAAGCGCTCGAAGCGGCGCGCATCATGAACCTCGACGCCCGGTTAAACCTCGAACAACCGGACGGCCATGTTTCGCCGACGGAAGTCGCGCGAGTCGCGCTCGTGCGCGCCTTGCGGACGCACAAGCCGCGAGTTTTGCTGACGACGCACGAGGACGACCCGCATCCGGATCACTCGAGCACTTCGATCATCGTCAGGCAGGCCGCGCGTCTGGCTTCGATGGGACGTTACGATGAGGAAGCCGGATTGCCGCCGGTGCCAATGCCCGCGATCATGCATTCGCTGTTTTCCCGCCGCATCGTGCCGTCGTTTGTGGTTGATGTGTCCGGATTCGTGGAAGAGAAGATGGCGGCGATTCGCGCGCATGCGTCGCAGTTTTATAGTGAGAGTTCGCAGGAGCCGCAGACGCGCATCAGTGCGCGCGGTTTTCTCGCGGAGATCGAAGTGCGGATGCGTTACTTCGGATCGCTGATCGGCGTCGAGGCCGGCGAGCCGTATTACGTGCGGGAAGCGTTGAACGTGGACGATCCGCTGGCGCTGCTCACGCGCCCGATGAACATCTACTCCTGAGCCAATTTGTGAAAAGGGGCGGCCACGGAGTGCCGCCCCTGCAACCACGCACCAGAAGAAACTTAGCCGCGCTTTTTGGGTTGCAGTATGGCGCGCGCGATCGCGATCGTTGCCACGGCCCGCGGCCCTTCGCCTTCAAAACCGCGCGCCATTTCGACCGCCCGTTCGTAGTCCTGATCCGCCAGGTCGCGGAAAATTCCTTCGACATCAAACTCCGGAATGTTACGCCTGTTCATTGACGACGATCCCTTGGTTTGAAACTTCAACACCATTCCGCCGTCTTCACCAGTAAATCCTTCAGCCGAGTTCGCGGCTTTCACGGCGTCAAACGTCGCGTCCCAAACTCTTGACGCGTCCACTGCTTTCATCGCGTTGGCTACGGCGATCAACGCTTGCGGCCGCGACGGATCCGAAGGTTCAATGCGACGCGCTTCGTTGGCCGCGGCCTCCACCAGTTCGACTGCCCTATCTTTGTCTGTCGGCGCGAGTATGGTCGCGGACTGGCTCAGCACCCATACCTTTTGCAGGTGATTGAGTTCGCCTTTCGCTACCAGCTCCAGCGCCTGATCGGTCTGCTTCTTTTGCACGGCATACATCGCGAGGGAAGCGTCGATGTAGGCCTGAACCTGTTTGCGCACTTCCAGATCTTCAATCCGGCCGACGTATTCGCGAGCCTTCATATCGCCACGGTCTGCAACTCTCATCGCCAGATCGATGTAAAGCGAATCGCGCTGGGCGGAAGTCTTCGCGCGCTCGATGCGATCGAGCATTCCCTGTTCGACGTCCGCGGCTGGTTTCTCTTCGCTGCTGCCGCGATTGAGCCATTCATCGTCACGCTTGCGCGTGTCGTCAGACACGATCGAACTCAGCGCATTCAACTGCGCGCGGAACGACTCGACCATTTCCGCCGGCGCGGATTGTTCAAGGAAGGGAAGCAAGCGTTTCAAGACCAGATATTTTCCGTCGAGGCCTGCTGTGGTTTGGTCTTGTCCTGGCGGCGGAAGCGGCCGCAGCAGAATCGAAGCGGCGGTTTGGAAGAACGCATTTCGCAACTCGGGCGAGACGTTGGCCGGCACGATCGTTGGCGCCGATTGCTGCGTGCTGGTCCCGTTGCCGCTGATGATCACGAAATAGTGCGGCGTAAAGATGTAGGACGAAAGCAGCGAAACTGTGTTGGCGTCCGATTGTGGATTGTTACTTGATGAACTCAACAAGGCGGCGTAACGCTGGTCGGCGGCCGCGGCGTCCTTCTCGCGCAGATCGCAAAGAAAGTTGATCGAATCGGTGGCGACCATGGTTAACGCCGGATCGGCAAACTGAAGTGCGCGTTCCGTGTCGCCGGCTTGAAGCAATCCTCTTGCGACGTCGAGACGTTGATTCAAAGCATCACTCAAGCGGCCCGGCAGTCGATTTGCGGAATTTGCCGCTTCTGCTTTTTGCGCTTTGAGTTTGTCGAGCAGCTCTTCGCCCAGTGCGCGATCGTGACGCGCCGCAAGTCTTAGGACTTCGCGCCGGATGCTCGGCGGGTTTGCGATCGAAAAACCACCGCCGGTCGCGGCCCTTTGGCGCTCGATCTCTTCCTGCATTTTGCGATCGCTGTCCTGGTCGGCGCCTTCCGCGGCTTCCCACGCTTTGCGGAACAGCGCACGCGCCTGCTCGGCGTCGACTGTCCAGAGCGCGTCGGCGATGCGTGCCAGTGAGCGAGCGCGCAGTGTTTGATCGTGAAACGTGCGCGCGTCCGTCGAGAGCGCGATCAGCAGTGAACGCGCTTGTGAGCGACGGTTCTTGAGTTGCTGTTCGGCGTCGACGGCAGCAGCCGCGTTACTGGCGGCCGGCTTTTTGGCGGCCGGTTTGTTCGCCTCGGATTTCGCCGGCGCTTGCCAGGCAAACGCTGCCACAGGTGAAAAGAAGAGCAGAGCAACGGGAGCAAGACGGAGGGATCGAAGCATACAAACTCCTGTTGTGAATTGTTGCGCGCGGAAAACCCTGGCGCGGATTAAACGGCGATCACTTCCAGCTCGGGATCTACTTCCTGTTTGAGCATTCCCTCGATCGCCATCAGCGTGCCCGTCAGAGAACTCGGGCAACTGCCGCAAGCGCCTTGATAACGAATGCTCAACGTATGATCATTCAAACCCAACACCTCGAGATAGCCGCCGTCGCCCATCAACGCGGGTCGGACTTTCTCGTCGAGAATCTCATTGATCTGCAACAACCGCGGGTCGTCACTCGTGACGGCCGCGATTGAACCGCCAACGGCGGCACCGGCCGCGGCCGCGGAAACAGTGACGGCTTCGGCGCCGCGAATCGGAACGGCGAGTGCCGGGAGCAGTTCGTCCCAATCTCCTTCGTCGTCCTTTTCAATCGTGATCATGCGGTCCATGTAAAAGACCGAGACCACGTGGCCAACGTCGAAAAGAGATTTTGCCAGCGGATCGTTTTCCGCCTGGTCGGCTGAGCCGTACTGCTTTGCGACGCCGTTGCTGACGGCCTCCCGCAAAATGAATTTCACTGCATTCGGGTTAGGGGTCTCTTCAATATCGCTAATCTTCGGCATTTCAAACTCCGTTTGAACTATGTTTCGTTGGGGCCATTATATCGACTCTGCTCAAGAATTCGGAGCCGACGGGCCTCATATGTATTTGCGCACGAAGAAATTTTCTGAGAAAAAGCTGTCGGCTTGCAAGAATCATTGCTAAAAATCTAAAGCAGGAATATACTCCCGCCCTCACTTGCCCCCCCTCTCAGAAGGTGAGTCAAGTTGAGATAGAGGCAGGCGATAGCGAGGGTCGCCTGCCTCAACTATTTTCAGCGGACGTTGTGCTAAGCTCGCCGTCAAATGAACATCGGCATCACGGTCTATCCAACCTACGGCGGCAGCGGCATTGTTGGTTCTGAGCTGGGAAAGGAACTCGCCGCACGCGGACACACGGTTCACTTCATCTCCTCCGCACTTCCCACTCGCCTGACCGAACTGAATGAACGAGTGCAATTCCACGAAGTGGAGATGATGTCGTATCCGTTGTTCGAACATCAGCCGTACACGCTGGCGCTGGCGACGAAGATGTCGACGGTTGCGGAAGAAGAAAATCTCGATCTGCTGCATGTTCATTACGCGATTCCGCATTCGATCAGTGCGATTCTTGCGCGCGAGTCGCTGAAACCGCGCCGCCGTTTGCCCGTGGTAACAACGCTGCACGGCACGGACATCACGCTCGTCGGCGCGGATCGTTCTTACTTGCCGATTACGCGTTACGGCATCGTCCAGTCTGACGGTGTCACTGCGATCTCGAATTATCTGAGGGAAGCAACGAAAGAGATCTTTCACTTCGACGACATTCGCGTGATTCCCAACTTCGTTTGCCAGCACGATTACAAGCGTTTGGAAGTGGAATCATTGCGCCAGACACTCGCGCCGCACGACGAGCCGCTGCTGGTTCACGTTTCCAATTTTCGCCCGGTGAAACGGCCGGTTGACTGCGTCGAGATCCTCGGGCGAGTGTTGCAAAAGGGAATCAAAACGCGACTCGTGATGGTGGGCGACGGCAGCGAGCGAACCAATGCCGAGCATCGCGCGCGTTGTCTTGGGATTTACGAACAGTGCACGTTTGTCGGCAAGCAGCCGAGAATTGTTGATTATCTTTCGGCGTGCGACGTGTTGTTGTTGCCGTCCGAGCAGGAATCGTTTGGCCTGGCGGCGCTGGAAGCGATGGCTTGTGAGGTGCCGGTAATTGCGTCGCGCGTCGGTGGCCTGCCGGAAGTTGTGACTGACGGCGAGACCGGCTACCTGAATCCGGTCGGAGACATCGATGAGATGGCGGCTGACGCCGCGCGTTTGTTGTCTGATCAGAAACTGCGCCGCGAGATGGGCCAACGCGCGCGCGAATCCGCGATCTCTCGTTATCGCACGGACGTGGTGATTCCTCAGTACATTGAGTTCTACGAAGAAGTGTTGGCCAGGACCTCGTAGGGGCGGCACTCCGGGGCCGCCCCCGCTTCATGAATAGCGGGCTGTTTCGAACAAATCGGGGCGGCCACGGAGTGCCGCCCCTACGGACGTAGCCCGAAACGTCAGGGTCTTGATGTAAGCCTCGATGGAGAAGCCCGATGACAAAGTTGTTGCTCTCACTGGCTCTCTGTTTTCAGTTGGCAGCGAACGGCCTGGCCCAACAACCCGGACCACCTCCGCCTCCGCCGCAAAAAACGCCTGCCCAAAAACCTGCGCCGCTGCCTGACGAGCCGGCAGGCGTTGACGTCGTCAAGATCACGACGAACCTGGTCCAGATCGATGCTGTCGTAACAGACAAGAAAGGAAAACACATCACCGACCTGCGCGCGGAAGAAGTCGAGATGTTTGAAGACGGCAAGTCGCAGGCGATTACAAACTTTGGTTACGTTAACTTCTCTCGCCCGGCCGCTGCTTTTAACGCTGAGCCAGCCAAACAAGTTGGTGGTCCAGGTCCGGTGCCGGGCAAAGAACTCCGGCCCGAACAGGTGCAGCGCACGATCGCCCTGATCGTCGACGACTTGCGCATGTCGTTCGACAGCGTCCATTACATAAAGGAGACGCTGAAGAAGTTTCTCGACGAGCAGATGCAGCCGAACGATCTCGTCGCGATCATTTTTACCGGCGGCGGCATGGGCGCGCTGACGCGCTTCACGACTGACAAGCGCCAGCTTTACGCAACTGTCGAGAAGCTGAAATGGATTCCGCGCATTGGCAACAGTTCGACGACGTTTGCGCCGATTCAGCAGGAAGTTCTACCCGTTCCTGACAGGCACGAGGGTAGTACCAACGAAGTCGAAGATCTGAATCAGTTTCGCAAGGATCTGTTTTCAGTGGGCACTCTGGGCGCGCTGAACTTCGTGATTCGCAGCATGCGCCAGATGCCGGGCCGCAAGATGGTAGTGCTTTTTTCCGACGGCTTGCAGATTTTCAGCCCGCAAGAACAGGCCGGGAGCACGTACATTCTCGACTCGCTGCGAATACTGCTCGACCTGGCGAATCGTTCTTCTGTCGTCATCAACACGATGGACGCGCGCGGATTGGCCGAACTCGGATTGCAAGCATCCGATTCGACCAGAAACCTGAGCCCGCTACAGGTCGAACAACGGCTCACCCAACGGCGCGCATATTTTTTTGACTCGCAAGACGGGTTGGATTACCTCGCTGCCCAAACCGGCGGCCTTTCGATCCGCAACACAAACAATTTAAATCAGGGCTTGAAACGGATTATGGACGATCAGGCCGGCTATTACCTGATCGGTTATCGCCCGAGTGAATCAACGTTCGACGCCACCAATCGCAACAAGAATTTCCATCACGTTGCGCTGAAAATAAAACGAGCCGGCAGTTACAACGTGCGCACGAGAACAGGTTTCTACGGCATCGCGGATGAGAAGGTGAAGCCGGCCAGCGATACGTTGCAAGCGCAACTGATGAACGCACTGCTTTCGCCCATTTCGCAGTCGGACATTCAGTTGCGCTTGACGTCGCTCTTTGCCGACGACGCGGAAAAGGGTTCGGTGTTGCGGTCATTCCTGCACGTGAAAGCGAGTGATCTGACGTTTACGAAAGAAGCGAACGGCACGCACAAAACAGTGTTTGATCTCGTGGCGATCACCTTTGGGGAGAATGGGCTCGCACTCGATCAGGTCGTGAACCAGCATACGATCGAGTTGACAGAAGCGATGTTTGAAAAGGTCTCGCGTTATGGATTTACTTACGACACGGCCGTGCCGGTGAAGAAACCGGGCGCGTACCAGTTGCGTGCTGCGTTGCGCGATGAGGCCACCGGGCGCATCGGTTCCGCGAGCCAGTTCGTGGAAGTGCCGGACCTGAACAAAGATCGAGTGATGACTTCGGGTTTGTTAATTCGCGGCATTCCCTTGGATCAGTACCTGAAGGGTTTGACGTCAGTCGAGGATTCCGATCCGATGGCCAACACGTCGGTGCGCCAATTTCACACTGGAACCGCGCTCGTTTATGCGCTCACGATCTACAATGCAAAGACCGAAAAGGTCACGGGCAAGCCGCACCTGACGATTCAGGCGCGGGTGTTTCGTGATGGCGCACTCGTTTTCACCGGCAATGAAGTTCCTTTTGACATTCGCGATCAGGCAGATCCCAAGCGGTTCGGCGGCGGCGGCGCGATCCAACTCGGCACGAGCATGACGCCCGGCGAGTATGTTTTGCAGATCGTCGTTTCCGATCTGCTGGCTAAGAACAAGCAGCGGGTTGCCACTCAGTGGATGGATTTCGAGATTGTGAAGTGAAGTCAATAATCGTTGGCACCGCAGGGCACATAGACCACGGCAAGAGCGCCCTCGTCCGCGCTCTTACCGGCACCGATCCGGACCGACTGCCGGAAGAAAAACGTCGCGGCATTACTATCGATCTGGGCTTCGCCGACCTGGAACTCGACAATCTCAAGCTCGGGTTCGTCGATGTTCCCGGTCACGAACGTTTCGTCAAAAACATGCTCGCCGGCGCGCACGGCATCGATCTGCTCGCGTTGGTGATCGCTGCTGATGAAGGGGTGATGCCGCAAACGCGCGAGCACTTCGCGATCTGCCGGCTGCTCGGCGTGCGCAACGGCCTCGTCGTAATCACGAAGAAAGATCTGGTTGAAGAAGAGTTGTTGCCGCTGGTCGAAGAAGACGCGCGCGCGTTAGTGGCGGGTTCGTTTTTGGAAGGCGCTCCTGTAATTGCGGTAAGTTCGCGAACGGGCACGGGCCTGGACGAACTCAAGTCTCAAATCATCGAGATCGGGCACAAGGTGCCGCCGCGTTCCGGCGACTTCACGATGCGCTTGCCGGTGGACCGTGCGTTTTCGATGAAAGGATTCGGCACGGTTGTGACGGGCACGCTCGTGTCGGGCCAGATCAGTGAAGGTGATGAAGTCGAACTGCTGCCGCCCAGCGACAAGGTTCGCGTGCGCGGCTTGCAGGTCCATGGACACGCGGTGAAGACGGCTTACGCCGGACAGCGAACGGCAGTGAATCTAGCAGGTGTTGATACGGCGCAGGTCGAACGCGGGATGGTCCTCGCGCCTGCCGGGCGCTTGCGGCCGACGCAGATTTTGGATGTTTGGATCGATGTGTTGCCGGGCATTGCGCGTCCGGTGCGCTCACGTTCACGGCTGCGTTTTCACATCGGCGCCGCTGAAGTCTTGGGCCGGGTTACGGTGCTCGAAGGCGCGACGGAAATAGCTGCCGGTGGCGGCGCGTTGGCCCAACTCCGGCTCGAAGCGCCGGTGGTCGCTTTGCACGACGATCGTTTTATCCTGCGCAGTTATTCGCCGGCGGATACGATCGCCGGTGGCCGCGTAATCAATCCGTTTGCGCCCAGGCACCGACGCAAAGAGATCAAGCAAACGGTTGAGTTGTTGCAATCGTTGCTGAGCACGGATCGCGTGGAGAAGTTTGCAGGGTTTGTTCGCAGTGCCGGAAGACATGGCCTCCGTTTGGCTGACGTTGCCGCGGCTACGGGTTGGACGAACGAGGTGTTGGCGCAGGTTTCATCGGCGGCGACGAAAAAGGGATCGGTGCGCGAGACGAATGGAGTGTTCTTATCCAGCGAGAGCTTTGCGCAACTGAGTCGCAACGTGCTCGCCGAGTTGGAACAGCATCACAAACGCGAACCGCTCGCGCGTGGCATGTTGCGCGAGACTTTGCGGGAGAAGTTGTTTGCCCATTCGTTGCCGGAAGTCTTCGGCGCGATGATCGGGGCGCTCGAAGCAAAAGGCGACGTCGTTGCGGAGAAAGATGTTCTTCGGTTGAGCCGGCATCGAGTTGATTTGAGCGATCACGATGCGAAGTTGAGCGCGCAAATCGAGAAGGTTTATTTGACGGCGGGAGTAGAGGCTCCGTCACTCGATGAAGCGATGGTGCGTGCCGGAGTCGCGCTCGCGCAACGTGGCCAGGCGCGCAAGATTCTGCAACTGCTGATCGACGGCCGGAAGCTGGTGCGAATTCAGGCCGACATGTTCATGCACCCGCAAGTGGTTGAAAACTTGAAAATAAAACTGCAGGAATACGCGGCCAAACACGAACCCGAGCGCCTCATCGACGTGCCGGCGTTCAAGACTCTCGCCGGTGTCTCACGCAAGTATGCCATTCCCTTGCTCGAGTACTTTGATCGTGAACAGATCACGCGCCGAACGGGCGATAAGCGACTGATTCTGAAAAAGCTTGGTCCCTAGACCAAATACAGCCACGGCTAATATCCCGTACTACAACGCTTCTATTACTAAAAAAATTATTTGACAGTGTTCTGAGGTAGTTGTAAAGTCCGCATCTCGACTCCCCCGACTTTCAGTAAGCATCCTGAATCTTCTCTCGATTCGCGTAAGTCAATACTCCCCGACTTTAGAACGGACACGGGTCTTCTCTCGATCTGTATAAGTCATACTCCCCGAATCTTCATCAACGAGTACAAAAAAATCTAAAGGTCGGCTGGTTTTTTCAGTTACGCAGGACCTAGACCCCGATCACTCAATGACATCTTCTAATACTCGGAGTTGCAAGGAACCACACCATGACAAATAGACAAATCTCAAATCGTCTTCCAGCTCACACAATGAATCAATCGGCCACTTCCAGGCGAGGCCTTTCGTGTCTTTTCGCAGTTCTTATGATCTGCCTTTGTTTCTGTGTTGACGTTTCTGCTCAGAACGTTCAATACAACAATCAGGCAGCGGATCTCGGAATGCGCGGCGCAGTTAAGGTGAATCCCAGTACGCGTGGCGTTGAGCTACAGATATCTCTCGGTAATTATCGCGGGCGCGCTGGACTCGATGTGCCGGTGACGCTTTCTTATACCTCTAAACTCTGGAACGTCGAGTTTCAGGGTTTTAACACCGGCGCCCCACCTCCCCATCAACCAGAGCCCTTCACCATTGTCACTGCGGAATATGCCAAGCACTCGGTTGCCGGCTGGACCAGCAATATCGGTTTCCCGCAACGAGATTTTTCGCCTGGCGACAAGATTTACGATCAGTTTGGCAGTCCCAAGATCGACGGTGTTTGCACCAGCGGTTGTTATGTCGTCGATCGCATGATGATCTGGATGCCAGACGGCTCCGGTCATGAGCTGCGCGCATCCGATCAACCGAGGCTGACGACGCAGGCTGTTCCCGATACCTATTACTCAGTCGACGGTTCGCGCATGCGTTACCAGCGATCGACGCAGATCCTCTATCTGCCGGATGGATCGCAATATCAATTCGTCGGCGCAAAATTTATAGATCGCAATGGCAATACCCTGACGGCGAACAATGGCTGGAGCGATACGCTGGGCCGCACGATTAACAATCCCCTTCCTTATAACCCCGGCTCGGGTCCTCTATCGCCAACCGATCAGACCTATTCGCTTCCCGGAGTCGGCGGCACTTCAATTACGTACACGTTGAAATGGCGCAACCTCGCTGACGTACTAACTACGCCGGAACCGATACGTTATGTCGCTGATGGTGGTTGTCCGCCGGGACAGGGCGCGTTTTCACCCTATCTGTTCACCTCCGACGGCAGTAGCCGCACGTGCATCGGTAATGCCGGCGTACAATTTGATCCGGTTGTACTCTCGCAAATCGTTCTTCCGACTGGTCAGTCGTATAGCTTCACTTACGATATTTTTGGTGCAATCAACAAAGTGGTCATGCCGACCGGTGGTTACGACCAATTTGAATACTCGTTTGTTGGGCCTATTAGCTCACCGTTGAATTTCAAGTTTGTCTACGCGCAGGGAAACCGTGGCGTCACAAGGCATGTCCAGAGTTTCAGTGGACTCGCCGGCGAAGAGGTGCAATGGCTCTACTCGGGGAGCGGCAATTTTATAAGTATCACTGCTCCTGACGGCAGTTATAGCGAACGGTACCTATGGACCGACGGTCTTTCGGGTTGGGGATACAGCGCCGATAGCTCGCGCGCAGGACAGGCTTTCGATGAACGGAGCTACTCTCCCACGGGACAAATGCTGAGGCGTAAGCTGACCGACTGGGCCGTCACTCCGTCCAACGCAACAGGAAATCCTTCCGGAACCCAGGTCGCAAATCGTAATGCGCGGGTTTTAAGGGAGGTTGACTTTATCCTTGATACAAGTGGTGGACCTGCCCTCGCTAAGAGTAGAACATACAATTACGATCTGACCTATCAATGGGATGTAGGCATCGAGCGAACGGCAGTCAACGAATTTGATTACGTAGACGTTGACCAGACTACGGCCCAAACGATAGCGATTGGATCGCTCGGTTCGATCCCGAACGGTACTCTGCTGCGAACAACTGAGTACGATTACCTCACTGGCGATGCCAATTACCGGTCTCGCAACCTGCTGGGCCTGGTGACCGCCACGCGCGTCAAGAATGGAGACGGCACAGTTGTCGGCCAGACTATCAATACTTACGACGAAGCCGCGTTTCCCTTGCTTACTTACGCGAGCGTTACGGGATGGACCGATCCGGGCACTCCCTACCGAGGCAACGTAACCACTGGCACTACATGGTTGAGTTTTGACGGAACGACGCTATTTAACTTTCCGCAGGGCCCCACCGTGTCGACTCACACCCAGTACGATCAGTGCGGCAGTGTGCGCAAGGCGTTTGACGCGAAGGATACGTCACTCAGTAATCCGGCGCTGATCGACTACTCGAGCACCTATCAGCGTGCTTATCCGACAACGCAAACGTCTTCGGATCCCGATGGTGCTGGACCACTCAGCGCACTGACTAATTCGACGGAGTATGATTTTTCGACAGGAATGGTAACGGTCACGACCGATACAAACGGTCAGAGAGCCACCTACTCTTACAACGAACCGCTCAATAGGTTGAAACAGATAATCCGCGCGTCCACAGATGCGACAGCGAAGAATCAGACAACCTATACGTATGACGATGTTTCTCGCACAGTAACCGTCACAAACGATCTCACAAATTATAACGACAATGTGCTGAAGACAGTCCGCCTCTATGACGGTTTGGGAAGGCTTTCCGAAACGAAACAATATGAGGACGCGACGAACTACATTAGCGTTCAGCAGCAATACGACGCCCTCGGCAGAGTCTTCAAGGTCACCAACCCCTTCAGACCTTTACAGGGTGAGACTACGCTTTGGACCATACAGACATACGATTCTCTGGGACGGCTTCTAACTATAACGACTCCCGACAATGCCGTTGTTAGCACCAGTTATAGCGGCAATACCCAGACAGTTACAGAGCCAACAGGTAAACAACGCAAGAGCGTAATGGATGCTTTTGCAAGGCTGAGCGAGGTAATCGAAGCACCTAACGATCCTAGCTTCAACTTCGTCACTGATTATCAATACGACACACTCGACAACCTGACGAAAGTGACCCAGGGAACTCAGGTCAGATATTTCATGCACGACTCGCTCAAGCGGATGATAAGAGCCAGGATCGTAGAGCAAGGTACCAACGCCTCGCTGAATCTTACGGATCCACTGACTCTCAATTCCAACTGGTCTATCGCGTACGTGTATGACAACAATGGGAACCTGACGCACCGCACTGACGCTCGTGGTGTGATCTCGACCTACACTTACGATGCTCTTAATCGGAATCTCGGCGTAAGCTACAGTAATGATCCGACCGGAACAGCTTCGGTCACTCACAGTTACGATCTCGCGACAAACGGCAAAGGACATATCTATCAAACACAGGCCACCGGTTCGTCTCTCATCACTATCGATTCCTACGATGCGTTGGGCCGGCCAACGGCACAACGTCAACAGTTCAACATAAGCGGTGCATGGGGCCAGTCGTATACCATGCAGCGTTCCTACAATCTTGCTGGTAGCGTCGCCACTCAGACCTATCCATCGAATCGTATGGTAAGTTACACATACGACGCGGGGGGACGGCTTAACGGTTTCAGCGGCACTCTCGGTGACGGTACGAGCCGTACCTATTCGAACGAGATCATTTACTCGTCTCTTGGTGCCCTCGCGAAGGAGAAGTTCGGCACCACGACGCCGATCTACAACAAACTCTTCTACAACAATCGTGGCCAGTTGTCTGAGATCCGTGAGAGCACCAGTTACGCTGGTCCAACAGACACAACGTTCGATCGCGGAGCGATCGTTAACTACTACAGCGATCAATGTGCCGGCATGTGTTTGCCCACTTCAAGCATGACCGACAACAACGGCAATCTGCGCAAACAAGAGATCTACGTTCCCAATCAGACGATGCGCTGGCAACAGTTCGAGTACGACCAGCTAAATCGTTTGTCTTCGGCGCGTGAAGTCCTTAATGGTGGAGCGGAACAATGGAAACAGCAGTTTACCTACGACCGCTGGGGCAATCGAACCGTAAACACGGCGATCACCTACGGTGTTCCCGAGAAGGATTTCACGGTGAACACCAGCAATAACCGATTAGGTGTTCCTGTTGGACAGTCGGGAACGATGGACTATGACAATGCCGGCAATCTCACCAACGATACGTACGCCGGAAACGGAAATCGTACTTACGACGCAGAGAATCGAATCGTCTCCGCATGGGGGCGCAGCAATCAAGCTCAATTTTATGCCTACGACGGCGGCGGTCATCGCATCAAGCGCATAGTCGACACGGTCGAGACCTGGCAGATTTATGGGTTTGATAACGAGTTGGTTGCGGAGTATGCAGCTTCTGGCGCGACGACGAATCCGAAGAAGGAATACGGATATCGC
>Ga0247688_1000346_pt1 | contig 15417 bp, 11 predicted proteins | sample CNK29_metaG_FD_182718 | JGI IMG/M metagenome (GOLD analysis project Ga0247688, IMG submission 182718) | Soil microbial communities from Purdue University Martell Research Forest, Indiana, United States - CNK29 | ecosystem: Environmental > Terrestrial > Soil > Temperate forest > Bulk soil... | reverse complement strand
CTTGATGTCGTCCTTGATGTTTTCGATCGGGCCACGCGCTTTCGCGTGGACGCGCAGCACGAGGCTGCTCAAGTGATTTTGATCGGTGATCGGCACTCCGTGCGGTTCAATCGTCGCGTACGTGATATCGGTCCCGGTCGGCGAAGAGAAATCGGCGACGGCATAACGTCCCTCGCGATCCATCGCCACTGACGAATGTGCGTCCATGCCGTCGGCAGTTGCAGTCGCGTAAAAGTTCTGGCTATGAAAAGCGCTGGCGATCTCCGACAGCCGGCCGCTGATCAATGCGACCTTTTCGTCTTTCGCATCCTTGATGGCATCGGCGACCGCCGCTTCGAGGTTGTAACCGCCAAACGCGACAACGCTGCCCGGAACCTTTTCGACCGACCGCGAATAGTCGCGCGCCGAGGCGAGATTTGTCTTGCCAGCAAACGTTGCCAGGGCCTGCGCGTGATTGCTAACGACGAGGAACCCGCGGCAAACGGCAAAAAAATATGAGCTGGAGCCGCTCTTTAACTCTGCGACGTCCTTGGTTGGCCCAACGCCGAGCAAAAGTTTTCCGGCCAGCAACGCGTCGGACAGCTTATTGCTTTTCAGTTTGCAGAAGGCTGCCCACGTGCTATCCGCGACGGTCAACGCGCCCGGGATTTCCGTCACCACGACGCCACATTCGGGACCAAGCTCCGGCAACACTTCCTGCTTGAAATTCGGCACCCAGAATTTCGACAGCTCATCCGCTTCCGACTGCGACAAGACATCTTTCGCCAGCATGGGCCACAGCGTGGGAAAGTCGACGTGGACGAGGAAATACGCGATCGTCGAAGACGGCAACAGTTCGCGTGCGGCCGTCAACTCTTTCGGTTGAAACGGCAGCAGCGCCTTGAACCACTCGTTCTCACTGAACGTCAGGTGATGAGAGTTTTCCCACGACGAAGCCGAAAACTTCAGCGTGCCATACTCATTGTTCTTAGCACGGCCCTTTTTATCTCCGGGATTTGCGAACACGGCGTTGAGATCGCTGAGATAAACAACATCGCCGTGCATCCCGATCGCTTTATCGAAGTCGGAGTTGTTGGCGAGAAGATCTCCTTCATTGGCGGTACTGGCGCGAGCCAGCAGATCTCGCAGGCTGGCAAGATCGCGCGTCAGAATCGCAGCGTCGCCGACGTAAGCGAGGAAAGTCGTGTTCGCGCCTACGTTCCAGTCTGCACCGAGCAGCGTGTTCTGAAAAATCTTCAGCTTGAGTCCGTTCCATTCCTTGTCGCCGCTGAATGAGTAGGTAAGCAAAGGCCCGGTCGGGCGCCGTTCAGATGGCTTTTTGACCTCATCCGCGATCACCAGCTTTGCGCTCATCGGCAGCGCCGCGGGCAAAGCCGCAACCGCTCGCGAGCTGGCGCCAAGAATGTCGACGAGTTGCATGAAGCCGGTTGCGTTCCGCTGAAAGTCGTCGACGGTGCGTTCGAATCTGCCGCGATCTTTCACGCGCAACACGATCGCCCTTCGTTCAGCACCGGCAATGCCGTCCGGCGCGTTCGCCGCGGTCCACGATCCGAGGCTGATCGGCGCGTCAGGGTCGATGCCCGTGTAGTCGATCAACTCACCGGACTGAACCGGCGCGCCCAGCTTTTCGCCGAGATCGTTGCGGAAATGCGTCAGCAGTAAAACCAGGCCGGCTTGTGCGCGAGGCGTGTCCATCTGCAGGCCTTCGAGGCTTTGATACAACTTCTGCACTGCCTGGCGCGGGTTTGGAATCGCAGTGAAATGTTTGACTCGTTTCGGAAAAAGATTTTCGGCGAGAGACTTTATATTGACGTCTGTCTTTGGAGTCGTTGCCGCGCATCCGTTCGTTGTAGCTTCGCAGGTAAAGCGCCAGGCATAGTCAGCCAGGGCTGCGTCATCGAGCGCTTTGTCGATTGTGGCGCGTTTTTCTTCTTCGGTTTTCGCGGCGCTGAGACTGACGCGGAAGTCGATCTTTCTGAGCGTAAGCTTGAGTTCGTCATCGATCTCTTTGCGCGAACCGTCTTTGGAAATGAGCGCTTGGATCGCGGGAACGTCAGCAGGACTTTCAAGCGCGAGATTCTGCGCCGCAAGTTTGGCCACTTGTTTGTTCGGCGACGAGGTTAGTTTGAGTAACGGTGCAACCGGCAGTACTTCAGCGCGCAGGTTTGCGACTTGCAGTGCGACTCCGATCAGCGCGTCATGCTTTGAGGCGACGATTCGTTCGAGCGGCAGCTTGAATTCTTCACGCGGAACATCGACCAGCAAGGTCAGCGCGCCGATTTGAACGTTGGGATCTCGCGCGGCGACGTTCGCCATCGTGAGTTCCGTTTGCTTTCCGGGCAGAACCGGCGTGAGCCCGCTTATGGTGACTCTGACGCCCGGCTTCGAGCCGGTGGTCCTGACAGGCGGCGTCGGTGCAGGCAAACTGATTGCGGTCTCTTTGAAGAGGATCTGCAGTAACTCGTTTCGCTTTTCTTTCGGCAAGAACGGCCAAACTCGCGCGATCATTTCCGTGCGAAAGCCCGACATCGAATACTGGAGCGTTTTCTCGACCGCATCAGGCGAAGTCGCCAGGCTGCGAGCAGCGGCCTCGCTGACGAGTGGTTCGCGATCGTCGAGCAATTTCCAAAGGTAGGGCGCGAGCAAGCTGTTATTGCTTTGGGCCGCCGCCTGGACCGCGCCGATGCGCACGATTGAACGCCGATCGAGCAAGACGTCGAGCGCGAAGTCCGGATTGGTTGAAAACAGAGACGCGAGGCGCGCGATCGCCGCGGTTCGGTTTGAAGTCGTTCCGTTCAGTGATTCGACGATATTCTCAATTTCATCGACGGGCGCCGGCGCGGCCGTTTTGATCATCGAGTCGCGCAGTTTCTCCAGCGACTCGTAGTCGAACGGCACGAAGGCCACTGACTGGACGACGGCTTTGAAGTATGGTTCAACTGCCGCGGCGTGCGTCACCGGCACCTTGAGATTGAACAGCACCGCCTGTGGCCCAATCAACATGAGCCAGCTTGTGCTGCGAATCAGTTCACCTTCCGGATCGGGTACTTCAACGACTACTTCGCGCGCGGCGACATTCTGAAACTGAGTCTTGCGCGTTATGACCGACTCAACGCCGCCGGCAAGACCCCTGACGGTCTGCACGGCTCCGGCAAAGAAGTCGTCCAACGGATAGCCTTCGGGGACTTTCTGAACGAACACCTTAAGAACGGCTGAATTTGGGCCGTTGAAAGTCAGCGTATCGCCTTGCTCTTTCCAGTCGGCGGGAACGCGGAAGATGAAAGTCTTGTCAGGGCCGATCCGGCGCGTGAAGTTGGCTTGCGGCAGCGCGTAATTCTTCCACTCAGCCTCGCGTGCTTGCACGCGATTGGTCTGAGCGTTCGCTGAAATCAGGCTGCCTAGGCCGAGCAGGAAAAAGAGAGGGAGGAGGAACTTTCGCATTCGCATCGCAACTTACCATAGATTATGCGAAAGCGCGAAAATCCATTTCGCCTCCGTGTTCCTCGGCGCTGCCTGAACACGGATCTATGAGAGAATGACCGCCTTGAACAACACAACCAGACGCGTCAGAGTGATCGATTCACATACCGGCGGTGAGCCAACGCGAGTCGTGATCAGTGGTGGGCCGGACCTCGGCAACGACACGCTTGCCGAACGGCTCGAACGCTTCCGCACTGAATACGACGACTTTCGTTCGGCGGTGATCAATGAGCCACGCGGTTCGGACGTGCTCGTCGGCGCGCTGTTGTGCGCGCCACTCGACGAGAGTTGCGTCACGGGTGTGATCTTCTTCAACAACGTCGCGTGTCTCGGCATGTGCGGACATGGAACGATCGGCGTGGTCGCGACGCTCGCTCATCTGGGACGCCTCGAACCCGGAACTCATCGCATCGAAACTCCGGTCGGCGTAGTCGCGGCGCACTTGTACGAACACGGCGAAGTCGAGATCACGAATGTGCCGAGTTATCGTTACCGCGCGGGCGTCAGCGTCAACGTGCCTGGCGTTGGGCCTGTAACGGGAGACGTGGCCTGGGGCGGCAACTGGTTTTTTCTCGTCAACGATCACGGCCAGCAACTGTCGCTCGACAATATCGACGCGCTCACCGATTTCACGGTGCGCATTCGCGAAGCACTCGAGCGCGACGGCATCACCGGCGACGACGGGCGCGAGATCGATCACGTCGAACTGTTTGGCCCCTCGCAATACGAAGGCGTTGACAGCCGCAACTTCGTTTTGTGTCCGGGCAAGGCGTACGACCGTTCGCCTTGCGGCACCGGTACGAGTGCGAAACTCGCGTGCCTGTTTGCCGACGGCAAACTGCGCGAAGGCCAGGTGTGGCGACAGGAGAGCATTGTCGGCAGCATCTTCGAAGGCACTGTTACAGTCGCCGGCGACAAGCTTCAACCGAGCATTCGCGGCACAGCTTTCATCACCGCGGAGTCAGACCTGATTCTCGATCCACGCGATCCTTTTTGCATAGGCATTCGCCGATGAGTGCCGGCGCTTACGACGTGGTCGTGATCGGCGGCGGCATCGTGGGCGCAGCATGTGCGGCGGAATGCGCTGCTGAAAAGCTGAAGGTGGCGATAGTCGAAGCGCATATCGTTGGCGGCGGCGCGACGGCGGCGGGCATGGGCCATCTCGTAGTGATGGACGACTCAGAAGCGCAGTTTGCGTTGACGCATTATTCGCAGGAGCTTTGGGAGCAAGTGCGCGAGGAGTTGCCGCGCGAAGTTGAATACGAAGCGTGCGGCACGATCTGGGTGGCGGCTGATGATGAAGAACTGGCCGAGGTGTCGCGCAAGCAGAAGTTTTATTCCGACCGCGGCATTGCAGTTGAGGTGCTGGATGCGCAGGCGCTCGCCGAGGCCGAGCCGAACCTGCGCCGTGATCTGGTTGGTGGCTTGCGTGTGCCGCGCGACAGCGTGATCTATCCGCCGTGTGCGGCGCGGTTCTTTATCGATCGCGCGGTTCGCGCGGGTGGAACGTTGGTGTTGGGCCGGCGCGTGGAAGCGATCACGCGCGCGGGCGTGCGCTTGGCCGATGGGTCGTCGATTGCGGCGGGACTGGTGGTGAACGCTGCGGGAAGTTGGTCGCCAAAGCTGACGCCGGAGTTGAGTGTGAAAAAGCGCAAGGGGCATTTGTTGATTACGGATCGTTACCCGCGCTTTTTGCGGCATCAACTGGTGGAGCTTGGTTACTTGAAGAGCGCGCACTCGGTCACTGCGGATTCGGTTGCGTTCAATATTCAGCCGCGTAAGACGGGGCAGTTGTTGATTGGATCGTCGCGGCAGTTTGGCGCGGAAGAGAGTGCGGTTGAGTCGTCGATACTCACGCGGATGCTCGACCGCGCAATTGAGTATTTGCCGGGACTCGGAAAGCTCTCGGCGTTACGCGCGTGGACTGGTTTTCGTGCGGCTACGCCGGACAAGCTCCCGCTGATTGGGCCACACGGTGAAAACGAGCGGCTCTATCTCGCGACCGGCCACGAGGGCCTTGGTATCACGACGTCATTGGGCACGGCGAAATTGTTGGTGGATCAAATCATGAACCGTCGATCCGCGATCCCGGTCGGTCCTTACCTGCCGTCGCGAATGGCGTTGGAGACTGCCGCACGTGGCTGAGATCGTTGCCGTCACAATCAACGGCGCGCCGGTCAGTTTGCCGGCCGGCAGCACGGTGGCGGCGGCGGTGTTGGTGGCGGGGATAAGTTCGTTTCGTCGTTCGGTGACGGGCGAACCGCGTGGTCCGTTGTGTGGCATGGGAATTTGTTTCGAGTGTCGCGTGACGGTGAACGGCGTCGCTCACGTGCGCAGTTGCCAAACAGTCGTGGAAGCCGGAATGGACGTGCGCACCGATGAGTAGCGGCGCGGTTGCGTACGATGTGGTGATCGCCGGTGCTGGTCCAGCGGGACTCGCCGCCGCCTGGCGCGCCGCGAGCAACGGCTCGAGTGTCGCCGTGATCGACGACAATCCGAGCGCGGGCGGACAGATCTGGCGCGGCGAAGAACCCACACGATCCTCAAGCGAAGCGCGCGTTTGGTTTGAGCGGATTCGATCCGTAAACATCCGTTTCATCCGTGGCGCCCGGATCTTCCAGCAAACGCAACCCGGAAAACTGCTGGCGGAAACAGCCACCGGCGTGATCGAGTTGGCTTGCCGGAATCTGATCCTCGCGACCGGCGCACGCGAACGCTTTTTGCCATTTCCCGGTTGGACGTTGCCAAACGTGATGGGCGCCGGCGGCCTTCAGGCACTTGCCAAAACCGGGTTAACAATTACGGGCAAGCGAATCGTGCTTGCCGGCAGCGGGCCATTGTTGTTGGCCGTCGCTGCGTACCTGCGCGAGCACGGCGCAAACGTTTTGCTGATCGCCGAACAAGCTTCGGCGTCACGACTCGCACGGTTTGGCACGAGTTTGATTGCGACCAGTAAGGTAGCGCAGGCCCGCGAACTCAAACGCAAACTGAAAGGCATCCGCTACTTCACCGGCTGCTGGCCGGTGGCGGCGCACGGCAACGAAAAACTGGCGAGCATCACGTTACAACGAGGCAACAAGCGTTGGCAGGTTGAATGCGACTACCTCGCGTGCGGATTTCATCTCGTGCCGAATCTCGAACTGGCGGAGTTGTTAGGTTGCAGGATCGAAAACGGCGCCGTGAGTGTCGATGAGTTTCAGCAAACGAGCGTCCCGCAGATCTACGCAGCCGGAGAAGCGACCGGCATCGGCGGCCTCGAGCTTTCGTTGACTGAAGGCGAGATCGCGGGTTTGTCTGCGGCTGGAAGACATGATGAAATGCGAACGCTCGTTTCGGCGCGAACAAAGCAAAAGAAATTTGCGCGGATTTTGAATGAGACGTTCGCGCTGCGTGACGAGTTAAAGCAGCTTGTCGCGAGCGATACGATCGTCTGCCGGTGTGAGGATGTTAGTTTTGCGAAACTGCAAGCACATGAGTCGTGGCGCGCGGCGAAACTGCAGGTGCGTTGCGGGATGGGACCATGCCAAGGCCGTGTTTGCGGGCCGGCGGCAGAGTTTTTGTTGGGTTGGAAGGTGGAGTCAGTGAGGCCACCGGTTTTTCCGGTGCGGGTTGAGAGCTTAGCCACAGATGAACGCGGGTGAGACGGATCAGGAAAAGAAGAGAAAAGAGGAAAGAGGATGGAGATGAGATGGCGCGGCGTGATGCCGGCAACGACGACGGCGTTTGACGAAGAGTTGAATATCGATCACGCGTTTGTGGCGAAGCATGCGAAGTGGCTGATCGATAACGGCTGCACGGCGATCGTGGCGCCGGGTTCGCTCGGCGAAGGCGCGACGTTGAGTTTTGAGGAGAAGGCGGCGCTCTGGACTACGCTCGTTGGCGCGGTCGGCGAGCGCGTGCCGGTTGTCGCTGCGATTGCTTCATTGAGTACCGCCGAAGCCGTTGCGCTCGCGAAACGCGCTGTGGATGTTGGTTGCAGCGGCCTGATGGTTTTGCCGCCGTACGTTTACAAGAGCGAGTGGCGCGAGATGAAGGCGCACGTCGATGCCGTGCTGCGCGCGACGAATCTATCGTGCATGCTTTACAACAATCCGGTCGCTTATGGCACTGACTTCCTGCCCGAACAGATCCGCGAACTCGCCGCCGAACACGAGAATCTTCACGCGGTAAAAGAGTCGAGCACGGACGTGCGCCGGGTTACGTGGATCAAGGAGTTGATTGGCGATCGGTTGGACATCTCGGTCGGCGTGGACGATGCGATTGTTGAAGGCCTCGCGGTGGGCGCGGTCGGTTGGGTCGCGGGCTTGGTGAACGCGCTGCCGAAAGAGTCGGTCGACTTATTCAACTACGCGATGAACGACGAACACGAGAAAGCGAGCAAACTCTACTACTGGTTTCTGCCGCTCTTGAGAATGGACACGGTGCCGAAGTTTGTGCAGTTGATCAAGCTGGTCCAACAGGAAGTCGGCATGGGCTCGATACGCGTGCGGCCGCCGCGTTTGGAACTAGCTGGAGCTGAGTTGGAACAAGCAGTGCAAACAATTCGTCACGCCCTGGAGACACGGATCGAACTCAGCACTTCATCAGCAGCGCGCAATCCCTGATCGAACGCCTCTTCAAAAAGCGCGACGCCGCTCAGTTCAGAATGTGCAAAGTGAATTGAGCGAAACGGCTTAGCCGCGTCGCGGCGTGCCGCTCCCCACATGAATCCGGTGCGCGGCCGAATCATCGCGTGCCCCCAACGCATCACGTCCAAATGTTCGACGAGATCGCGAATGTCCACGTGCGCGCGCGAAATGTCGGTGAGCGTCACGTCGGCCCAGCCACGCCAATCAGTTTCGAGCAAGCGCGTGCGCCCGGCGCGCGCGTTCGCGTCGCAGAGCGGGTAGTAGTAAGTGAAGACAGTTGGCCCACGATCGATGCCGCGCTGGTGCGTCGCGACGACGTATCCGAGCGATTCACTTTCGTAAAAGACGTTGTCCCACGCGAGCGGGAAGTCGCGATGCACGTTTCGCTGCGGGCGATCTTTCAGCGTCAGGTTTGCGACCATCCATGAACCGAACTGAAACTCGGCGATGTGGGGCGGCGGGTTGTCGCGGTAAGGACGGATGACGTAGCGCGCGATGAACTGTGGCGCCGCGAAGATCACGTGCTGAGCGTGGAAGCCGCGCGGAGTTTTTCCTTGCTGGTCGAGAGTAATTAAGTCGCAGCCAGTAAAAGTAGGGATTAATTCAAAAACGGCGCGGTCGAGCTGAATGTACGACTGAGTTTTCTCGTAAAGATGATTGACGAGATGCCCGTTGCCTTCGGGCCACGTGATCAACGACTGCGATTCGACGTTGGGCTTCAGCACCCGAGCGCAGAAATAAAACAATCCCGCCCACGCACTCGTTTGTTCGAGCGTCATGCCGTAGTCGTCGCGGCAGGCGTAGTTCACGTACCAACGCAGCCGCGGGCTCGAGAAGCCACGTTGGTTCATCCACTCGTTCATCGACACTCGGTCAAGCTCGGTAACGGCAGCATCATCCGAACACGCTGATACCGGCAACGTAAAAGCGCGCCGTCCTTTTGCGTCGCGCCACGCGACCCAGCGATTGATCTCCGCGTTGAATCGTTCCATCTGCTGCTGATCGTCGCCGTTCTCACCAGCGTGCAGATAGAGTCCTTCGTACCATCGGCCTTTGAAAAAGACGCGCTCCTCGGGATCGCGAGTGAGAAACTGTTCGCCGATGACGGGTTCGCCGTCGTTGTCTTTGCCTTCGACGATGCCCATCTCGTCGAGCAGCGAAATGAGCCCGGTGTTTTCTTTCATCGGGGCGGGAATGTAATGCGCGCCCCACGGGTAAGAGATCACGCGATTCGAGCCGGAGCGCGCGGTGCCGCCGGGCGCCTTCTCTAACTCAAGCAAAACAAAATCTGTGAAACCCGATTTTTGCAGATGCCAGGCTGCCGATAAACCGGCAACTCCGCCGCCCACGATCACAACCGGCACGTTGGACCACAGATCGCTCGGCACTTCGACGCGCAAGCCGTCGCGTATGCGATGGCCAAACGCATCTGACGCGCCGACGATCTCGCCGGGCGGCAACGGCGGCGTTTTGTTCTCGCGACAGGCTGCAAGCGCTACGGGAAGACCGAGGAAGGCGGCCAGGATTTCTCGACGGCTAAGCGTGGTCACTCAAATCGCTTCCATTCACCTTCGTAATAACGAACCAACGCCTGGTTATCCAGGCGATTGATCTCCACCGGCACGGGCTCGATGTCTTTCGACAAGCGAAACATCGCCGCGAGTGTTTGCTCGTCGAGAAAGCGCAAGCCGTCAGGCGGTTTCACGGGAATCTCGAATGGCGTCGCGCGTGCGAGCGCGAAGCCCCACAAGCCGAAACTCGGCACGGCCGTGTAGTACGGCTTGACTACAAACCCCGCCGCTTCGAGCGTGCGCACGATGCACCAGTAAGAATTGCGCGCAAACATCGGCGACGTTGATTGCACGCTCACGCCCGCATTCGGCGTTATGCGATTTCGCAACAGGCGATAGAAGCGCGTCGTGTAGAGCTTGCCGAGTGAAAACGTGTTCGGATCGGGGAAGTCGACGATCGCCGCGTCGTACGGCTCATCAGTGGTTCGCTCCAGCCAAATGAACGCGTCTTCGTTGATCACGTGGACGCGCGGGTTATCAAACGAGTGCTGGTTCAGATCGGCAAGCAAAGGGAAACGGCGCGACAACTGCGTCATGTCCGGATCGAGATCCACCAGCGTGATCTGTTCCACCGACGGATACTTCAGGATCTCGCGCAACGCGAGTCCATCGCCGCCGCCGAGCACCAGCACGCGCCGTGGATTGTTCGACAGCAACATCGGCGGATGGACCAGCGCTTCGTGATAGCGATATTCGTCAGTCGAGCTGAACTGCAAGTTGCCGTTGAGAAACAACTGGAAGCCGGCTTTGCCGCGCGTGATCACGATGCGCTGGTAATGCGTGTCTTTCGCGTAGACGATCTCGTCGGCAAACATTTCGTCTTCCGCGAGCGACGTGAGCGTGTTTGCTTTCACCAGCGCGACGAGCAACAGCACGAGCACGACGATCGAACGCACGCGCAAGCCATCGATGCGTCCTTTGATCAACGGCCGCAACAGCCACGTGCCCCACAACGCAACGCCCGCGTTCAGCATGCCGAAGATCAGCGATGTCCTGACCAGGCCGAGGCGCGGCACGAACAGAATCGGAAACAGTATCGACGCGAGCAGGGCGCCGATGTAGTCAAACGCGAGCACGCGCGAGACGAGTTCTTTGAACTCGATCTCGTCTTTCAGGATGCGCAGCAACAGTGGAATCTCGAGGCCGACAAAGACACCGATGGCGAAGACGATGAAATAGAGGACGACGTAGAAGTAGCTGACCTTCGCGAAGCTCAGGAACAGTATCGGCGCTGAGAAACCGCCGAGTATGGCGACCGCGAGTTCGATGTCGACGAAGCGCCGGGCGAGGCCTTTTTCGATGAAGCGTGAGAGCCACGAGCCGACGCCCATGGCGAAGAGATAGATGCCGATGATCAGCGAAAACTGAGTGACCGAGTCGCCGAGGACGTAACTCGCTAGGGTGCCGGCCAGGAGTTCGTAAATCAAACCGCAGGTCGCGACAATGAGAACGTTAAGAAAGAGTAGCGGCGGGCGTTTCATGTCGCTTGCAATCCACAGATTACGCAGAAGTGTTAGCCGTGAATCGCAGCGGCGATGATCAGCGCGCTGCCCAGGATGACCGATGCGATGACGACCGCGAGCGCCACGTTCTGATCGTCTTCAATCTCCTTGCGCACTGAAAACGGCGTCACCTTGGTGATCACGAAAAAGGCGAGTGCAAAAACAATCAAACCCAGGAGAACAAACACGATTGTCGTGACGAGCAACGGCAACAGTGTGTCCATTGATACCGCGAGTCCGAAGATCGAATTGATCAGCATCATTTTCCTCCGTGCAGGCCGTAGTGCCAGAAGTGGAACGAGCGATAACCATTCTGCCGCGCGTCAGGCGGCAACTGCCGGCGCGTGCCGCCGCTGAGTTCCCAGCCGAACATCGCCGCCATCGCGTACAAGCCCACCACGCCGACACTGACAATTGTGTAGAGTGTTTTCAGCATTTGTTGTCGTTCCTTGCAGGCCGGATATGAAGTACCACCGACTGCGTCGGTGGGATTCTGCGGCCTTTACTAACGTCGTCGCAGGTTAGATATGCAAGTACCACCGACTGCGTCGGTGGGTTTCTGAGTTCCAACCTAATCGAAAATCGGCAATTCAATCATCCTCGTCGTCGCTGGAGCCGCTGTCGGTGAACATGCTGTCGGCCCAGCGCCGGCGCTCAAAATTGATTTGATAAATCAGCATCAGCACGGGCAGGATCGAGACGATGACCAGCGCCGCGATCAGATTGAATCCGTGTATCACGTTCTGTTCAATCTTGACGTTCACCGTTGCCGGTTGCCCCCAGCGTTCCCACTGTCCTTCCAGTCTCAGAATGTATCTCCCAGCCGGCATCGACGACGTGTAAGCCGCATCATTTTGCGTGCCCTCCGTCCACGACTCGCCGTCTTCAACGCCGTGATAGTAAGAGATGTCGATCGGAAACGACTGGACCACGCCGGTTTCGTCGTTGATCAGATCGCCTTCGAGATAGACCCAGGTGTTATCAACCGGCGACTCGCCAATGATCTCGATATTGCGCCGCCCTTTCAGCTCAAAAGGCTGGCTGAAAAATACCTGCGTGCCGTCTTCATTCGGCAGCGGCTGAAACGTCACTGATTGCGAAAAAACTTCGCTGCTCGAACCCGTGGTCACGAGTGCGATAAACCCGATCAGCAGCAACAGTGCGAGAGAACCGAGCCAGTATTTGTAAATCCACTTGTGCCGGTAAGGCTGGTTCGGCGCGATCGTCGACGGTTTCGGCAGGCCTTTCACCCCGAAGGATTTCTCGATCTGCGGCACCGTGAGGTACGTGCCGAGCGACCAGTTGATCTCACCCGCAACGCGCCGCTTGCCCGAAGGTTCTTCCGGGTCCGCGATGTAAGCGCGCGACTCCTCCTTCGACAGCATCAAAGGTGGCGCGACATAATCAACGCCGCGCACCTGCTCGCCCGCTTCGACCTTCCAGTAAAACTCGCCGAGCACGCATTCAACTCGACACTGCGCGTCCTGAAAGATGCGATAGTTCTTGTTTTGAAAGTGCGCGTATCTTCCCGACTCGGAAACCTCGCCGGGCGGCACCGCGCGCACGTAGTTCCAGTGATCGTCGCTGTCGACCAGCCAACGAAAACCGATCGGCGGGCTGTACAGCAGATACTCGCTCCAGAAATATTGCGTGCCCTGGATCGTCACGCTGCGTTGCATCGCGCCGATCACGGTCATCTTTCCTTCGGGCACGTCGCCCGTTGTGCCGAGTGGAATCACCGGTTGAAACGACGGCTGTTCCAGCGATTTTAGAAACCGAAGCTGTCCCTGGTTCACATCGAGCAGCGAGTTGCAGCTCGGGCAAGTGACTCGCTCTGTTTTATCGGGCGCGCGCAGTTCGAGTGGGCTGCCGCAATGCGGGCAACTCACCGCGGCGGCGCCGACACGGCGTTCCTCACGTTCAGGTGCGCGAGTTGTGGTGATGCCGAGTTCCGCGAGCGTGACTTCGTTGCCGATGAAAACGAGCGGCGGTGTTTCGTTGTAGTCGAGCGTGCCGAAGGAACTCTGGGCGCCGGAGAGATCCGCGTAGAAGTAAGTGTCGCCGGGCGTGAGCAAGTAAGGAATCTCGCCCTTCGCGCCGAGCGCCGTCGCGCGTCCGGTTTCCGCGACCATCAGCGGCGTGTTCCACGGCAGGCCCTGGACCTGCTGGCCGAGTTGCAGTTGATCGAACGAAGGGATCTGAACGCCTTCCGGAATCGGATATTGAAATGTGAGATAGAAACGGCCTTGAGCTTCCGCAAGCCAACCGAGCCAGCCGTTGGAAAACGTCGCGTACCACTCGTCCCACTGGCCGCCCATTTGGTGGCCGAGTTGCGCGCGCCCGGTGAGTTCGAACGTTTGATCGCGCCACTGGCCGCGCAAGCCGATATCGAGTGGCGATCCGGTTTCAACCAGTTCGGCAACTTTGCCGAGATCTTTCAGCTCGCGATCGGTGCGGGCGACGGCGGAGTGGCAGTAGTTACAAATGACGACGATTGATTGTCCGCTCTTGAATTCAACGGGGGCGCCGCACGACGGGCAGTTCGCAACGAGTACGCTCATCGAGCCGTGCCGGCCTCCTCGAGTGCGGGCGTGGGTTGGAGCTTTCGTTCGCAGATGTGAACTTTAACGTCAGTCGCAGCGAGCATCTCTTTCAGCATCGCTTCCCACGGCCACGCGGTGCGTTCACGGCAGCAGTAGAGATTGAAAGTGGCGGCGCGAAATTCGGGATACGTGTGACAGGCGAGATGCGATTCCGAGAGTAGCGCGAGTCCACTGACTCCGCCGGGCGGCTCAAACTTGGCCCACGCGATCTCGCCGACGACGTGAAGATCGAGATCGCTGATGACGCGGCTGAAAACTGCGCGGAGGCGATCAACGTCGGCAAGCGCGTCTGCGTCGCAGCCGCTTGCGTCGATGAGCCATTCAGTGCCGAGTGTCATCCGTGTTATCCGCGCCAACGGGCGGACAGTTTATCACATGCTTGTTTTGGTAAGTCTTGCGCCTTTTTGCGGCTCAAGAAAGCTCCGCATGATGAAGCACCGACGGCGGAATCGGTTCGAGAAAACGCGACAACGTGGGCGTGCCGTCTGTTTCCGGGCCGGCGTAAACGTTCACCGCCGGATACACGAAATGCAGATCGCGTTTCGCGCGCGTGGTCGCGACGTAAAGCAGCCGCCGCTCTTCTTCGAAATCGTCGAACTCGTCCTGAAAACGGTTCGCCGGAAACCAGCCGTCAGTCATCCAGATCAGAAAAACGTTGTCCCACTCCAGTCCTTTCGCGGAGTGAACGGTCGAGAGCGTGACGAAGCCACTCGTGCGGCGCGCCGTGTTGCCCTGGATCACTTCGGTCGGATCGAGCGCGACGTCTTCGAGCAACTTCGCCGCCGTCTTGTAACGCTTGGCAATCGCCTGCAGGTGTTCGAGATCGCGCCCGCGTCGTTGCACGTCGTCGTACTTGTTCTTCAACAGCGGCCGGTAGAAACGGAGCACCGTCGAGAGTTGCTCGTTGGGCGCGTTGCTTTCGACGACGGTGGTGAGCACGCGCGCGAGCCGCACGAGTTGGGCCTTGTACGCCGGCCGGGCAGGGAAGCGATGCAGCTTCTTGAACAGCGCCGCTTTCGTGCGCGTTGAGCGAAACTCTTTCTGTTCGACGCCGAGATATTCGAGAATCTGGTAAACGGTCGCGTCGCCGATATGATCGATCAACTTCAGCGCGCGAAACCACGACAATGTGTCGGACGGTTTGACGACGACGCGCAGGAACGCGAGCGCGTCTTTGATGTGCGCTGATTCCGCAAACCTTATCCCGCCAAATTTCCGAAACGGAAGCCCGTGCTTGCCGAGTTCGATTTCCAGATCGAACGAATGCGAGCTCGAACGGAACAGCACCGCAATCTCAGCCAGCGGCACACCTTCGTCGCGCAGGTCCGCAATCCGTTGCGCGACGAAGCGTGACTGCTCGTTCTCGTCGTGCGCACTGACGACGACCGGCGGCTGCCCGCCGTCGATCCGCGAATAAAGCCGTTTCTTATAACTCTCCTTCACGTCCGCGATGATGGCGTTGGCGACGTCGAGTATCGGCTGGGTGCTGCGAAAATTCTCTTCGAGCTTGATGATCTGCGACTTGGGAAACAGCTTGGGAAACTCCAGCATGTTGCGATGGCTCGCGCCGCGAAACGAGTAGATCGACTGAAACTCGTCGCCGACCACCGCGACGTTTTCATGGCGCGCGGTC
>Ga0247688_1000343_pt1 | contig 15536 bp, 10 predicted proteins | sample CNK29_metaG_FD_182718 | JGI IMG/M metagenome (GOLD analysis project Ga0247688, IMG submission 182718) | Soil microbial communities from Purdue University Martell Research Forest, Indiana, United States - CNK29 | ecosystem: Environmental > Terrestrial > Soil > Temperate forest > Bulk soil... | reverse complement strand
TCAAACAACGGATAGCAGGGGAATCCGTCTTCAGTTGCCGCCTCCAACCAGTTTATGGCCTGCTCGGGCTGGTCCATCAGCGCGTAAGCGCACGCGATGTGATATGCGGTGTGATGGAAGTGCCCAAATCCCTTCCCTTTTTCTATTGCTGACCTGATCTTGTTTTGCGCGATGCGTTCCTGGCCGGCGGCCGCCGCCAACACGGCCTGAATGCTGGTGAAGACGCCGCCACTGTCTTCCGGATGATCTTTCAGGAGTTGCTCGAGCGTGGCAGAGGCTTCTTCTCTTTTGCCTAGATTGAAAAGGGCCCAGGCGATCTGATGGCCCACCAGCGCGGGATTTGCCCTTGGGGGAATATCGTGCAGAACCGCAAGCGCCTCGGCGTACTTTCCTTGAAAATTCAACGTCTGGCCAACGCGATATTGAGCCAGGTTATTGTTAGGATCGGTTGCCAGTGCGAGGTGCGATTCCTGGAGCGCTTCGTCAAAGGCGCCGATATGACAATAAACAAGGGCTAGCTGGTTACGTGCTTCGTCCAGATTCGGATCCAGTTCCAGCGCCCGTCGATATTCCTTGATGGCTCGGTCGTGAGGAAAATGATTTGCGGGTGTCCAAAGCAATCGTCCGCGCGCGAGGTAAGCGACAGCCGAATTCGGATCTAAAGTGAGCGCCTTCTCGACGGCCACAAAGGCTTTTTCCTCGAGCTGTTTGTCATTTGGCGTAAACAAAAACAGTTTCCAGGTATAAGCCTGCGCCAATTCCGCGTGAGCCGCGGCGAAGTTCGGGTCTTCGGTCACGGTACGCTCAAGCGCGGCGATTGCGATTTCGTTGTCTTCTCTGGTTTGCCGATACGAGTAAAACCGCCCGCGCAGGTAATTGTCATAAGCTTCCTTATTAACTGCGGCGTCAGCATTCTCCTGCCTGGTTGGGATCCTTAGGCCGAGTTCTTCCGTCACGTCTCGACTAACATCTGCCCGCAACTTCAGCACGTCACGCAGATCCCGGTCATAGTTATTACTCCAAAGACTTCGTCCCGTCGGCACATCAATCAGTTGCAACACCAGTTGCACGCGATCGCCGTTGTGGACCACCGAACCTGAGATCACTGCATCGAGGTTCAACTCTCGCCCGATTTCCGCTGGAGACTTGCCCGAATTCCTGTATTTCATAACCGCCTGGCGCGACATCACCTGAAGCACCTGGACTCGCGAAATTCCGGCAATAAGAGCATCCGTGATGCCCGTCGCGAAGTAATCCTGTGAAACGTCACCCGAAGCGTTCTCAAGCGGCAATATCGCTAGAGACCGCACTCCCATTGGTGCCGGGTTGCGGCGAATCCGTTCTCGCAGTCCTTTCACATTCAACCCAACTATGAACCCAGCGACTAGAACCAGGCTGATTGCCGTGAACAACCAGGCGCGACGGGAAAAAGGTGAACGAGAGGTGCGGCCGGCCGTCGCAATCGCCGTCGCAAGCGCCATCGGGGGTTCCGCTTCTGAACCTTGCGAAAGGTTGTTCCCATCCGCTGGCGGAGCAGCGATTTCACTTTCCCAACGTTCCTTCACCTCAGCAACAAACCGATAGCCGTGTCGCGGTACAGTCTCCACGTATTGATGATCTTCCGGACCTTCGCCGAGGGCGCGCCGTAAAGCAGATACATTGACGGACAAGTTTGCTTCTTCCACGAAGCTCTCGGGCCAAACCCGCTTCATCAATTCTTCTTTTTCGATCAACCGGCCCTGGTTTTCTGCCAGCACGACCAAGAGATCAAAAGACTTCGGTTTCAGAGACACGAGTTGTCCGTCGCGGAAGAGTTGGCGCTCCGCCGGGATCAGTTGAAACGGCCCAAATTCGTAGATGTGTTTCTGCCGATCAATCACGGATTTACTTAGGTTTGGCGATCATTTGGACGAAATTTGGCGATCGTTAGGGACTTTTCAAAACGACCCCAGGCATGTTGTCCGCGCCTGAGCATTCGAGCGAAAAGCGAACGGGGGGCGCTCATTATATTGCCTGCCCCACTAAAGGAAAAGGACGATGAAAGCAAGAAATACGCTCGTCTTATTGTGCGCGGCAATGGTGTTCGCAAGCTGCGGCGGCAAGAGCAACGTGACCGGCGAAGTGGTTTCGCTGGATAAGGTGTGTGGCTACGCGAAGTGGAAGACCGTCGCGATCGAAGGTTACATCGCGCCGCTCTCGATGGTTTGCGAAAAGACATCGAGAAGAAAGACCAGCGGCATCTCGTGGTGTTTTTTCAAAGTGTACGCAAACCCCGATTTGACCGGCCCCAGTATCTCGGTCCAGATCCCAACGACAAACCCTCTGAACGCGAAAAACAACAGCATGGAATCCCCCTCCGAGCGCGTTGAAGATTTGCACATTTACGACAACGACGCGAACGAAATCCCCGCGGGCAGCAAGATTCGCGTCTTCGGCGAACTGCCAAAATCTGAACGATGTGAGTTTGGTTTCGCCAAGCGCATCGATCGCATCTCGTGAACAGGTCAACGCAATGAACCCACGCCGCTATCAGAAGTTCTCGTGCAATCGTCGCTCGGGTTGGCTGTCTCTATCCGTCATTCTCGGCGCCTTGTTCGCGTTTCAATGCGCCATCCTCATCAAGCCGCTGATTATTTCGTCAGCCAGCGCGGTGATTCCTGTGCAGGCTGGATCCAGCTACGTGGTTAACCGAACCGGAGACGCAGCAGGAGTCGGCTTGCTTAGCCAATGCGATACCGACCCTCTTACTCCGGGAGACCAGTGCACACTGAGGGCGGCGTTGCGCGCGACAAACAGCACCGCAGGAGCCGACACAATCACATTCAACATCCCGGCGACTGATCCGGGCTGTGATCAAGCGACAGGCCGCTGCGTGATCAACCTGGGCCAGGCGCTGCCCACCGTCTCCGGCGGCGTAACGATCGAGGGCCCAGGTGCGGACAAGCTAACTGTCCGCCGTAATACCAGCACCAACTTTCGCATTTTTACTGTGACCGCGGCTGACACGGTGAGCTTTTCCGGCTTGACCATTTCTGACGGCAATGTTGGTCCGCTTAACGACATCGGCGGCGGAATTCTGGCCGACGGCGGAGATGTGAACATCACCAACAGCATCATTTCCAATAACGACGCCGCGGCGGGCGGCGGCGTCACCAGCGGAATCAATCACACCGGCGTCATCAACATCACCAACACTTTGATTTTTGCGAATCTCGCCGACGGCACCGGCGGCATAAATGGCGGTGGCGGAATCGCAGTTTTTTCCGGAGCAGTGAACCTCACGAATACGATCGTTTACGGGAACGTTGCTTCAGGCACGCATGGCGGAGGTATTCACAATCTCTCGGGCAGCGTGAACCTCAGTAACTCTACAATTACACAAAACACCGCGCAGAACTCCGGCCTGGGCCATGGCGTGTACGGCCCAGCAACAGTTAAAAGCACCATCATCGCCCTAAACGCAAGTGGACCTGATGCAGAAGGCGCTTACTCTTCTGCCGGTTTCAACGTCATTGGGCAACGCGGCAGCAGCAGCGGCTTCACTCAACCTACCGATCAGGCGGGGACCAGTAATGCGCCACTCGATCCAAAGCTCTCGAATATTGTGATCTTCAATTTGCCGTTTCCGCTCGCTGTCCTGCCCCTCTGTACTAGTCCCGTTCTCGACAAGGGCACGAGTGCCGGACTTATTGGCCCGTTGAGCACGGACATCAGAGGCTCTGGCTTCCCCCGGACACTTGATGATCCATTCGCCACAAACGCCGCCGGCGGAGATGGCACGGATGCAGGCGCGATCGAACGGCCTATTAACTGTGCTCATGTACCACCAACTTTCACCGTTAACGTTACGACGGACGGTGATGATGGCAATCCCGGCGACAACGTTTGTGACACCGATTCAGCCGCGGCAGGATCGCAATGCAGTTTGCGCGCAGCGATTCAGGAAGCGAATGCAGTAACTGAAGACAAGAATGAATTCCCAAACAGCGAAATAAATTTCGCGATCCCTGGTTCACAACCGAACTGCGATAGCGGAACGGGCGCATGCACGATCAATCTGACGAAAGAATTGCCACACATAAACGCCAGCACGGCGATCGAAGGCCCAGGTGCTGACAGCTTGACGGTAAGGCGAGAAACAGGTGGCGATTACCGCATCTTCACGATCGAAAGCCCCGCCGACGTTGTAACCATCTCGGGTCTTACCATTAGCAACGGCCGGACGGATTCCGCGGGCGGCGGTATTGCGTTGTTGAGCCGTCGCACGTTGAACGTTATCTCTTGCAAAGTCACCGGCAATTATGCGGTCACCTATGGCGGTGGAATTTGGAATACGACAGGCACTCTCAACGTGAGTGACAGCACTATCAGCAATAATTTTACCGAGGGACTTGGCAACAATGGCCAAAACGGCGGCGGCGGCGGGATCGCATTCCTGGGTGATTTTACTGCCGGCGTTTTGCTGGTCAGCAACAGCATCATCAGCGACAACATCAGCAAGAGGCATGGCGGTGGCATTCTTTCAGCGGCGGGCATGAGCGTGAAGATCACCGGCAGCCGGCTAATGGGCAACGCCGCAGGCTCAACTATTCTGGGTGCCGGAGGCGGTCTATTTCTCGAACCGAACTTTAGCAGTGCGTCCAAAGACTTCAACGTTAGCAATTGCCAGTTCATTGGCAATCGTTCGCGGCTGGGCGGTGGCGGCGCCGCGCTTGCTCTTGGCAGTATTGACGGAACGATCACCGTCAGGGGCAGCACTTTCAGCGACAACCAGAGTGAAAACAATCAGGGAGGAGGCATTTACTTTCAACGCGGTGTGTTGTTTGTCACGGATAGCACGATCAGCAATAACAAGGGCGTTGTCCTTGACACGATATTCGGTGCGCACGGAGGGGGAATTTATGTACAGAGCGAAGATAGCAATGCGACACCAGCGGTTAACATCATCAACAGTACGATAAGCGGAAACGATAGCGCCGGTAATATTGATGGCGGCGTTACCCAAGTGATCGGTACGCTGAACATTTCCAACAGTACAGTTCTCGGCGGAGTTAGTAGTTCTTTCGTGAAGGTATCGTTGAAGAGCAGTATCCTGGATCACATCCGGCACGAAAGTAATACTTTGCCGATCACTTCAAGCGGGTTCAACCTGATCGGAGACTCACATGGGAGCTTCGGCCTCAACAACGGCGTGAATAACGATCAGATTGGCAATTCTGCGTCGCCGCTGGATCTCAAGCTCGAACCACTTGCAAACAACGGTGGCCCAACGCAGACGCACGCGTTGCGCGCCGACAGCCCCGCACTCGACAAAGGAACCAGTAACGGTCTTGCGGGAGTTCTTAATACGGATCAGCGCGGCGCTGGATTCGCGCGGACTGTTGACAATGCAAACGTTCCCAACGCCACGGGCGGAGACGGTACAGACATCGGTGCATTCGAATTGAATCCGGCAGCGCCTACACCGACTCCTACGCCGACACCGACTCCTACGCCGACACCGACCCCTACGCCAACTCCGACGCCGACACCAACTCCGACTCCCACGCCGACGCCGACGCCGACGCCAAGTCCTTCGGTTGATATCAGCGTTCAGGACGCGCAGGTCGTTGAGCCGGCAACCGGATCAATCAACCTGATCTTCACAGTCGTCCTGAGTGCTCCCGCACCTGCCGGCGGCGTGTCGGTGAACTTCACTACACAGCAACAAGTACCAGCGCTTAATCACGCCACCGCGGGTTCGGATTACACGACCACGACTGGCGCCATCAACTTCGCCGCCGGCGATCAAGTCAAAACGATCATGGTTCCGATACTGGCGGATGCAAATCCCGCGGAAGCGAATGAAACGTTCTTGCTTGTCCTGTCGAGTCCGGTTAACGCGCAGCTCACTGACGGCGTGGCAACCGGTACGATCCTGATACAAGACCAACCTGGCACGTTGCTGATCAGCGAAATTCGCACGAATGGCCCAGCGGGCGCGGGCGATGACTTTGTGGAGATTTATAACAATACGAATTCACCGCATACGGTCAACGATGCTTCGGGTGGTTACGGACTGTTCGTGAGTGGCGCGAACTGCAACGACACTCCGGTACTGGCCGGCATCATTCCAAACGGCACGATCATCCCGGCGCATGGACATTACCTGTTCGTCGGGTCTGCTTACAGTCTCGCCAACTACGGCGGCACTGGCGCGGCGGCCGGCGATCAAACCCTGTTAGTAGATCTGGATGACAATGCCAACGTCGGCCTGTTCGGCACTGCTTCGCTGGTCGCGATCTCGAGTGCTAACCGGTTCGATGCCGTCGCGTTTGGTAATAACGCAGGCGGAACATGTGACCTGTTGCGGGAAGGTACGGCTTTGACGCCGTTGGCCGGCAGTGTATTGGAACATAGTTACTTCCGTGATGAGTGTGGCAAGAAGGGTAACCCGGCGAACTTTGGTGCATGTCCCACCAATGGCGCAGTCAAAGACTCGAACAACAATAGCGATGACTTCGTCTTCGCTGATACTTCAGGTGCGGTCACTGCGGCAGGCCATCGGCTCGGAGCGCCCGGTCCGCAAAATTCAGGCAGTCCGCGGCTTAATCTCCTGATTCCGGCTCTGCTGCTCGATGGCACCAAAGGATCAACGGCGCCGCCAAATCGCGTGCGCGATACAACACCGCAGTTGCCAAACGCTGCCGACGGATCGCTGGCGATTAGACGCAGGTTTGTAAACAATTCCGGTGCAAACATCACTCGGCTGCGTTTCCGCATCGTTGATATCAGCACTCTCGGAACGTTTGGCGTGGCTGACCTGCGAGCACTGACTTCAACTAATGTCACCGTCAGCGGCGTTGCCGATTCGGCAACCTGCCTGGCTTCGACGGGTTCGGCGACGACGTCATGCACAGTGACCGTCATGGGAACGACATTGGAGCAATCGCCTGATCAGCCTTTGGGCGGCGCGCTTAACAGCAGCTTGTCGGCGGGAACGATCACATTGAGTACGCCGCTGTCTCCGGGGGCAAGCATAAATTTGCAGTGGGTACTGGGAATCCAACACCCTGGCGCGTTCAAATTCTTCGTCAATGTCGAAGGACTGCCCTGAAGAAACAACGGCGCATCGCTAATTTACTGAGTTACGCATTACGAGTTGCAGCTTGCCTTCGCTTGCAGCAACTGCGAGTTTTTCTGCCTGCTCGGGCGTAACCTGGAGAGTCACATTCATGACGCGCTCAACTTCTTGCTCATTCTTCGGCTTATCGAGATTCGCACCGCTAGCCAGTACCTTGATGTTCTGGAGCACAATCTTCGAAACGCGTTCTCTCTGACTCTCACCCGCCGGCTCGATCATGACGACAACGTCGACGAGTACGCCTGGCATGATGAAGCCCGAGATGCCCACGACCTCGTCAACTCTGACGCTCATTGCGCGATAGCCTTCCGGAATCACCGACGACAGACTCGCGGTCGATCCTATTGGCGCCAACCGGCTTTCGGTGATGGGTTCGCGCGCCATGATCTTTGTCATCACTACCCGACCGACAAGCGTTTCGTCGATCCTGGTGAACGTTCCTTCAGGAGCGGCGCTGCGCGGCACCTGCATAATCTGCAACTGCTCAGCAATGATGCGCGCGCCATTCGGAATCTCTGTCTTCGCGACGACGATCGAGTGTTGGCCGGCAAGATCTCCGGGGCTGGTGTTAGGGCCTAACGGATTGTAATGAGAGGACAGGATCACCGCGAGGATGAAGGTGAAAAACCCGCTCGCAATCCGGATGTGTACACTCGAAGTTCGATGCTGGTTCCGTTCGGTTGCCATCAGTTAGCTCCAAAGCTCTAGAGTTTCCGAAAGGATCTAACGGGCGATGAGAGTGAACAGGTGGTACAAATCCTAACACGATCGCGCAGGATAAGTTTAAGTTGGAATCCAGAGACGTGGTCCTGGAGTTCGATGCCGCTAAAACTCAGTTGACCTTCAAGAGAAACGGCCGTGTGTTGATGGGCATTAACTTGCCAACAACAACCCGTTGTTCCGGAACCGGGCTAACGACAGGCGTTTGATTCACGCTCGGCGGCATTGGTCGAACTACATCACCAACAACCATCCCCATCACGTGGGGTCGGGCCTGATGGACAATGCGATAAAAGCCGATTGCGGCGAAGAAACCCAACAGAGACGACATAACTGCGGTTGCAATCCGCGATAGCCTACGCTTAATCGCACGCAGGCCAACAGGACAATTCTGAGTGATGACCGATCCATCTCGCCTCTTGTAATACCGAACACACAGCCGGCCTTCAGCTTGACCAATCAACCGTTCCGCTTCCGGCTTGGACATATCGGAAAGGTTGTAGACATTCAACTGGCATTGGTCACAGAAACGAACCCTTTCGTTTCCATACATGCTGTCCCAGTCGGCGGGACAAGGCGCTGCAATACGAACGCTATCGAGTCTGCTGGTGAATCTTGCCATGTCAACGTGCCTCCGTCTTGGAACTGACAACGAAAGAACGGGTCAACGCTTCCCGCTTGCGGCATCTCACCAATTTTCAAGGCTAATCCCTAGACATCCTGGAATTGACATCGGTAACATCTCTCCGCTCTACTCAGCCTTTCCTTTCTCAATAATCGATGCAGGAGCAGTCGGCCTCGCTACTGACACTCAATTCAAGCTCGCCGACGTATTCAAATTATGGAAACTCTCACAAGTAATTGGCTCAGCTTATTGATAGGGTTTGTCTTGGGTATTCCGGCTTCGGTAATTGGAACGTATCTATATCTGACCATCGGAGAGAGGCGGGGAAATCGGCATCTTCGAAGTCTTCTTAATTTGGGCTCCGATGACGTCCTTTTCGTTTTTACACAGGGAGTCTTCGTCGCAGAATCGATTTTACCGCGGACCTCCACTGAAGCTTTCATCGCCGTAAACAATATTGTAGGAGCGCTGATCCAAACTGGATGGAAAGGGCCGGTGAGGATACGCGATTCCCAACATATCAATGGTGCTGACAAAGGAAAGAATCTCATAATTTTTAGCGGACCCAAAAAAAATGCGTTCACTGGCGAGGTATTGCAAAGGATCAAGGATCAGGGACGACATGTACTCGAGTTCAAGAAGATTTCTGAAACACCTGAACGTTGGCAGATTTGCAGTGACATTTTCCAATGTCCATCACCATCATATGAGCAGGAACAGAATGCACGCCAACAAGGTAAGGAGGCAGTAACTGAAACTCTTGAAGATGTCTCCATGATTTTTAAGATAACAAATCCATGGAATGGCTCGAACAAAATAATGATAATTGCTGGTATTAGAGGCATTGGAACATGGGGAGCCGCGGACTTTCTTCGCAAACGAGCCGATGAGTTGTATCGTCAAAAAAGTGGGACTGGGCCGTTCAAGAAGAATGGAGACTTCGCTGCTCTACTTAAGGTTACTTACGAAAACTACAACATAATTCAGGTTGACCTCCGCCAGCTTATAGATATTACTTAGCGTGATCTCGTGCAGTTCTTGAATAGAAGGTTTGGGGGCTTTTTGCTTCTGACAGGCGTTGTCACAATTTTCTTCTCATCTCTGCGTCTCTGCGAAGTGTATGTCGACTCCCACAGAGTGAACGACGACGGCTGTATCGAGGGCGATCGGCGCATATTCAGCGGGCGCCATGCCAAGCAGCTATCTACAACCGCATAGATTCCCGCAAGGCCGGAGATGATCTGAAATACTGAAATCACTTGCAGCAGCGCTCTTTTCATCATTGGCCGAAGCGGGAGAGCCACTTCTCATACCGCTCCGTGGTTTTGGTTAACCACGTGCGATAGAGATCTGCATTCAAGGTTGCCGTTCCCTCGTTCAACGTGTGAATTTCTTTGAGCAGATTGCTCTTGATCGTCGTTGCAGTGACTTCCATCGTGGCCTTGATTTCTTTGCGTCGCGCACCGTTGGACTGCGGAAACTCAGCCGCCAGAGTCTGGACGATTTGAGGATCGGCATCGCTTACGACCGACGACACCTGAGACTCAAGCTTTCGCAGCGCTTCTGCCAGGTCACCATCGGTAGAATTCAGCGCGGTTTCTAATAGTGGAGTCAGCCTGGGCAGCACCATCTTTTCGCCGGCCAGATAGCCCTTCACGGCGGCGGCCGCTTCTGCGTCGCCCTCGAATGTGCCGTCATCGAACACGGCGGCCTTGATCTGTATCTGCTGATCGGTTGGCGAAGTGGGCACGTAGCCGTCAGCGGTTGGCTGCGCTCGGTTTGGCGCCGCGACGGTGAGCCAATATTCCTTGCCTGCGGGGATCAGTGGTTGTCCTTCGATACCACGCGGCTTGGCAGTGAGTTGGATTCGACCGCCCGCCACGACATCCACTCCCAGTCCGACAATATTCTTGTTGGATTGGTTGCGTAAGATGATCCGGTAAGACGGCAGCGTCGTCTCTTTCGGCATCGAGTTAAGCACCACAACGGAATCGACGCCCTTTAAAACGACAGGAGGTACGGCCAGCAGGTTGGGATTAACCCGGATCAGTTTGATTTGAAAAGGCTCGATTCCAAACTTCTGCAAATCGTCGATGCTGATTTTCTCGGTTTCTCGAATCAGGTAACTGCCAACTCGTTGCTCGTTCTCCAATGCCTTCTTGCCTGACAGTGTCGACACTGTCACCCTCACACCATCTCCTTCGACGCGAGAAATAACTCGTACCGCCTCTACTTCCTGAGCGCCCGCGGACGGTTGCCATGAAGGCACCCGAGCAAACATCGCGTACCATGCTCCACTCGGTTTGGCGTCCGGGCCCGGAACGGTTGAATACGCAGGATTTCGGCCCGGATAAAAGGTGACCTCTAACGCCAGCCTTGTCGGCGGTGAAACTTCCTGGGCAAACACTCTCGCTGCGGGAACTGTGAGCCCAATCGTCAAGAGAATGAATACGCCGACTGATCGAATTACTTTCATGTGGTCTCCTTTGTTTAAAAACAACCGGAGGATAAGAAGGACTTTTCGCGCCACAGATTGTAAGTGAGAATGAGGCACGTGTCTCGCTGTACCTTTCTGCCTCTGTATCTAAGTTTAGGCTGGCTTTAATCCTTGAATCAGGATAGAAAGCACCAATGAAGATCTTACTCTACAACCCTGACAACGGTGTGACCCGAAACTTCATGCCTCACCTCTGGATGTTTCTCTTGCAATCGCTCACGCCGCCTGGTCATGAAGTCTTGCTTATCGACGGCAACGCGCGCGCGATGAGTGAAGAAGACCTCGTACGATTCGTGCGCGAACACGACGTCAAACTGGTCGGCATCGGCGCGATGACGAGAATGATCGCCAAGGCTTACCGAATGGCTGATGCCATTCGCGCTGCGGGCGTATCGGTTGTCATGGGCGGGCCTCACGTGACTGAAGTTCCGGACGAGGCGCTCGGGCGAGACGGCGGTCCGCGCCACGCTGATGCGGTGGCTCTTGGTGAGGCCGACGAAACCTGGCCCGAAATCGTCACGGACGCGGCAAATGGCAGACTCAAAGAGATCTATGAGCCCGTAGACGAGAACGGCAAGGAACGAAAACCCAGCCTGCAACCGTATCCCTCCATTCCCTGGGGGACGATGAATTTGGATCAGTTCAATCTGGTCCCGAAATTTGTCGCCCCCATGCTCAAGCGACATGGAACCGGCTGGGGAACTTTTCGACTCATTCCGATTGAATCTGGTCGAGGATGTCCGTACGGCTGCGAGTTCTGCACTGTGACTGGTTTCTTCGGCGACTCGATAAGATTCCGTACCAACGAAAGCGTTGTCAGTGAGTTGTTGGAACTGAAAGCTCGCGCGTCCAGTGAGCGCGGGCAAATTGCCGTCTTCTTCATCGACGACAATTTCGCCATCAATATCAAGCGCACCAAATCATTGTTGCGCGACATCATCGCTGCCGGCGCGCAAATGAATTGGATTGCGCAGATTAGCGCCAATCTGTTGCGTGACGAGGAACTCGTCGATCTGATCGCGGCTTCGGGTGGCAAGTGGATCTTCATCGGCATGGAGTCGATCGACGCGACGAATCTTGCCGATGTCAACAAGTCGTTCAACAAACCGGCCGAGTACGCGGCAGTCCTGGAAAGACTTGCCAAGCGGCACATTCATGCGATCACCTCATTCATCTTTGGGTTGGACAACGACACGCCGGGTACGGCAGAGCGCACTCTGCAGCAAATTCGTAGCTGGCCGCCCGGATTGCCTGTCTTCGGCAGTCTGACTCCTTTCCCCTCAACTCCACTTTACAAGCGGCTTGACGTTGCCGGCCGGCTCACACGGCCAAAGCACTGGCTGGACTTCCGGCCTTTCCAGATGGCCCATACACCTTTAAAGATGAGCATCGAGCAGACTCAAACAGAGATCCATCACGCGTGGACACATTCCTACAGCGCTGCGGGCATCGCCCGCGCTGTAAATTCGATCAGCGATAAGCCCGTAGGACAGCGAGCAAGCATATTGATCGCGCGCCTCTGTTTTCGCGGTATCTACTTTCCGCAGATGGGCCGGCGTGCCTGGGCCAAAGTGATCATTCAGAATCGGCAGACGATTTATGATCTGGCAAAAGAAGGACTGACTGCCTGGCGCGCTACACGAAAGGATCGCAAGGCGAATGTTAGCGCCCCGGCCGACTCTGCACTTTGGCCAGAGATCTAAAGGCATGTCACCTGATCCCCGAGAACTTGCGCAGCCTGCTCACGGGGCGTATCGTCACGGAAGTCTAAACCATGCTGTACCCGGCGCAGGAACTTGATGGTTTCTGTTGGAGCCCTCTGGGGCCGAGGCCAATATCTCTGGCGCATATCGGTTCCCTCCAACTCACTGAAGTCGTAGCCAAATGCAAAGTCGCAGTTCTCAGAGACTGCCTGCTTTCTCCTCTAGATCTCCTCAATGTCGCGCGAATGCTGGGCACGCCGATCCCCCATACTCTGCGCGGTTATAGTGAACCAGGTTTTGCAGAGATCATGTTGCTGTCAAACCGCCAGGTTGAGGGAAAACCAATTGGCGTAGCTGATCCCGGCAGGATCTGGCACTCAGATAGTTCATTCACCGAACGACCTCCGCGTTACACGCTTCTCCACGCCGTCGAAGTCCCTTGCACCGGTGGGCAAACTCTGTTCATTGATATGAACAGAACTTATTGCCGGCTTAGTCCCCGTCTAAGAAACATCGTCGACAGCGCCGTTGGGATATTCAGCTATCGACCTTCTTATGAGGCGAAGAGAGCGAACAATCCCAATCGCCGACGGCTCACTCCAGAGGAGGAAGCTTCGCTCAAAGACGTTCAGCATCCCTTGAAGCTGATCCATCCGGCAACTCAACAGCCGGCGCTTTACGTGAATGAGGCACACACCATCGGAATTGCCGGAATGTGCGAATCAGAAGCGAAAGCGATTATTGAAGATCTTCTTGCCTGTTCCTATCGCTATGGTCCTGACTATGTCCATGAGTGGCGTCCAAACGATCTTGTCATCTGGGACAACCGCTCGGTGATTCATCGAGGTACAGTTCATAGCAACGAGGAAGTGCGTTACATTCGCAGAATCTCAATACAGTGAGGCAATGTTATGACTAAGGAGTTATCACTTGAGATCAACAAGCTCTGCAACTTCCGGTGTACTTTCTGTTACACGGAAAAATACAAGGAAGACTTGCCGGATATTGATCTCGTTCTGAATTTGATTGCGGAAGGAATTGAAGAAGGTGTCACCTCAATTTCGATGACCGGCGGTGAGCCACTTTTGCAGTGGGACAGAGTCGCGGAGATCGCTCGTTTTGCAAAGTCGAGAGGACTGCGAACACGGCTCAACACCAATGGGATCCTGCTGGAGCCGAGTGGCCGGACCGACGAACTGCTCAATCTGATCGACGAGTTTCAAATTAGCTGCAATGCAACCTCAGACCGCGAGTTCGCGGAATACATACAAGTCAAAGAAACACTCAGGCCTTTCTCCGCAATACTTCAAAATATCAACTACCTGCTGGACCACAGTGCTCACGTAACGATCCGATTTACGCTTGACGAGCACACTGCGCATAATTTGACGGCAGTTTTTCTCCTCTTCTGCGGCAAGCATGAGCTGATCAAGTCACGCGTGGTCGATCGTTTTAAGGTTCGTGTTTCCGTGCCGGCCGGAAACATAGCGCCGATTGGAGAGAACGTCTCGAAGATTAAGAACGCGTCCTCGCATTTGTTCGAATTGTTGCGGAGCACGCCTGAGGCTCAGGTTCAATTCAAGGATGGAAACCGGCTGCTGACAATGCCCAGAGACATACCGAACCTTTCCAGCCCACAGTGCATTTGTGGAGAGCGTTCGATTCACATTAGCTCCGACTTGAGGCGCGTCACGCCTTGTGTCTTTCTGCGTGATGTATCTGAGTTTAGCCTGGGCAATCTCCGCGATGGGGAAAATCACCTGCATGAGGTTTGGCAAAACGTCCGGCAAAGCCGGTTCGCAACTGAGGCGAGCAATCCTGACGTTTGTGCCAGTGATCGGTTGTGCAACGCGGCGGTCATTCACAGATCGTGATACTAAATTCATGGCCACTCTCCTGGCCTCACTGTTCCTGTAAAAACTGACAGTTTTGCGGCTGTTCGTTCATTCATAGGATCGTCACGTTTAGGCTGGCCAACTCATGGCCACTCATAGCGTTGATTGAATCCGGAGATTGAAATGGACGTCATACGTCGACTGAAAACACACCGAAGGATCTTTCGGTACAGCATCGCGCTGGGTTGCGCCATGCTGGTTTTGCCAGGCAACGCGATTTTGCCTGCTCGCGCAGAGTCCCGGGCAATCTCCCAGGACACTGCGAAGATACCTGCTGATCAGCTTGATTCCTTGGTGGCGCCCATTGCGTTATATCCCGACAGCTTGCTGAGCCAGACGCTGGTCGCCTCGACCTATCCTTTGGAAATTTTCCAGCTTCAGCAATGGCTGGACAAAAATCAGAATCTCGCCAGCGATCAAAAGAAGTTGGCTGAAGCCGTCAACAAGCAACCTTGGGATCCAAGCATCCAGGCGATGGCGGCGTTGCCCGACGTAGTAAAGCGGCTGGCGGACGACATTCAGTGGACCACCGATCTGGGTAATGCATTCCTGGCCCAGCAAAGCGACGTGATGGATGCCGTGCAACGCATGCGCACAAAAGCTCACGACAAAGGATCACTGCAGTCAAATGCACAACAAAGAGTGCAGACTCAAACGATCGAAAGCAAACAGGTGATCGTTATCGAACAAACAAATCCGGAAGTCATTTACGTGCCTTCTTATGATCCGGTGTACGTCTGGGGCCCGGCGATCTATCCGTATCCGGCGATCTACTATCCACCCTATTACGGAGCATGGTACACGGCGGCGGCGATCTCCTTTGGCGTGGGAATTACGATGGGTTTTTTCTGGGGTGGTGGCTGGGGCTGGGGTTGTGGCTGGGGTGGCGGCGATATCAATATCAACCGCAACAACAATTTCAACCGCAATACCAATATCGGCGGCGGCAACCGCGTTAACCCGCTCGGGAACG
>Ga0247688_1000342_pt1 | contig 15542 bp, 26 predicted proteins | sample CNK29_metaG_FD_182718 | JGI IMG/M metagenome (GOLD analysis project Ga0247688, IMG submission 182718) | Soil microbial communities from Purdue University Martell Research Forest, Indiana, United States - CNK29 | ecosystem: Environmental > Terrestrial > Soil > Temperate forest > Bulk soil... | reverse complement strand
GCCTCGCTCAGGGGAACGCTGCAGTGAACCGCGCCCAAGAACTGCGCCGCCTCATAGAGAGGCTGAAAGTGTTGCGCTCCAATAGCCGTGTTCCACACGCCAAGGACACCTTGGCAGAGGCCATCGCCGTCATCGCGAGAGACCTGGACGCCTGCAAGCAACAGGAAAAGGACTGTCCGCCGGAGGCATTCGTTTAATGAACATGCACAATTTCCCCCTTGGTCCAGCCAAGCCCGGCGACGGACCATCGCCTGACCGGGACTCTTCAGCAAAGTCCCGGTCAGGGTTTCCCCGTGCTGGAGCAGAGCGATCTCTCGGGGTCGCCACATCATCGGACCGGCTAGCCTCCGGTGGTGTCTCCGAGTGCCGAACAGCGGGTTCGATTCCCGCGACGGGGGCCAATCCCATCACCGCAGGCCCGGCCGCACTTCGCGATGCGCTTTTTCGGTGCGCCGACGCAATGGCTGACGGCTTCGGGCGCGACTGGGAGCGAGAAGAGATCGACCGCAGGGCGCGGGCGTGGGAACAGAGGCAACGACATGGGCGCTAACACCAAAATAGAATGGACCAATTCGACATGGTCGCCAATTCGCGCGCGAAATCTGAAAACCGGTAATCTCGGGTGGCACTGTGAACGCGTATCTGAGGGATGTAAAAATTGCTACAGTTCATCCATGAACCACCGCCTCGGCACTGGCCTAGACTTCAAGCCCGGCCATCGCGCCGATGTGGAAATCTTCCTCGACGAAAAGATGCTGCTCGCCCCGCTGCGCTGGAAAAAGCCGCGACGCATCTTCGTCAACTCGATGACGGACACCTTCGCCGAATTCGTCAAGGACGAATGGATCGACCGCATGTTCGCGGTTATGGCGCTGGCGCCGCAACATACGTTCCAAGTGCTGACAAAGCGGCCTGGGCGGATGCAGACATATTGCTGCGATCCTCAGTCGCAGAGAATCTGGCGGCTCGCCTGCAATATGGGCCAGCCCGGCCGTGCGCTATCGGCGACGCTGGCTAAATTTGGTTCGCCGTGGCCCCTCCCCAATGTCTGGCTTGGCATCAGCGCTGAAGACCAAGCGACGGCCGATGAACGCATCCCGCTGCTGCTACAGACGCCGGCGGCAGTGCGGTTCGTGAGCCTGGAGCCGCTGTTGTCGGCAATCGACCTCGTGCAATGCAAAGCTGTCACCATCAAGACGCCGGGTATGGAGCCTGCTGGTTGCATTGATTGGGTAATTGTTGGTGGGGAGAGCGGCGGCCACGCCCGCCCGATGATGCCCCAATGGGCGCGATCTCTGCGGGATCAGTGTTTCGCTGCTGGCATCCCCTACTTCCACAAGCAGAACGGCGAATATGTTGTGCTTCAGACCGATCGCGAGCGCACCAAAGAACATATCTTCCTGACGAAGGACTGGGACTTGGTTCGCGTCGGCAAGCGCGCCGCCGGCCGCCTCCTCGACGGCATCGAACATAACGGTATGCCCGCATGAGCGAATGGAAACGCCGATGGGCCTTGCGCAACTATGTGCCGATCCGATTCCTCGATCGGTGGGCCGGTTGCGGAGACGACCATCAGCCGAGCCGCGTAAGCGTCGAATGCAATCTGTTCCACGGCCTGCCGACGAAGGCCATGCGGGCGTGGATCGAGCAGGGAGAGCGGGCATGACTTACGACTGTTCCTGCTCTTACGACATGCCCGACGTCTACTGGTCGAAGATCAGGCGCGCTCGCAAAACGCACTCTTGCTACGAGTGCGGCAACGCGATCCTGCCCGGCGATCAGTACGAATACGCTTTCGGCGTCTACAATGGCGATCCACCATATACGCCGCACACCTGCGAACCCTGCATCGATATTCGAACCTGGGTCAAGAACAGCGTGCCATGCTTCTGTTGGGCGCACGGAAACATGATCGAGGACGCCAAAGAGGCCGTCAACGAAGCTCACTATCGCGCGCCGCAAGAGACGGTCGGGCTACGGTTTGGGCTTCTGCGGCGGATCGAATTGCGGGACCGATTCCACGCAGCGAGGATCGCCCCATGACCCGCCCCGGCTGGGACAGCCAATTCGACCGAGACGAATCCGAGCGCGCCGAGCGCTGGCAGGCGACCAAGGCTTCGCGCATTGCCAAGGGCCTCTGCCCGCTGTGTGCGAAGCCGGCGAAGGAATGCAAATGCGAGGCGCACGGCGGGGCGCTGCCGCGGGAGGCGCTGGCGTGATGAAGTCCTTACGTCTCGGCTACGCAGACCCGCCCTATCCCGGTCTCGCGCACCTATACAAAGATCACCCTGACTATGCCGGTGAAGTGGATCACGCCGAGTTAATCTCTCGGCTTGAGCGCGACTTTGACGGCTGGGTTCTACATACGAGTAGCGTAGCAATCCCGATCATCGCGCCCCTTGTACCGGCCGGCGCTCGATGGGGAGCCTGGGTGAAATCGTTCGCGGCTTTCAAAAAGGGCGTGCGGCCCGCCTACGCTTGGGAGCCAATCATCTTCAAGCCGATGCGCCGCATGGCTGAAAACTACACGGGCTCGTTTGTCCAGCGTGACTGGATCGAGGCGCCGATGACTATGCGCCGCGGCTTCACGGGCGCAAAGCCGGAGGATGTCTGTCATTGGGCGTTCGAGGTCGTCGGCGCAGACCCGGCGGACGAACTCCACGATCTGTTTCCCGGTAGCGGAGCGGTATCGCGCGCTTGGGAAAGCTGGCGTCCTCAGGTCGAAATGTTCGAATCACATGGCGCACTACAGCGGAAGTCGCTCGCATGACCCCCGCCCCCGTCATCCCGATCCCTCTCTCGCCCGACCTCGCCATCCCAAGCGACACGCCGCGCCGCTTCCACCTTCCACCCAGAGGCGACATGCCATGAGCGTCGAGATCAGAAAGAACGATGATGGCTCCATCGATGAGGTCATCGCCAATGGCTGCGCCATCCACCTCGAACAGATGGACAAAAATGCTTGGTATCTCGGAATCGATGCCAGCGATGGAAGCCACTGGCAGTTCTGGATGGGGGCCAACGGCAACTGCCGTGTCATGGTTCGCCATACCGAGATGACGCCCGGAGGCGATGTGCCGGCCCAGCCCCAACGCATCCAGCGCAAGCGCACCAAGGGCTGGAAAATGCCGCCTGGAACGGTCTATGTCGGTCGCCCCGGTCGCTTTGGTAATCCGTTCCACGTCGGGCAAGATGGTACGCACGAAGAGTGCGTCGAGCTTCATCGACGATGGCTCAGCGGCAATCTAGCCGATTCCGAAATTCGAGACCGCCAAGCCACGCCGAACGCCGAATGGCTCATCAATATGCGCCATCCTCGATTGGGGGCGATCTTACGAGAGTTGCCTGGCAAAAACCTCGCCTGTTGGTGCCCGCTCGACCAGCCCTGTCACGCCGACGTGCTGCTGGAATTGGCGAACGGAGGCGATGTGCCGATATGACCGCGTTATCCACCGCCCATCCACAGCCAGAGCCCCCTCCCCGCTGGCTCACAAAAGCCATGGCCGCGCGCTATCTCACCATGTCGGAGACGACGTTCGACGACAACATTCGCAAGGGCGCCTTCCCCCCGGCGATCCGGTTGCCCACAGGCGGACTCAAATGGGATCGGTTCGATCTTGATGCGGCGATGGAAAGGCTGAAACTCGGACTCTTGCCAACCAATGACGCAGGGGTCCGCAATGCCAGACAGCCAGAAGTGCGGAGAGCGCGATGAGCGAGTGGCGGCCAATCGAGACGGCACCGAAGGACGGGACGCAGGTTCTATTCTATGGCAAATGGCGCCCTTACGACATTCTTCCTGGCGGCGGAGACTGCATAATCATCGCGTCCTGGTCAACTTTCATGTCCGACAACACCGGCTACCATTGGATAACCGGATTTGGTGCTGTCGAGAGCATCAACGTCTGTTTCACACACTGGCAGCCACTTCCGGAGCCGCCCCATGACCCGCCGGAGGGCCGCCGTGGCTCTGCCTAAAGGCGTCCACCGCGTCGTCTCGCGCGGCAGGCAGTATTTCTACTGGCAGCCCGGCCGCAACACGGCGTCGCCTGGCGAGCGGCTGAAGTTGCCGAGCAACCCGCAGAGCCCGGAGTTCTGGGCGGTCCTGGCGCAGTTGCAGGGCGCTCCGGCCGCTCCCGTCGTCGTGACGATGAACGTGGTGTTCGATAAGTATATTCAATGGCTGAGGGCGAGGAATGATGTCAGCGGAGAGACCAAGCGGAAGTATGGAAAGACCATCGATATCGCTCGACGAGGCATTGGCCACATGCATCCGGACGCCGTGCGGCCAGCGGACATTCGCCTCTTACTCGACCAATTCGCTGACCTGCCCGGTACTGGTAACAATCTCTTGGGAGTCTTGCGAGCGGTGTCCTCTTGGGGCCTTGAGCGTGGTCACTTCGAACACTCGATCACGGAATCCGTCAAGCCCTACAAATCAGACGGCGGCCACAGACCATGGACCACGATTCAGTGCGCAGCGGCAGAGATGCTATTGTCCGGCATGGTGCGGCGAGCCTACTTCCTCGCCCGCTACACCGGACAACGAGGCTCCGACGTAGTGCGCCTCGGCCCGCACATGATTGACGACGGCGGCTTCCGCATCACGCAGCAGAAGACGCAGCGCGAGGTGTGGTGCCCGATCGATCCGGAGCTGGCTGCGGAAATGGCGACCTGGGAAAAGCGCCTGGGGCCGTACCTGCAACAGCACTGGGGCAAGGTGTACGGCCGCAAGCTCCTGGACTCGCAGTTCCGGGCGCAGGCGCAGCAAATCCCCGAACTTGCCGGCGCGACCTTCCACGGCCTCCGGGGCACCCGCGTTGTCGAGCTGCGCCAGCGCGGGGCCACCACGACGCAGATACAGGATCAGGTCGGCATGTCGCTGCCGATGATCGAGCGGTATTGCCGGTTTGCGGATAAGAAGGCGAACGGGAAGGCGAGCGTCATCGCACTCAGAAGGAACACGCAATGAAATTAGATGCCAAATTCTATGGCGAAATCCGCAAGGTGAAAGATGGGTCGATTGTGCCGGACGACGAATATGTCGTTTTCCTTGTCAAGGATAACGCCTTCGCCGCCACGCTTCCAACCTATCGGCGAAATTGCGTAAAGCTCGGGGCAGATGCCGAGCAAATTGAAGCTGTCGACCGAATGATTGCGCGCGCAAAGGTCTGGCGTTCGATGAACCCACATCGGTTAAAGGTTCCAGACGCCAAGGGCGAAAAGCTTCTAGGCTAGAAGGCGAATGGGAAGGCCAGCGTTGTCGCATTGAGGAGGCAGCAAGGATGAAAAAAGAACAGGCCCTCCCGATTGCGCTGGATATGCTGCTAGGTGCGCTATTCGACAATAACCTGGAGGCCGAACGAGCGTGGCGCAAGGCACACGAGCACTTGACGCTTGAGCAGCAAGTCGAGCAGGCCAAGAATGATTGCAACCTGTGACCGGCGGGAAGGCAGCGGTGATTGCCTTGAGGAGGGCAATGGGGCTTGCCAGCCGTTGAGCGCATGGCTGTAGCCGTCGCCTCAGAAAGTCGACGCAAATTGGAAACGGAACGAAACGGTAAAATACGCTTTACTGGGCTTGAAAAACAGAATCACGAACCTATTGAAACAAAAGAGTTATTTTGAAAGCCCGCGGAATTGAGACATTTCCAAGGACAGAGGCTAACCGATTGATGGCACAACACAAGCGTTTTTCAAGCAGAGGACGAAACACCGTGAATGAAACCGGAACTTGCCGGGTGATTGTACAACGTTGCAGACGAAACTAATCGTGAAGGGCGCAATGACTGAATCTCAGACCACCGTTATTTTTTCCGCCATGAAGGATGCGGAGCGATGAGCGAGTCGAACTTTCTGCCGACCAAGATATCAGACCGCAGGTTGGCGGAGTGGTTGACCAGCAATTGCATGGGTGAGCGATATAGCACGATGTCCCCCGTCGTGGGGCTGATCTATCCTGAGGGTCTATGTCGCTGGCCGATAATTCCCCCACCCCAACCAGAGGCGGAGCGATGATTGCCTTGAGGAGGAGTGCAACGTGAGCGAGCCAGAAATCATCGAACCGGAATGGGAGGCCCATCCGGTTGAAGTGCATGGCTTGTCCTGCATCATCGGCAGGGTGCCCAGCGGTTGGATCATCTGCCACGACAAGAGCCCGCGCTTCTGCTTCGGGGCTGATAGCCGGGATGCAGCAGTCGCAAAGGCGAATCGGGGCATGGAGTTCTGGGCAAAGAGCGAGAAGCCCACCCGCTCCGGGCACAGGGAGGAGTAGATGCCACTATACAAGCTAGAGGAACAAAGGGCAGAGCGAGACGACGAGATCGCCCGCCTCCGCGCCGATCTCGCCGCGGCCGAAGACTTAGCCAACAAGAATTGGATGCTACGTTTGGATGTAGAAATCGAGCGCGACGCACTGCGGGAGGCGCTGGAATGGTATGCAAACGAAAGCAATTATAATTGGCAAGGTGCGCCAATGACGCCATACGAGAATGGAAAGCCCAATCCTAATTTGCCACTCAGGGATGGAGGCCTACGAGCCCGCGCCGCCCTGGCTCCCCGTCCACCAGAAGGAAATAGCTTGATGGCACCCAAACCTGTGCAATTTTGAACAGCCGGCCCCTTGCCTCCGCGCTAAATGCTTGCGCCGCGAGAACAAGGAGGCAACCATGTTCAATTGTGGAGAAGTAATGTGCAGGAACTGCGGAAACGAGATGCGGCTTAATTCCGTCGAGCCAGGGCACGGCGCGACTCGCGCGGAATTCCGTTGTAATTGCGGCCACATATGGGGATTCGACATGCCGAGGAGGGACATGTCGGCGAAGGCGCGCGGGGAGCGGGTGGCCGCCAGGATCAAGCTTGCGCTGTAACCCCGAAATGAAAAAGCCCCGCCGGGAGCGGGGCGCGGGGTTGGGGTTGGAGTAGACCTACCCCAACCCCAACCAATCACGGCCGCGGATGCTCGCCATCAGTCAGGCGCCGAGGCACGAGCAACTGATTCAGAGTGAATTCAATACGCCGCATCTGCTCTCTGTCAGACAAGTTTTGCTTGTCCATCGTGTCCAGGCGATTGTCTTGGACCGCAACGGCGGCGAGCACCTTTTGAAGTTCGGCAACATTGGTCTTCAACTCCCCAATCTCCTTCGTGGTCTGATTGCCGACCATCTCGAATCTCGTCGCCAGGCTGCTGATCTTCACAAGGACACCGCCAATACCTATCAGCACCAGGGCGAAATTCCCAACCCTGAACCAGAGGTCGAGATTTGCGGCGCCATCGCTCAATACCGCAATCCTTCATGGAACAACCAGATAAGTCCGTCCGCCATTACTGGCAACACGAAGAACGCAAAGACGTTCATCGCGAAAATCATCACGGCAACGAGCGGATCGTACCACCAATTGTCGGCCGGCCGAGGGGTCTCGATGATGAGGGTCATGTTAGACCCCATCCTTAAAAACGGAGAGCCCCGCATTGCCATTGCGAGGCCCCCTCAAACCCAAACTTTGCAAAATCTGTTTCATGCAGGATGAGTAGCATCGACGGGTTACTTCATGGCGACCTCCTACGTTGCCCGTGGCAACCGGGCTGGAAATAGTTTGGCCAGAAAAGTAAACCATAACCGCTATCCAAAAGCAATTAGAATTGGATTGGGGCGATGGTTGAATTTAACCACTGCGCGCATGTCCCGAGCACCTGGGTGCGGCGCGCATTGCGATAGGCTTGCAGGGCCGTGAACACACCACCGCCTGGCGGATTCTGCACGATGCTCAAGAGCACGTTGAAGCAGGCCAAGGCCTGCTGGTCGTCCTTCGGTGTGATCATGATGGCGGCGTTGATGTCCTCCACCGAGCACTGCTGCAAATTGTTGATGAAGGTCGTCAGGTTGAACGACTTGAAGATGGTCTGAGGATTGCAGGCATCGGAGACCGCGGCGGCCCTTGGCTTTTGGGCGAAGGTCGGCGACGCCAACAGGGCCAGCGCGAGGATGACGGCGAGGGCGAGGCGGGTCATGATATTGCCTGACAGTCTGCCTTGCCGAGCGCGAGCATGGCCTGAGTGGAATTGAAAACAGCGTGGACGCCATCCTTCACGTTGGCGGTGAAGGATTGACACGTATTCCAACCCGGCTGCTGCCAATAGGGAATGCCCGGCAAATATCGAGGCCCGTACCGATCGACAAACACCGGATAGGTCGTCACCGCTCCATCGATTTCCTTTACGCGCGCCTTGATGCGCTCCCACTGCTTCTTATTCGGAGCGCCGTCCATGTCTTCGGTGAAGCCTTCGAACCAAGCTTTGAATTCAGATAGGGTCACGGGTGCGTTCCTCCATTCGAGTTTGTCGGATTACTGAGCGCGATCTTCCCCAGCGTGTCGTCCTTGTCCTTTGACCCGGACGACGAGCCGAAAAAATAGCCGATGATGGTGACAAAGCCCCCGGTCACATAGGCCGTGATGATGACCTTGGCGATGTCGCTTTCCGGGATCGGCAGAACGAACGAGGCCCCCGCCAATCCGATCATGCCGAGCACGACCAGGAGCGCGATGATGTTGCGCATCATTTCGTGGCCTGAGCCTTTTTCAGCGCCGCCACGTCGGCCTCAAGCGATTCGATGCGGTTGGCAGCGTCCCGGATGCCGGCGACGAAATCTCCGATGTGCCCCATGAGCGCCATCGGGCTGCTCTTGTTCGCCTCCAAAATGGCGGCCATGTTTTCGAGTTGTTTGGTCATTGTTTTTCTCCTAGTCCTTTTGCAAACAGTTCGGCCTCATGGCCGCGCCTTCTCCACAAATCACCGCCCTTCGGCCATAAGCGTCGCATCGACAGAATCTCGTCGGGGATGCCGGCGAATTGCTTCATACGCATTAGAGCGGCGATGTTGCGCATTTCCCGATAGCGGTCGCCGAGCGCACCGAACGAAGGCCCGCGGTTGAAGGCGAGCGACACCAGGGCGCCGAACGAATCCCCCGACAGCATGTCGGTGTTGGCAAGATGCTTCTCGACCTCTCCTTCCCACTTCGGGACGTCGCGATTGCGGAACACATCGAGCGCCACATCCCACGGCACGTTGATGGTCGACCGAAGTTCATGGGCGAGCGCACGGGCCGGAGAGCCATGGATGCCACAGACATGCGACAGCGCCTTGATCTCGATGGGGTCTAGGTGATCGCCCCAGTCCTTGGCGATGTCGGCCGCGGTCTCGTAGCCGCAGTCGTAGCCGATGCCGATCGTCACGCCTGACGCACCGCCAGGCCAGTCGGTCGATTGTTCGGTCTTGCGGTAATACGCCTCGCCGCCGGTTTCTTCCTGCACGATGAGGTCGAAGGCGGCTTGGGAAATTTTCATATCTTCGAGCCCTTGATGATGGCTGCGACGAGAAGCGCGCCGAGCACGCATGCCGCCAGGGCGACGATGAGGAGGATGACGGGGCCGAGGTACGACATCAGATCGGCTCCTGTTGAATGGATCGTCTCTCGACGACGCACGTCGCGGTCCAGCGAACCGGAATCGCGCCTTCGATTTGCAAATCCTCGGCGAGAAGACCAATGACCGTGCCGCATTCCTGCGGGCCGTCCACTCGCGCTCTGTAGGCTTCCCGGGGCGGATAGTGGCCAGCCTGGAAAAGCACCACGACGAAATAGACGGAGACGAGGACTTCCGTCACCGCTTTTACACGTCAGATTCTGGAACGAAGCATCGGATGTAGACGGTGTCTGATCCTTGCGGGACGTACCACACCGTCGCCACGCCGACCGGATTTGAGGCTCCTTTGACTACCGCTTCATCAGGGACTTTGATCCACTGTCGGGGCTCGCCCAGATGGATCGGGTCGGGGATGTAGATGCCGTCGAGGCGACGCTGCATCTCGGTCGGGTGACCGTCAGAAATGTCACAGCACGGCACGCCATTGGGCGCCTTGATCGACTTGAACCATCCCATCTGTCTTTCGTTGAGCCGGTAGGGCGCCCATTCCTGGGCCACCTTCGTCCAGTCGGCGAACGCCGGCGTGGCGAGCAGCAATGCGAGCAGTATTATCCTCATGTCGCGATTCCCCTCACATCCTCAGTTGCACGGTCAGCGTGTTGGTCGAATTGACATTGAACGTGGTCGTATTGTTCGAACTCGTCTCGTTCGAGCTGATGGTGTAGACGCCGATCGGCGGAGAGCATTGCGCGGTCGCCGCGCCGCCGGTCTGCAGCGCCACGGCATTTACGGCCTTTACGGTTGCCGGATTGCCGGTAAAGGCCGTCGTCGAGTTGCAGCCGACGCCCCAGCTCGCGCTGGCCCCGGCAGAGGCCGCCGTCGCAGACTGCGCATTCACCGAAGCGACGACGCCATCCTCAACGACGCCGGTGATAAACTTGACGATATTCGTGGTGCTGCCACCGGCCTCTCGGATCGTTCCGTTCTGGTTTGAGGTGTAGCTGCCATTGGTGTCGGTGACGGTGGTGACCACCATGACCCGGTTATAGTAATTCCAGATGCCGAGGCTCGCGGCCGTGCCGCCAGAGGCCGCGGCGCCGAAGATGTAATCCACCGTTCCGGTCGAGCCGTTGGTGTAGAAACTCCCGAGATAGGTTCCTTGGTTCTGGGCGAGCGTCACCGTCGCCGCATTCGTAGTGCGGCAGGTCGCCGAGGCGCCATTGGTAAGGATGCCGCCGAAGATCGCAAGCGCCGTTGCCCTGGTCGTAGTGTTCGTCCAGGTCACCGTGCACAGCGTCACGGTCCCGGAGTTGAGGAATACGAATACGTCATAGGCGGCATTCGCGGCCCAGTTGGAGCCCAGCGTCAGCGTCAGGCCGACGGTGTCCGAGTTCGATGATGTGAACTGGTAAATGCCGACCTGCGTCCCGTTGTAGATCGGCACGTAGGGGCTGACATAGGGCGCATAAAACACCGAGGTCTGCGCCGACGCGGTCGCGGTCATCACCGGCGTGGCGCTAGTCAGCGTCAGCCGGCCGCCGGGCTTTGCAAATATGCTCAGAAGTGTCTGGGTCTGAAGCGAGGTCTGGCAGTTCCAGGCACTCGCCCCGCGCTCCATGAACGAGCCGGAGGTCGAACAGAACTTGCCATCGAACAGCGTGGAGAGATCGGCTTGCGCCGGAGGTGCCGCGCTCGCGGTCGGATTGCCGGCGACGCCCCATGCCGGCAGGTTGCCGACGTTCGAGCCCTGCGCCAGCGCGGCGCCGGCGAAGCCGAGCCAAACGAGAGCGGCGGCGAACAGGTTCCGCATAGGACTCATAGGGGTCATAGGATGGCCCAGCCTCCCGTGGTGATCGGCTTGATGGTGAAAGCCACGTAATTCCCGGAAATCTTGATCGAGGACAGGCCGTCGATCTTTTCCGAGCCGTTCGGGGTGATGGTGATGTTGTGCGCTCCGGCCCCACCGGTGAGGTCTTTGATGGTCACCGGCCTGAGCCCGGTCATGGTCGAGGCGGCCGGCAGGACGACGGAGACCGCCGCATTGATCGTAACGGTGTCGACCAGGATGATCTGATCGGCCGCAGTCACCGTGATCGGCGTTGCGGTCACCGTGCGCGTCGCCGGCGGCGGCATCGCGGAAATCGCGCCTTGCACTGCGAACACGATGGCGCTCGTGCCGATGGTGACCGGAGCTGCCGTGGTCTGCGCGTAGACGAGACCGGCGCTAACCGTTCCCTGCTGCACGTAAACCAGCGTGCCCGCCGTCCAGTCGGTATTTCCTCCCGCATCCTGGGCATAGGTCCAATTTCCCGAGGATGCGATATAGATGCCGTTGGTGGTGGTGTCGGTCTGATTCTTGACGAGGACGCGCTCGGAATTGTTGCCGACGGATACGCCGTCGATGGTCTGGATGCCGGAAAGGGTGATGTTGGCCGTGGTCGCGGCGGCGACGGGCGCCTTGATCCCCAAAGTCGTTTCAGACGCGAGCCCGTTTAATCGGTCGAGTGCGGCCATTGGGTGACAGACTCCGGGGCTGGTTGGCTATATGCTGCCCGCCAAAATGGAGGGGGCTATGCAGTATGCTGCGGTGATTGCGGTGGTCTTGTTAGCTGGATGCGCCAGCCAGGTGCCCATTTATGGCCGCCTTGACGGACAGCGGATTACCGGAAACCCTGCGCTGACTCAGCGCTTCGAGACGGACAAGACGATCTGCGGCGGGGAAATGGCAAAGGCCGACGTAGTGTCGAATGCCCCCGCGTCCCGTAGATTTGCCGAAGGCGATGCGATCATAGCCGGCTGCATGGCGCAGCGGGGGTATTATCGCGCTCAGTGAACCGTCTGCTTCGGCTTCTCGTTGACCGGCACCGTGCCCATCTTCTTGCCGACCTTGTTGTCGGTCGCGGCGCGGACGATCTCCGGGTTTTCGATCATGATGAGCTTGCGCGCCGTCTCGCGCGATTGATTGATGGCCTTGTGCATCAGTTCGATGCGGATTTCCGGGGCCATTTGAGCGAAGCCCGGCATTTGCACGATTCTGTCTAGCCGCATCTTCGCCATGCGCCCCGCCTTCATGGCGAGTTCGTCGTATTGCTCATCCGTCAGTTCGACGCCGCGGATGTCGCGCTTGAGCTTGCCGACGCCGATCTGCAGGTCGTCCATCGCCTTGACGACGGGATCGTTGACATAGCGGGCCGTTGCCTCAGCGGCGCTGTTCGGCATCGGCTCGCCGAAGATGTCCCGTCGCGGCATCAGTTGCTCGGATAGCCACGGGACCTTGGCCTGCGCAGCCTGAAAGATCGTCTTTGCCTCGCGCTGGTACGGATCGATCATGCGCGCGGTCTGGCTCATGCCGACCGAGAACGGCAGCCAGTTGGTGGTGAATTGCTTTATGTAGTTCGGCCCGTACTCCTGGGGATGATAGATCGCGTCCAGCATGTCCTTGATGCCGCGCATGAAGTTTTCGTCGAGCACCGACTTGGTGAGGCCCTGGAAGAAGTGCAGCGCGAGCGCCCCGCCCTCCTCCTCGTTCCAGCCCTGGGCGGTGTGCGTCACGTTTGCGGCAAAGCGCATCAGCATCCCGAGGCCGCCGAGTCCTTGATAGGGGATGGTGATATCGCCGATCTGGATCGAGTTCGGGCGATGGGAAAGCAACCATACGGCGCGCTTCTGCGGGTCCTCCGGGCCATCCCCGTTCATGATGCCTTCAAGGGTGAGGCCGACCGACGCCCCCACCAGGGCGATGCCCGTGATCTGCTTTGCCATCTGCTCGTCGAAGGCCGCGCCACCGCCCTGCCCGAGATCGCCTCCCTTGAACGACAGGTTCTCACGAACCTCCTTGGAGGCAAGTCCGATCGGCGTGCGCTCGACGAAAGCCTCGCGGGTGATCTGCATGCCGATCTTCATGAACGGCGCAATGATCTTCAAGGCGAGGCCGCCGGGCGACGGATTATTGAACGCCCTGGTCAGTTGCCCCGACACGCTGTTGTAGTCGGTCGGCGCCATGAACAACTCTTTGAGGGCACCGCGCGTCGCCTGCGTCATCATGGTCGAGGTCGGCCGCACCGTCAGGTCGGCGACGCGATTCGCGAAGGCCTCGCCTTCCAGGCCTTCATTCATCGCCGCGCGATAGGCGAGTCGCTGAATGCTCATTTCGTAGGTCGCCATCTTGAAAAAGGTGTGGATGGCGGAGACCGCGCGGCCCGGGGTACGCAGGACGGTGCCGATCGGTCCTGGAATGGCGCCGCCCGGCGTCATGAAGTGGGGCGATATTTTCTCGCCCGGCAGCGGCTCGGACACTCCGGTTTGCAGCGCATCCCAGGCTTTCCACAGCCCCTCGCGCGAGCCCTTCATGATCCCATAGAGCGCGGGCGCGATCTCGCCGAGGTAGACGCGATCGGCGGCCGGGCCGGCGCCGGTGATCTCGCGGAATTTTCCGACCGCGGCGCCGGTCGGAATTTCGAGCAGCGGTGTCGTCAGCATCTTGATCATGTTGCCGGCCGCATAGCGCGTATGGGTCACGGGGCCGGAGATCAGCGCGTTGACGTAGTATTCGATGACGGCGGCGGCGAAGCCTTTCCGTTCGCTTGAATCGATGAACAGGGCGAGCTGCTGCGGCGTTTCCAGCTTGGAGCCGAATCGAGCCTCCTGCTGCAACTGAAACAGGGTCTTGCCGGTTGCGTTCTTGAGGAACGCGCCGATCTGGTTGGCCTCGGCCATGCCCTCGGTGAAACGGCCCTGGAACGCCCGGAGCGCCCGGCCCGCTTCGGCCGTGACGCTCGAGACCGTCTTCTGGATCATGACGTGCCGGGCCTTGGCCTCGGCGTACTCCATCAATGCCGCGGGGTCTCCCGTGGCGGCCTTGATCATGGTGTCGCGGACGTTCGCGGCGGACTTGATGAGAAGGTGGCGCAGCGCGACGATCTGCGGCGCGGTCCAGGCCTCGCCGATCTTGCGGGTGTCGAGATAGGCGGGGTCCATGCCCATCGCCTCCGCCAGCGCCAGTACTTCGCTGTCTGGGATCGGGCCGCGGACTTCCTGAAAGTTGTTGTTTTCCGATGCCGTCCTGCGGATGACTTCGGCCACGTCTTCGGAGGTGTTGAGATTTGGGATGACGATATTGCCGGCCTTGTCGTCCTCGAATCGAGCGGTCGCGCTCGCCGGCGGCTTGGTCTTTACTGTTGGTCCTGCTGCTGGCCCTGGGCGTGCTGCAGCGCTTGGTGCGCCAGCTTCGCCCTCGCCCGCGCCGACCGTTCCAGGTTCCGCACCAGTTCCAGGTGCTCCGGCTTCAGGTCCGGCCTCATTCCCATGACGGTCAAGTTCTGGGCCTCCCGGCGCTCGTCGGTCAGCGCTTGCTGCAATTCCTTCAAGTCGGGCATCGTTGATTTCCGGCGGAAGATGGCGAGCCGCTACTGTATCAGCTTCGGTCCGCATTGTCTCGCGCGTCTCGTGGGCGGCTTCCGCAGTTGTGGACTCGGCCGCGGCCTCGTGACGGTCCGCGAAGGTCTCCGCTCCCGGCCGTTCCGCCGCGATGGCCGCCTCGTCCGGCCGCGTCAGCATGCGGTCGAACACCCGGCGGATGTCGTCGTTGATCGGCTCGCCGAGGCCTCGCAGCGTTTGGTAAATCTGCGTCAGCCATTGCTTGAACTGGGCGAACACGCGCGCTAGCGCTTGCGACGGGGCGACGCCTTCCCGCAGGTATTGCTCGAAGCCGCGGGCGAATTTCTCATGCGCGCGACGGGCGGCCTTGCCGCGCTCTCCAGGCCATCCGGTGTTGAGGTCTTCGTGGCTCTCGATGCCGAGCCAATCGCGGACCGTCTTGGCGTCGGCCTTAACCTCTTCGGGCGCGGCCTCATGGGCGGCGTCGCGCATCATCTGTTCGAGGAAATCGTGGCCCGATTCGTGGATGAAGGTCGAAGCATTGGCGTCCTTGGCGAGCTTGATGAGGCCGGGCTTGCCTTCGCCGCGGGGGAGGAAAGAGCCGAGGGCCTGCTGGAACAGTTCCCTCTGCTTTGCCTCATCCGAGAATAGCCCAATGTCCATGGGCTTCTGTGCGACGCCCGGCTTCATCGGTTCGGCTGCACGCCGTTTCGCAAGGTCGGCTTCGCTGATGCGCTCGGTTCC
>Ga0247688_1000341_pt1 | contig 15581 bp, 15 predicted proteins | sample CNK29_metaG_FD_182718 | JGI IMG/M metagenome (GOLD analysis project Ga0247688, IMG submission 182718) | Soil microbial communities from Purdue University Martell Research Forest, Indiana, United States - CNK29 | ecosystem: Environmental > Terrestrial > Soil > Temperate forest > Bulk soil... | reverse complement strand
ACGCTCCTCGGATCAAACGTCATCGCACTTCCACTCCGCGACTCCGTAAATAGTTCTTCACCTCCGCGATCGACAACTCGCCAAAGTGAAACAACGAGGCCGCCAACACCGCACTCGCACCGCCTTCAGTCAGCGCTTGATAAAAATGCTCCGGCTTGCCGGCGCCGCCTGAAGCGATCACCGGAATTCTCACGGCGCCGGAGATCGCGCGCGTCAGTTCGATATCGTAACCGTTGCGCGTGCCGTCGCAATCCATGCTCGTCAACAAAATCTCGCCGGCGCCGAGTCGCTGCGCGCGCACGGCCCATTCGAGCGCGTCGATGCCCGTGTTGCGTCGACCGCCGTGCGTATAAACTTCCCAGCCGGCGCTGGGTGCATCAGTGATTCGCCGGCGTGCATCGATCGCCACCATCACACACTGGCTGCCAAACGTTTCTGCACACTCGCTGATCAGTTGCGGTTGCCTCAGCGCCGCCGTGTTCAGCGTGATCTTATCCGCGCCGGCGCGCAGGATCGCGCGCACGTCTTCCACTGTTCGCAAACCGCCGCCGACGGTGAACGGAATAAAAACCTCGTCCGCCACGCGCCGCACTAGGTCCGCGACTATGTCGCGCTTGTCGGACGAAGCGGTGATGTCGAGGAAAGTCAGCTCATCCGCGCCCTCGGCATCGTAACGCTTTCCCTGTTCGACCGGATCGCCCGCTTCGACCAGCGAGACAAACTTGATCCCTTTGACCACGCGGCCGTTGTCGACGTCGAGACAGGGAATGATGCGTTTGGCAAGCATGTGTTAATTGAGGCGCGCGAAGTTTCTGAGCAGTCGCAGTCCTGCTGCCTGGCTCTTTTCCGGATGAAACTGCACGCCACAGATGTTTTCCTGGGCAACGACCGAGGCGTACTTGAGGCCATAATCCGTTTCGCCGGCGACCACGGATCGATTGGCCGGTTCGCAGTAGTACGAATGAACAAAGTAAAAATGGGATTGATCCGCGATTTCAGAGAACACAGGATGAGTTCGAACCTGCTCGATCCGATTCCAACCCACCTGTGGCACAATCAATTCGTCGCTGAATCGTTTCACTCTTCCAGGCAACAAAGCGAGGCCGGCGGTCGCACCAAACTCGTCAGATTCTTCAAACAACAACTGCATGCCGACGCAAACGCCCAGCAACGGCGTGCCTTCCGCAACTTTCTCACGGACCAGTTGGTCCAAGCCACGCTCACTTAAGGCCTTGATGCAAGCGCCAAACGCGCCCACGCCCGGCAACACCAATCGCTCGGCCGCGCGCAAAACTCTTTCATCGCCGCTGACAATCGCTTCGCAATCCGTGGCGGCGAACGCCTTCTCCACCGAGCGCAAATTTCCCACGCCGTAATCGATGATCGCCAGAGCGTTCATAACGATCCTTTCGTGCTCGGCACGCCGCTAACGCGGCTATCGCGTGCCACTGCCTGCCGCAACGCCCGCGCCGACGCTTTGAACGTTCCTTCCAGAATGTGATGACTGTTGCGCCCGCGGAGGCAGTCGATGTGCAGGTTGAACTTCGCCGTCTCGGCAAGCGAGCGCCAGAAATGTTCGGCCAGCTCGACGGAGAAGTTTCCGATCTTCTGCCGTTTCACCTGCACTTCGTAAACTAAATAAAACCTGCCGGAAAGATCGATCACGCTGCGGCAAAGCGCTTCGTCCATCGGCACGACCGCTTCGCCATAACGATTGATGCCCGCCTTGTCGGCAAGCGCCTGCGTCAGTGCCTGGCCCAACGTGATGGCGATGTCTTCGACCGAATGATGATCGTCGATCTCGAGATCGCCCTTGCACGAGACCTGCAAATCAAACAGCCCGTGCTTGGCAAACAGTTCGAGCATGTGTTCGAGAAACGGCAAACCGATCGCGATCTGCGACTTGCCGCTGCCGTCGAGATTCAGCTTGACGCGCACGTCAGTCTCTTTCGTCCGGCGGCGAACATCGGCCGACCGTTGCTGGTTATTGGTTTTGGATTTCATTCAGCGCACTCAACAGTCGATCGTTCTCTTCCGGCGTTCCCACATTAAACCGAAAATACTCACTCAACATCGGATATCCGCTCACATCCCTGACGAGGATGTCGCGCTTTAATAGCTCCTCAAAAATTTGCCTTTTATCCGTGTTTCGTTTTACTACCATAAAGTTACCCTGCGATTTTTGCGGCTGCAGGCCTTCGATGTTCCTTATTTCCTGGTACAACCGTTCTCTTTCTTCGATGATGGCGTTGACCGTTGGGCCAAGCAGCGTGGGATATCTTTCAAGCGCCACTTCTGCGGCGAGTTGAGAAAACGCATTCAAATTGTAAGGCAACAGCGCCTTGCGAATTTCCTGGACCAACTCCGGCGCAGCTAGCAAATACCCGATCCGCAACGCCGCAAACGCCATCGCTTTCGAGAACGTCCGCAGCACCACGAGGTTTTCGTAAGTGTTCAGCAGCGGCACCACTGACTGCCGCGCAAACTCGTGATACGCCTCATCGATCACGACCAGGCCGCGCGTGGCTTCCAGCAAGCGGCGCAAATCCGCGGTCTCGATCACGCAGCCAGTGGGATTGTTTGGCGAACAGATGATCGTGACGTCCGGTTGCTGCTCTTTGATGGTCCGCAGCAAAGCGGGAGCGTCGTAAGTCAACTGCGGCGTCAGCCGAACCGACTCCACTTCGCCACCCAAAACCGTTGCCACTTGCCGGTACAGCGCAAACGTCGGCTCGGAAATCAACACTCGCTTGCATGGGCCAACCGTGACCATCAACAGCGCCTGGATCAACTCGTTCGAGCCGTTGCCCACGAGGACGCCGTCGGCTTTCCACTCCGCAAACCGGGCTAACTGTTCCTGCAAAGTCACGGGCACAAAATCCGGATAGCGCGACCATTGCCGCGCCGCAAATCGTCGCAGCACCTCGTCCTTGATCTCGAGGGGCGCGTCCCACGGATTCTCGTTCTGATTAATCTTCACCGACGCGCGATGCGGCGAAAGCGTGTAAGCACGCAGCGCGCGCACCGCCGGCTTGATGATGTCGAGTGGCACCGTCATTGCACTTTCGCTGCCCTTCCTGCTCTTCTCTGTGTCTCTGTGTCTCCGTGGTTAACTACTAAATGAACCACAGAGACACAGAGGCACAGAGAAAACCTTTTAGTCCTTTCTAATACTCGCTGAGCGTGCGTGCGCCGCGAGACCTTCGCACTGGGCCAACACGTTGACGCTTTCAGCCACTGAATTAAACGTCTCGGCGGAGTACTGCAACAAGCTCGTGCGCTTCACAAAATCGTAAACGCCGAGCGCCGATGAGAAACGCGCCGTACGCCCGGTCGGCAACACGTGATTTGGGCCGGCCAGATAATCACCAACTGCTTCCGGCGTGTACGCGCCGAAAAAGATCGCGCCCGCGTGCTTGATTCGCGCCGCCACCGCCTCGTCGTCCCGCGTGACGATCTCGACGTGCTCCGGCGCGAGTTCGTTCACGAGCGCACACGCTTCATCGAGCGTGTTCACCAGTACGATCGCGCCGTAGTCGCGTAGCGACGTCGCGACGATGACGCGGCGTGGCAGTGATTCCACTTGCCGTTCGACTTCTCGCTGCACCTCAGCCGCAAGTGACTCACTCGTCGTAAGCAAAACGGCGGACGCATCTTCACCGTGCTCCGCCTGCGCCAGCAGATCAGCCGCGACGAACTCCGCTCGCGCGCTCTCATCCGCGACGATCACGATCTCGCTCGGCCCAGCGACAGCATCGATCCCCACCACACCGAACAGCAACTTCTTCGCTGCCGCCACGAACTTGTTTCCCGGTCCCGTTATCTTGTCCACGCGCGGCATCGTCTCGGTGCCAAACGCCAGCGCCGCGATCGCCTGCGCGCCGCCGACCGCGTAGATCTCGTTCACGTTCAATTCCAGCAAAGCCGCCGCCACCGCCGGATTCTCAGCCAGCGTGCGCGGCGGCGTCACCACGACCAGGCGCTCAACGCCGGCGACCTGCGCCGGCACCACGTTCATCACGATCGACGACGGATAAGCGGCCGTTCCTCCCGGCACGTACAAACCAACGCGCTCGAGCGGCGTGATGCGCTGGCCCAACCGCACGCCGTCCGTGGGAGCAATCTCCCACGACGGCTCGAGCTGCCGCTCGTGAAACGCCCTGACATTTTCGATCGCGAGTCGCAACGCCGCCAGAACCTGCCGGTCCGCTTTCGCGGCCGAAGTGCGAAGCGCAGCTTCGCCGACGCGCAACTCAGAAGACTGAAGCTCTACGCCATCGAACCGGCGGGTGTACTCAAGCACCGCCTCATCGCCACGACGGCGCACGTCGTCGATGATCGCCGCGACTTGCTGCAACAACTCGCCATCGAGTGCCACCGAGCGCGCCGCCAGCCGCGACAACAACTCCTCGATCCCATTCTGGCGCACGATTCGAATCATGCTCGTTCTGCTCCGTTCACTGCCGCTTCAAGCGCCTTCACGAGCAGCGTTATCGGCTCGGATTTCAGTTGATAACTCGCGCGATTCACCACCAACCGGCCGGTTGACTGCGCGATCTCCTCGACAACGATCAGCCCGTTTTCGCGCAACGTTCTGCCCGTCTCAACCAGATCGACAATCAGATCTGCAAGCCCGAGCGCCGGCGCGAGTTCCACCGAACCGGAAAGTTGAATGATCTCCACGGGAATGCCGCGCGCGCCGAAGTGGGCCGCCGCGATCTGCGAATATTTCGTCGCCACACGCAACATCCCCAAACTCCGCGTCATGATTTCCGCATCCGGCGCGGCCACGACCATCCGGCAACGCGCGATGCCAAGATCCAACGGCAACAACAGATCCGCCTGCGATTCCAGCAACACGTCACGGCCGACCACGCCGCAATCCGCAATTCCATGTTCGACATAGACCGGAACGTCAGCCGGCTTCACGAAAATAAAACGATACTGGCCCGACTCGTCGGCGATTGCGAGGCGTCGCGAATTGCGCGCGTCTTCGTCGAGGCAAACGCCGGCGCGTGCCAGCAGCGCGAGCGCGTCGTCCTGCATCCTGCCTTTCGCAATCGCAATCGTGATCATCAGGCTTCTGTCATCCTTCGCGCGAGCACTTCCGTGAGTGCGTCGAGGTTGAGGACAAAACCGACCGCAGGTTCAGCACGGCCAAAACTTCCCGTTAAGCCGTCGTAACGGCCGCCGCGCCCGACGCTCGTGCCCGCTCCGTGGACGAACACTTTCAAGCTCAATCCGGTGTAGTAATCAAGACTGGAGACATCGCTGAGATCGATCTCGAAATGTTCGGCGAGATCGTGCGCTTCGAGCGCGGACCACAATTGTTCGAGCGAGTCGAGCGCGGCCAGCGAACGACGATTCGTTATCAGCGCCCGCGCTGCTTGAATGACCTCGCGCTTGCCGGTTAGTTGCGTGGGCTGCAAAAACGTTCGCGCTTCGTCGTCGGAAAAACTTCGAAGAAATCGCTGGAGTTCGGCTGTTTCGCGAGTATCGATCAAACGGCGAAGTTCCTCTCGGGCTCGCTCTTCCAGCTTCAAGTGAGCGGCAATGCCGTTGAAGATTTCGACGTTGTTAATCGTCATGCAGTAACTCGAATCCAGATCCAAACGCGCCAAAATCTCAGCGGCGAGTCGCAGCACTTCGAGATCAGCCGTGTGCCCGTTCACGCCGATCAACTCACAACCGAGTTGCGTGTTCTCGCGCCGCCATTCGGCGTGCGAGGCCGGCTGCTGCCGAAATACCGGCGCGGCGTAACAAAAGCGCAGCGGCCGCGCGCGTTCCGACAAGAGTGTCGCCGCCATGCGCGCCACCGAACTGGTAACGTCAGGCCGCAGAGCGAGGAGACGCCCGTCGTTGTCAGTGAAACGAAATCCACGCTGCGCTTCCGCCTGGCCCATGCCCTGTTCGAAGAGATCGTAATAATCGACGGAAGGCGTGATCACTTCTTCATACGACCACGCGACGAAGACAGACATCGCCGTGTCTTCAATCGTGCGGCGCAGCCGGGCCTCAGCGCCGATGTAATAACGCATGCCTGCTGGAATTCGCGAAATCATACAAAAAGAAAAACCCGCCGCCGGTTTGCTTTCGGCAGCGGGTTTGGAATCGTCTTTGCGCTTTTGGTTAGTTCGTGTTCGTCAGCGCCTGCACGATCGCCGGTCCGCCACCGGTGTGGTGGTGGTGCCAATAACCATGATGGCCGCGATCGGTGCTAAACATTGTGCGGGGTTTATACCCAAGCTACGTGCGACTTGTCAACGCTTTGGCGAACGCCCAGTCGAGTTCACGGCTGCGGGGCGCCGCTGACGCTCTTCAAAATCTTGTCACGAAAGGCGCGGGCTTCGTTCTTGACCGTAGTTTCGTCGAGCGTCAGCAGACGGCGATCGCGCATCACGATGCGGCCGTTGATAACAACACTCTCAACGTCCGCCGCCTTGGTCGCGTAAACGAGATCTGAGTAGATGTTGTAGACCGGAATCTGGTTCAGCGTGTCGCGATCGATCACCAGCAGGTCGGCGCGTTTCCCAACCTCGAGCGAGCCGATCTCCTTCTCCAGGTGCAACGCCTGCGCACCGCGTATCGTCGCGAACTCAAACGCCTGTTGCGCCGAGATCACTTTCGGATCGCCGGTGAAGACCTTGTGCAACTTCGCGACGGTGTCCATCTCTTCCCACATGTTGAGATCGTTGTTTGACGCCGCTCCGTCCGTGCCGAGCCCGAGCAAAACGCCTTCCTTCAACATGCGCGGCACCGGCGCCACGCCGGCCGCGAGCTTCATGTTCGACTGCGGATTGTGCACCACGCCCACGCCACGTTTCTGCAGAATCGCGATGTCTGTTCCTTGCGGCCAAACCACGTGCGCGGCAATCACTCGATCGTTCAGAAAGCCGATGCGATCGAGATACGCGACGGGACTCACACCTTTCGCCTTCACCATGTCGTCGACTTCGCGCTTGGTCTCCGCGATATGAATGACAATCGGAACGCCGGTGCGATCGGAAAACGCGCGCGCCGCCTTCAGGTGTTCTTCACTGACGGTATACGGCGCATGTGGGGCGATCGCCGGAATGATTAAGTCGTTTCCTTTCCAGTGCGACACGAAACGTTCCGTATAAGCCAACCCTTCCGCGTACGACTTATTATCTGCCACGGGAAAATCGATCACAGTCTCGCCGAGCACGCCGCGAACGCCGGCCTTCGCCGTTTCATCCGCGATCGCGTCTTCGAAGTAATACATGTCGCAGAAGGTCGTCGTCCCGCCGCGAATCATCTCCGCCAGCCCGAGCCGCGCGCCGACGCGCACAAACTGCTCGCTAACGTTCTTCGCTTCCGCGGGAAAGATGTACTTCGTCAACCAGTCCTGCAGATCGAGATCGTCAGCCAGGCCCCGAAACAGGACCATCGGAATATGCGTGTGGCCGTTAATTAACCCTGGAGTCAACACTTTGCCCGCACCATTCAGACGCTGCCGCGACGTGTAAGCACGTTCAATCTCCATGCGCGTGCCGATGGCGACGATGCGGCCCTGCGAAACCGCGATGCCGCCGTCGTCGATCACGCGACGCGTTTGGTCCATCGTCACGATCGTGCCACCCAAAACCAGCAGATCAACCGGCCGCCTGTTGTTCTGAGCGGTGGCTTCTGAAAGTGGATTGGAAGTCATGGCAATTAAGAGAGCGAGAATCAGGGCGTGCTTTAGCATAGAGTCGGCCTATTCCGTAGCCGTCTTTCCTTTCAGGAAACGCGCATCGAACGCGCGCGGCAGCAAGTCGGCAATGTGAAACTCTTCGCTCTTCCCGGCAAGGTTCGCAAAGACGATCGTCGCGTTCCGCGCAAACTCCCAGATGATCTGGCGACACGTGCCGCATGGCGGCGTCAACGTTTCCGTGTCAGCCACCACCGCCAGCTCGGTGAAGTTTCGTTCACCTTCGGAAAGAGCTTTCCAGATCGCCACGCGTTCAGCGCAGACAGTCAGGCCATAACTGGAACTCTCGACGTTGCAACCGGTGTAGACTTTGCCGCTGTCAGTCCTAACCGCGGCCCCTACTCGAAAACCTGAAAACGGCGCGACCGAATACTCGCGCGCCTCTTTCGCCGCTTCAATCAGCGACTGTAAATCTTCGCTCAAAGTTGACCTCCAACAGTAGTTAAATCGCTGGCCAGCCTCTCGCGAATTTTTCCGCTCAGCAAATCAATGCTTACCAGATTATGGCCACCTTCAGGAATGATGACGTCGGCATGACGTTTTGACGGTTCGACAAACTGCATGTGCATCGGCCGCACCGTCGCTGTGTATTGCTCGATAACTGACTCGACCGTACGGCCGCGTTCAGCGATGTCGCGCCGCAAACGGCGAATGAAGCGAATGTCGTCAGGCGTGTCGACAAACACTTTTATGTCCATCTGCTCGAGCAAGCGCGGATCCGCATAGATCAAAATGCCTTCAACGATCACGATCGGCTTCGGCTCGACGTGCCGCGTTTCAGTCATGCGTGTGTGCGTTTTGAAATCGTAAAGCGGCAAGTCGATGGCTTCGCCCGCCCGCAACCGGCGCACGTGGTTCACCAGCAGATCGTTATCGAGCGCGTCGGGATGATCGAAGTTGGCGATGTGACGGTAATCGAGCGGCAGGTCGGTTAGATTGCGGTAGTAGGAATCCTGCTGAATGAAAACTACTTCGTGAGCACTGGTCGACTCGAGCAGTCGATTCGCAACCGTTGTTTTTCCCGATCCAGTGCCACCACAAATGCCGATGATTAAACTCACGACTCGAAACCTTTGTATTCTGACTTTTCTCTGTGTCTCTGTGTCTCTGTGGTTAACTTCGTCGCGATTAGTTAACCACAGAGACACAGAGAAAGAACTAAACTCGACTATGAACTCGGTTAACTACGCGCCGCAGCAACTGCGTAAACGTTTCGCGCACGCGATTGCCCGTCGCCATCACTTCTTCATGATTGATCGGCGCGTCGCTGATGCCCGCGGCCATGTTGGTGATGCACGAAATCCCGAGCACTTCGAGCTCCATGTGTCGCGCAACAATCGACTCCGGCACCGTGCTCATGCCCACGGCGTCAGCGCCGAGGCCGCGCAACAGGTGAATCTCGGCCGGCGTTTCATAACTTGGGCCAGACAATGCGCCGTAGATACCGCGACGTACCTCAACCCCGATTGCTTTTGCTTCCTCGACGACCAATGCCTGCAACTCGTGCGAGTAAACGGCCGTCATGTCCGGAAAGCGCGGGCCGAAGCGATCATCATTCGGGCCACGCAGCGGATTGTCGCCCATCAGGTTCACGTGATCGCTGATAACCATCAGCGTTCCCTGGCTCAGCTCGACGTTGATGCCGCCCGACGCATTCGTCAGGATCAACGTCTTCACTCCTAGCAGCTTGAAAGTGCGAATCGGAAAGGTGACTTCTTCGAGGGAGTAGCCTTCGTAGTAATGAACGCGTCCCTGCATCGCGAGCACCGGAACTTCGTCCACTTTTCCAATCACCAGTCGCCCGGCGTGTCCCTGCGCGGTCGAGCGCTTGAACCCCGGAATCTCTTCGTAGGGGATGCCCACGGCCTCGGCAAATTCGTCAGCAAATCCACCTAACCCGCTACCCAACACGAGCGCAATCCGTGGCTCCAATTTCGTTCGCGCCCTGATTACGCGCGCTGCGTGTTCCGCTCGTTCGTAAAGACTCGTGCCTGCTACTCCCTCAACCATGACCACCTGCTATTTCTCTTTCTGATAAGGTATTCCCAAAGCACTCGGGGGCCGCGACGATCCAATAAAGCCCGCCAGCACTACGATGGTCAAGACGTACGGCACCATGTTGATGAACTGCACCGGAATGTCCTCCCCGGAAGGTAACTTTACCGCGCCTTGCATCTGAATCGAAACCGCTTCCGTAAACGCAAACAGCAAACACGCGAGCAGCGTTTGTATCGGACGCCATTTGCCAAAGATTAGCGCGGCCAGTGCGATGTAACCGCGGCCCGCCGTCATGTTTCTCGTGAACAACGACGACTGCCCGATCGACAAATACGCGCCGCCCATGCCGGCGAGAATTCCTGCCAGCAACACGCCGGCGTATCTCAGTCTGCTCACGCTCACGCCCGCGGCATCAGCGGCTTCCGGCTTTTCACCAACCGATCGCAGACGCAACCCGAAAGGGGTTTTGTACAACACGTACCACGTTGCTGCGACTATGGCCAGCACCGCGATCGCGACGACGGCCGGCGACTGCGGCAACAGATGGTCCTTCGGCAGTTGCGGAGTCGAGCCCGAAGAGAGAAACAACGCCCCGCTCAGGAAACCGGGAATGCCGATCATCAGGATATTGATCGCCGCGCCACTCACCACCTGATCGGCTTTGAACTTGATACAACTCACCGCATAGATCACGGCAATCAAAAGTCCCGCGAGCGCGCCGGCTAACAGGCCGATCCACGGGCTCGCGTTGCCCGCGTGCAACTCTTTATCGACAGCGTAAGTAACCGCAGCGGCCGTGAACGCGCCCGCCAGCATCTTGCCTTCGAGCGCGATGTTGATGACGCCGGAGCGTTCTGAGAACAGGCCACCGAGCGCCGCGAGCACGAGCGGCGTGGCGAGCCTGATAGTCGACGCAATCAAGGAAAAAGTGAAAAGGTCTTTCATGCTCAGGCCCTCAAACGCTCCGTTGGCCGAACTCGTCCCACCAGCCATTTGAAGAAAGCTTCAGCAGCAACCGACAGAATGATGATTCCCTGCAGCACCTGCACGATGTCTTTAGTGATGTGCTCGGAAAATCCGTCGACGTAAATGCCGCCGTGTTGCAGGATCGCGAACAGCAATGCCGCAAGGATCACGCCGACCGGATGATTGCGCCCGAGCAGTGCGACCGCGATGCCGGTGAAGCCGTAGTTATCGGAGAAACCGTCATAATAACGATAGCGATAACCGAGCACTTCGTTGATTCCCACCATGCCGGCGAGCGCCCCTGAAACCGCCATTGCCAGCACGACCTGCCGGCCGATCGAGATGCCGCCGTATTGAGCGGCTGACGGATTGCTGCCGGTCGCGCGTATTTCGTAGCCCCACTTCGTGCGCCACAAGAAGAGATAGACCAACAGGCAACAGAGCAACGCCAACAGAAACGCGACGTTCAATGGAATGCGTTCCGGAAAAGTGGGAATGAAACTGCCGAACCGCGGAATGTGCGCGCCGGCTCCGATCTCCGACGTTTCCATAATCGGATCGCCCGGCGTGCGGTAGTGATACTGCGTCAAGTAACTGACCAGGTAAAACGCGATGAAGTTCAACATGATCGTGTTGATGACTTCATGCGAACCAAACTTCGCCTTCAACACGCCGGCAATGGCCGCCCAAAAAGCGCCGGCGAGAATCGCTGCCGCGAAGCAGAGCGGTATCAGTAACCAGCCCGAGAGATTTGCGAGCGTGATTCCGACCCAAGCAGTGGCGAACGCCGCAACGTAGAGTTGGCCCTCGGCGCCGATGTTGAATAGGCCACAACGAAAACCGACCAGCACCGCGAGGCCCGTGAAGATCAACGGCGTGGCCTGGAAAAGCGTGTAACCGATGCCGTCGGGCCACGAGAACGCGCTGCCGAGCAACAGGCGATAAGCGACAATCGGGTTGTCGCCTACGAGCAGGATCAGAACAGCGCCGATAAGAAAAGCGGCGATGACAGCAATCAGTGGGAAAAGTAACTCGCGTGCAATCTTCTTCATCCGTGTGTTAATGGCCTCTCGTCATCAACAGCCCAATCTCTTCCAGCGTCGCGACTTTGGGATCAACTTCTCCAGCAATCTTTCCTTCGTGAATGATCAGCAAGCGATCCGAGAGGCTCGTCACTTCTTCCAGCTCCGCCGACACGAGCAGGATCGCGCAACCCTGATCGCGCAACGCCACCAACTGCCGGTGAATGAACTCAATCGCGCCGATGTCGACGCCGCGCGTTGGTTGCGAAACGAGCAGGACTTTCGGATTGACGTGAAACTCACGCCCGATGATCAACTTCTGTTGATTGCCGCCGGACAAAGCACGCGCCGCCAGCGCGGAGTTTCGTGGCCGCACGTCAAAGCCTTCAATGATCTCCGTCGCGCGTTTATGAATCGCGTCCTTATTGAGAAACGCCGCGGCGATTGGCGGGCGATAGTGCACGCCGAGAATCGAATTTTCCGCGAGGCTGAAATCCAGTAACAGGCCGCGCCGATGTCGATCTTCGGGAATGTGCGCGATGCCGAGTTCACGCCGGCGACGCGCGCCGACTGAATTGAGATCTCTTCCGCCAGCGATCATCTGGCCGCTGATCTGTTGCGGCTCGATCAGTCCGGCCAATGCTTCGATCAGTTCGGTCTGGCCGTTTCCTTCGACACCGGCGATGCCGACGATTTCGCCCGCGCGCACTTGAAACGTTACGTCGTTGAGGCGCTTTGCGCCGGTTGGCGTGGTGACTGACAGATTCTTTACTTCCAACGCCGGCTCGCCGACGTGCGGCTCCGGTTTTTCCACGCGCAGCAAAACCTCGCGGCCGACCATCATGCGCGCCAACTCCGCCGCGTTCGTGTCTTTCGTCTGCACGCGGCCGACGACTTTGCCGTCGCGCATCACCGTGACTTCATCCGAGATCGACAACACTTCCGAGAGCTTGTGCGTGATGATGATGACGGTTTTGCCCTGTTCGCGCATGCGACGCAGGATGGTGAAAAACTCTTCAACCTCGAGCGGCGTCAGCACAGCGGTCGGTTCGTCGAGTATCAGCAAGCGAGCGTGGCGATAGAGCGCTTTCAAGAGTTCCACGCGCTGTTGCTGGCCGACTGAAAGATGGTCGACCGGCTCGTTGGGATTTACGGCGAGCTTGAACTCTTCGGAGAGTTGCCGGATCTGTGCGGCCGCGCTTTTCAGATCGAGTGCGAACGAAGAACCGGGTTCGGCGCCGAGGACGATGTTTTCCGCGACCGTCATCGTCTCGACCAGCATGAAGTGCTGGTGGACCATGCCGATGCCGAGCGCGATCGCGTCATGTGGCGAACGAATGTCGCGTACCTGGCCGTCGACGACGATCTCGCCGGAGTCGGGAGTGTAGAAACCGTAGGCGATACGCATCGCCGTCGACTTGCCGGCGCCGTTCTCGCCCACGATGGCGTGGATCGTTCCCGGCTTTACGACGATGTTGACCTGATCGTTGGCCAGTACGTCGCCGAAACGCTTGCTTATTTGTCGGAGTTCAAGCATTCAGAGGTTTTTTTAGCCACGGATGACACGGATTTAAGATCCCATCGCATCGGTGACTTTGATCTCGCCGGCGATGATCTTCTTCTTCGCGTCTTCGGCTTCCTGGATCGCCTCGGGAGAAACGAGGTCTTTGTTGTTGTTGTCCATCGCGTAGCCGACACCATCCTTGTCCAAACCGAACACGTGCAGCCCCGGCTCGAAGCGATGATTCACAACGTCATTGACGACGTCATACGCCGCGTTGTCGACGCGCTTCACCATGCTCGTAAGCACGAAGCCCGGCTTCACCATGTTTTGATTCGAATCAACGCCGATCACGAAATGCGTCGCGCGGCCATTCTGTTTTCCCTGCTGCTCGACCGCGTCAAACGCGCCGAGGCCTGAATTGCCCGCAGCCGTAAAGATCACGTCCGCGCCTTTACCGATCTGCGCGAGCGACAACTCCTTGCCCTTGCCCGGATTGTTCCAGGCACTGTCCGTCACACCGACGTAGTTATAAATGACGCGAATGTTCGGATTCACCGACTTCGCACCCTCTTCGTAACCCTTCGCGAAACGATGAATCAGGCCGATGTCCATGCCGCCGAGAAAACCGATCGTTTGGGTCTTCGAAGCCTTCGCCGCGAGGATGCCGACGAGATACGAGCCTTCGTGCTCTTTAAAGACGAGCGAAGCGACGTTGGGCAGTTTGCTGACGCCGTCGATGATGGCGAAGTGGATGTGCGGATAATCTTTTGCAACCTGCTCCATGATCGGCGCCTGCGCAAAACCGACGCCGATGATCAAGTCGTAGTTTCGTTCGGCAAACGCGCGCATCGCGGGCTCAATCGCGTTCGGAGTGCCCGGCTCGATGTCGCGCAAAACGATCGGCAGGTCCTTCGCCGCGCGCTGCACGCCTTCCCACGCCGCCGCGTTGAACGAGCGATCGTCTTTGCCGCCGATATCGAAAACGATGCCGACGTGAATCTTCGACGGATCGTCCGCGGCCGCCGTTCCATGGCAAGCGGACAACGCGAACGCCATCGTGGCGAGCAGTGCAAACAGGACCAGGACTTTGTACTTCATTCGTTGACTATTTCCTTCACCAGCTTCTCGGCTGCGGGCGGCTCATCGCCGACGTGATACGCGGCTTGAATCCGTTGCCCCGCTTCTTTGGCCGCCGCGTCGTCAGCGCAGTAAACCACGCCGATTGTCTCGCCGCCTTTAACCTGATCGCCTAACTTCAGCTCGGAGATAAAGCCAACCGTGGGATCGATTGTGTCTTCGATGCGCACGCGCCCGCCGCCGATTGCCGCGATCGCGTGACCAATTTCCGCAGTGTCGACGCTTGTGATGTAGCCAGAGCGCGGGGATTCTACCTTAACGCTTTCGCGTACCAAAGGCAGAAAACTATCGGGCTCGTCGCAAACGCGCGGCTCGCCGCCCTGCGCCGCGATGTTCTGGCGCAGGCACTCGAGCGCTTCACCCGAACGCAACACGCTTTGCAGGCGTTCGTGCGCGGCTTCGATCGTCTGGTCGACGTTCGCCAGCAGCAACATGTGCGCGGAAAGTTCGAGCGAGATGTCCAGCACGGGTTGCGCGCCTTCAGTCGCTTCGCCGCGCAGGATCTCGATGCACTCTTTTACTTCCAGCGAGTTTCCGACCGCCGCGCCGAGCGGCTGGTTCATGTCAGTCAACAACGCGCGTGTCTTGATGCCGCACGAATTTCCCGTGCTCACCAGCGCGTGCGCCAGATCGCGCGCCCGCGATTCGTCGCGCATGAACGCGCCATTCCCGACCTTCACGTCGATAATCATCGCGTCGAGGCCGGCCGCGCCTTTCTTCGAAATGATCGATGCGACAATCAGCGGAATCGCTTCGACGGTCGCCGTCGCATCGCGCAACGCGTACATCTTCTTGTCTGCCGGCGCGAGTTCCGCGGTTTGCCCCGCCATCGCATAACCGACCTGGTTCAGGACTTTTTTGAACTCCGTCGCACTGAGATTCACGCTATAACCGGGGATGGATTCAAGCTTGTCGAGCGTGCCGCCGGTGTGGCCCAAACCGCGCCCGGAGATCATCGGCACGCACACGCCGCACGCGGCGACCAACGGCGCGATGATGATCGACGTCTTGTCGCCGACGCCGCCGGTCGAATGCTTGTCTGCTTTTGGTTTGGGAATGTCGGAGAAGTCGAGGATGTTGCCGGAGTTGAGCATCGCCTCGGTGAGGATCTTCTGCTCGTTCTGGTCCATGCCGTTCAGGTAGATGGCCATGAGCAGCGCGCTGACCTGGTAGTCAGCAATGCGGCCGCTCGTAACTCCGCCGATGAAGAATTCGATCTCTTCACGCGATAGGCTCTGCCCGT
>Ga0247688_1000340_pt1 | contig 15595 bp, 12 predicted proteins | sample CNK29_metaG_FD_182718 | JGI IMG/M metagenome (GOLD analysis project Ga0247688, IMG submission 182718) | Soil microbial communities from Purdue University Martell Research Forest, Indiana, United States - CNK29 | ecosystem: Environmental > Terrestrial > Soil > Temperate forest > Bulk soil... | reverse complement strand
GATTGGGCCAGTGGTGTAACTGCGATGCGTGCCGCGGATCGATTCCTTGATCGCAGGCCACAATCCTTCCTGGCCTGCGTCCGCAGCAGCAATGGTGGGACTAGGTTCTGCCAAAATCGTCTTCGAGGCGAACGATGTCGTCCTCGCCGAGGTAGTTGCCGCGTTGGACCTCGATGAAGATCAGGTTTTCTTCGCCGGGGTTTTCAACGCGGTGGGCCGTGCCGATGGAAATGTCGATCGCTTCGCCGGTACGGACTGTGAGTTCGCTTCCGTCGAGTGTGACCTTCGCGGTGCCGGCGACGACGAACCAGTGTTCCGCACGTTGTGCGTGCTTTTGATAACTCAATCGTTTTCCGGGCAGCACCTCAATCCGTTTGACTTTGAATGTGGGCGCTTCTTCAAGCACCTCGTAACTTCCCCACGGGCGGCGATCGAATTCTCTCACTGGTTCTACTTCTCCTTTGCGGGCCATTTAACCATAAAAAGAGCTGCCCACGGATTTAAACCATCCGTGGGCAGCAGTGTTAGCTTTCTGATTTAGTTTACGAACCAGCTTTCAGCGTCACGTAGATAACCGCGTTGCGTCGCTTGAGCAGGACGAGCGCCGGACGACTGCCCGACTGGCGAATCGCATTGCCAAACTCCACAAACGTCTTCACCGGCTGGCGATTCACTTCCTGAATCAGATCGCCTTGCCGGATTCCCGCGTCGGCAGCGTTGCTCGATGGATCAACTCGCGTCACGAGCAAACCCTGATCGGTGGCATCGAGGCCATAACGAGAAGCCGTATCGGAAGTGAGCGGCTGCAACGTCAGCCCGTAACGTTCAGTGCCGGTGTTGCCGGTTGCGGCGCCGCTGTCCGTGTCTTCGCTCTCCGGTTGCTTCTGATCGGGCAACTCCGCGAGCGTGACTTGAACGTTCTGCTCCCGGCCGTTGCGCAAAACTCCAACCGTCGCGGTTGCGCCCGGCGCGAGACTGGCAACCTGATTGCGCAGCACGTTGTTGTCCGTGGTAGGTTGGTTATTAATTGACGTGATCACGTCGCCACGCTTGATTCCGGCCTTCTCCGCCGGGCCACCCGGAGCAACTGATGTCACGATCGCACCGCGCGCGGCCGGCATGTTCAGGCTCGCCGCGAGATCGGAGTCGATCGATTGAATCGTCACACCGAGCATGCCGCGATGAACTTTCCCGCTCTTCATCAACTGTTCCATCACCGCTTTCGCCATGTTGGCTGGAATGGCGAAACCGATGCCGATGTTGCCGCCCGAGGGCGAAAGAATCTGCGAGTTGATACCTATGAGTTCACCGCTCGTGTTGACGAGTGCGCCGCCGGAGTTACCACGGTTGATAGCGGCGTCGGTCTGCAGGAAGTCTTCAAAGCTGCCGTCGCTGATTCCGGTTTGGCGTCCCTTCGCGCTGATGATGCCGGAAGTGACGGTCTGCCCGATGCCGAGCGGATTGCCGACCGCAAGCACCGGATCGCCGACGCGCACTTTGTCAGAGTCGCCGAGTGTAAGCGTCGGCAAATCTTTCGCGTCGATCTTCAACACCGCGAGGTCGCTCGCCGGATCCGAACCAACCACCTTGGCGGTGAAGGTGCGGTTGTCAGTGAGCTCGACCTTGACGTCGACCGCACCGTCGACGACGTGATGATTCGTCAGGATGTAACCGTCAGCGTTCACGATGACGCCCGAGCCCACGCCCTGGACGCGTTGCGGAGTTTGCTGTTGCTGCGGCATTCGATCCCCGAAGAACTGGCGGAACATCGGGTCGTCCATGAAAGGATATTGCTGTGCGGCCCGCACGCGTTCAGTTGATCTAATCGTGACCACGGCGGGCGCCACTCGCTGCACGAGGTCTGCGTAAGATGCCTGCACACCGCCGATGCCCGAGCTGGCAACCGGTGGCGTCGCCGCCGCCGGATCCCCGGGTTTGAGACTCATCAGCCGGCTCTGGCCGCTGCATGAGGAAATAGAAAGTACAACCAGTGCCAGGCTTAAAAGAATGTTTACTCGGGTGCTGGCCCCCCGAACAAGTCCAACATTATTCATACCGTCTCTCTTTCTGATTTTTTCATCCCTATGTATAAAGGCAGTGGTTTTGATTCACGCGCGACCTTTTCCGTTTCCCAACAGCTTTCTCTGGAGGGCAACTTGCGTTGCTGTGGTATACTCCGCCGCGAAAAACTGGTAAATACTGGGATCTTTTTTCAACACGTATGCCGACCATCGCCTGATTTCGCGAACCTGAAGCGCCGCACGTTCTCCCGATTATCCAGCCCAGCGCGGCATCAATTTTAGAGGTACAAGCTCTCAGATGCATGGGGTAGAAATATCAAAGGGACACGAGGACAATTCCGTTCTCATCGTCAACGACGAGCCCGACCAACTGCAATTAATGCGCGGCCTCCTCAGCAAGGCCGGTTACGCAGTGCTCACTGCCGAAGACGGTCGGGAAGGTTTCGCCATCGCCAAGCGAGAGCGTCCCGATCTCGTCATCAGCGATGTGTCCATGCCGGAGATGAACGGCCTCGAGTTTTGCCGCCACGTTCGCGCCGATACTGAACTCAAGTCCGTTCCGATCCTGCTGGTCAGCGCGCTGCAAAAAGATACTCAGGACGTGGTGGCCGGATTGCGCGCGGGCGCCGATGACTACCTCGAGATACCGTTCGACTCGACGCGCCTGATCGCGAAAGTGTCGCGGCTGCTCGAACGTTCTCGCCTCGAAGCCAGTTACCGCGATCTCGTCGAACAAGCGACGGACATGATCTTCACCCAGGATCTCACCGGACGTTTGACCAGCATCAACTTAGCGGGCGAGAAGTTTCTCGGGCGGAAAGAGGAGGAACTCGTCGGCAATTCCTTCTTCGCGTTGTTTGGTGTTATTCCCGAGCACAACGGCTTTGCGGGAGCGTTTAACCGCGCGGACGAGCCACAAGAGTTTCGCCACCAGTTTCTCGCGCGTTCGGCGCTTGGCGACGACCGTTGGCTCGATCTCATCATTTCGCCGATCAAGAAACTTGACGAGACGATTGCCTTTCGCGGGCTCGCCCGCGACGTCACCGAACGCAAGCGTTTTGAAGAAGCGCTACGTGATTCCGAAGAGCGTTACCGGCTGTTGTTTGAATCAACGCCGCAACCGATCTGGGTTTACAACGAAGAAACGCTCACGTTTCTGGCCGTGAACGAAGCCGCAACACGTACCTACGGTTATTCACGTGACGAATTTCTCTCGATGACCATCAACGATCTGCGACCGCAGCAGGAAGACATCCCGACCTTGATGATCAAGAACGCTGAAGATCCCGATGCGCTGGTGATCTCCAGCCCGTGGCGTCATCAAACGCGCGACAAAAAGACAATCTACGTCGAGATGACGTCGCACCCGGTTGTCTTTGACGGCAAGAACAGTCGGTTGGTTATCGTCAACGACGTCACGGAAAGAAAACTGCTCGACGAAAAGCAGCAACGGCTGCACACATCTCTTCAACAATCCGCTGCCGAGTGGCGTCAAACGTTCAACGCGATGGAGTCGCCGGTGCTGATCGTCGATCTCGACGGCACGATCAAACGGTCAAACTTCGCCGCGGAACAGATTGCCGGCTACGCAGCCGAGGAACTCGTAGGCCGCACCGTCGGCCAGTTCAGCAACACGCAACCGTGGCGAAAAGCCGCCGAGTTGATTGAAAACGTTCGCGATAATCCCGCGCCCGCGTCAGAAGAAGTTAAGGACGACCTGACGGGTAAAACGTGGGCCATTACGCTCTATCACGTCAATGAATTCGGCTCCGCGGGCGAACGCGTGATCCTGATCGCGCAGGACATCAGCAAGCGCGCCGAACTCGAGGCGTCGTTGCGTCAGAGCGAAATGATGTCGCTGCTGGGGTCATTAGTAGCAGGAGTCGCGCACGAAGTCAGAAACCCGCTCTTCGGCATTTCGTCAATTCTTGACGCGTTCGAGACGAGATTCAGCGATCGCACCGAGTACTTGCGCTATACAAACGTTTTGCGCGACGAGATTGGGCGCCTGACGCTGCTGATGGAAGAGTTGCTCGAATACGGCAAGCCGTTTCGTGGCGAACTCTTTTTGGTGTCGATGGAAGAGATGATCAGCCGTTCCATTCGCTCTTGCCTGCCGGCCGCGGAAGTGGCCCAGGTAACACTCACGAGCGACGTCGACGAAGCGTTGCCGATGATTCGCATCGACCGCCGGCGCTTATCGAAAGTGTTTGTAAACCTGATCGAAAATGCCATCCAGCACTCGCCGCCCGCGAGTGTGGTGACGGTTGAAGCGCGGCGCGTGATCGAAGGAAACAATGACTGGGTCCAGTGCTCGATCAAGGACTCCGGACCAGGCATTCTGCCGCAGGACATTCCCAAGATTTTCGAACCGTTCTTTTCGAAGCGACGTGGCGGCACTGGCCTGGGCCTCGCCATCGCACACCGCATCATGCAGGAACACGGCGGTAGATTGATCGCGGGCAACAACTCCACCGGAGGCGCCTGCATGATCGCTAAATTCCCAACGCCGAACGAGGGAGACGCTTAATGTCGAGGAACAAGGTCCTGGTGGTTGATGATGAATCGGGCGTCCGATTTGGTATCCGTGACTTTCTCGAACAGCACGGATACGAAATCGAAGAGGCGGAAAGCTGCCAGGACGCCCAGCACATCTTCCGCACCTCAAGGCCTGACATTGTTATTGCCGACTATATGCTCCCGGACGGCACCGCGCTGGATCTCTTGCCGCGCTTGAAGGAGATCGACGCCGGCATTCCGCTGCTGGTCCTCACCGCACACGGTTCGATCGATCTCGCCGTCAGGGCGATTAAAGAAGGCGCGGAACAGTTTTTAACGAAGCCGCTCGAATTGCCGACGTTGCTCGTGATCCTTCAGCGCCTGCTGCAAAAACAACGCAACCATCACAAGCAGCTCGCCAGCAAGTCGCGGCAAGTGCGGCAGGCAATCGATCCTTTTATCGGCACCAGCGCGGCGATCCGCACGTTGAAAGAACAGGCGAAGAAAATTCTCTCGACGGAAAGCCCCGTGCTCATTCTCGGCGAAACCGGAACCGGCAAAGGCGTGCTCGCACGCTGGTTACACGAGAACAGCCCCCGCGCCGAAGAAGCCTTCGTCGATCTGAACTGCGCCGGACTCTCGCGCGAGTTGCTGGAAACAGAACTCTTCGGCCATGAGAAAGGCGCGTTCACCAGCGCGACGGCTACCAAGCAGGGACTGTTTGAAGTCGCTCACCGCGGATCGATCTTTCTCGATGAAGTCGGCGACGTCGACGTGCAAATCCAGCCGAAGTTATTGAAAGTGCTGGAAGAGAAACGTTTTCGCCGTGTGGGCGACGTGCGCGATCGACAGGTTGACGTGCGCTTGATCGCGGCGACGCATCAGGACATGGGCCAACTGGTCCGTGAGAAACGCTTCCGCGACGATCTCTATTTCCGCATCAGCACGATTCCGCTCTCGTTTCCCGCGCTGCGCGACCGAATCGAAGATATTCCGACGATGGCTCAATATCTGCTGGACAAAGTTTCCGCCGATTTGGGCCGTGGCGAACTCTTGCTTGACGAGAATTGCATTCAAGCGCTGAAGGCGTATTCATGGCCCGGTAACATTCGCGAGTTACGCAATGTTATCGAACGCGCCGTGCTCCTCAGTGACCAGAAAACAATCACCATTAACGACCTTCACTTCGACGGTCACACGCAGGTCGGAGCACCGTTTCTCGATTCCCGCCTCACGCTGCTCGAACTGGAAAAGCAGCACATTGAGCGTGTACTGCTAGAAGAGCGAGGGCGAGTGGAGAAGGCAGCGAAGCGGCTCGGCATTCCGCGCAGCTCGCTTTATCAGAAGATTAAGAAGCACCAGATCCCTATGTCCAAAGTCTAGACTCGCATTCTAAATACTGGACAGTCCTATTTAACCCCACATCCTGCCGGTCCAATTCCCTAAGAAAAACCGCGTTGTTTGTAGCACGTCTCTCCGGTTTAACGTTGGCCCAACTTTTGCTAACATTCGGGCACGTGCCTATGTGAATTGCTCTCGCCCCGACCGAGAGCCTGTCCTGGCTGGTTATGTCTGAGCACGCACTTGCCCCGCGGTGCTCTCGTGTCCAAGCCTAAAATTGAATTGTCTGCTCTCTCGAGCTTAATGGTTTGAGCTGAGCTGAATTTGTATCCCCGAAGGAGATTTGAATGCCCAGGTTTACGACTTTCAAAAAGTCACTGCTGGCACTGGCAATTTTTGCGATGGTTTCCCTCGCTAATGGAACCGCCAAGGCCGATCCGATTTCAGTTTGCACTGGACCCGGATGCAGCACTACTAATGTAACTGGCACTATCGTCGCCGGCAACGGCACGGTAACCATAACCCTCAACAACAACCTGACTAACGCGCAGGTAGTTAGCGCTATTCAGAACGTCAGCGGTGTTTACTTTCAAGTGAGCGGCTACACACTTGGCGCCGTTTCACTATCGGGAAGTAACAGTACTCAGTCCACCAACATCGACGCTGCCGGAAACGCGGTGCTTGCGGGTGCGGTGAATCCGACCGGCTGGGCTGCTGGCAGCAACGGCGCCCTGATTACGGCATGCGTGGTCTGTGCGGGTGGCTTCAATGCTAGCCCGAGCGCGGGTCCCGACCAAACGCTTATCGGCGGCACTGGCAGCGGCTCTTATGCCAACGCAAACGGAAGCATTGCGGGCAACAATCCTCATAATCCGTTTTTGGCTGGAACGCTGACACTGACGCTGGTAGTTCCGGGCGTGACCGTGAATTCGACGTTTAGCAATGTCGTTATTCAATTCGGCACAACCGCAACTCCGCCGTCACCAACAACAAACGAGGTGCCGGAACCTGCAAGCATGTTGCTATTGGGTACAGGCTTGATTGGAGCGGCAGCCGGTTATCGCCGGCGTCTGCGAAAGAAATAACACAGGAACTTTCCCACAACCTTACCGTTGCTGCGGAAACGTTTTAAGAACAAGGGGACAGCCGGAAAAAGGAGTTAGTGAAATGCCCTCTTACGGGTCTATCAAAAAACTATTACTTGCGCTGACGATCTTCGGAATCGTTGGCTTGGCAGGGGGTGTCGCCAAAGCCGATATCGTGGTTGTTACAGGTGTCAACAATCAGGGCACCGACAACGTCCTGCTGAATCCCGCAACAGACGTCACCACGGTAACTGGCGTTGTCGGACAGAACAATCTGGTCGTCAACTTTCAGTCCTCGAGTGGTAGCGGATTGTTGAACGCTAATCCGTCCGGACAAGCGACCGTGAGTGGAGGGACCGGTAACACCGCTCTCACGCAGCTTACCTTCGGCCTGGCCAACAACGATACGTTTACTCGTGCCGTCTTCAACATCAACGCTTCTACCAGCGGTTCTGTCTTGATTCACGTCGAAGGAATCAATATCACCGGCGGCTTCTTCGAAGATGACTTCACTGTTGATGCCAATGGCCAGAACTTTTTCACCGTGACCGCGATTAACGGCCAGCTAATCCAGTCGATTAGCCTGACTGCTATTAACGGCGCCGTGTTCCAGGACGTCCGGCAAGTGCGGCTTGGCGGCGGTGAGGTCGTCGAAAGCGTTCCGGAGCCAACCAGCATGTTGCTGTTGGGCACCGGCCTCGTTGGTATTGCGGCCGGCTTCAGGAGACGTTTTCGCAAGTAAGCTGGAATCAGCAGGTCTTTAAAGCTGTTTCCAGATCGAAATTGTGTGTCTTCACGTCTGCGTTTGCCCCGCAGAGTGAAGACATTAATTGTCAACCGAGTGTCATTAACCCGAGTGATTTGATCACTCGCCGGCCTGTAGTGCGGACGGCCAAATTTGGGGAAAAAAGAGGGGACCTAAGTTATGGCAACTATCTTCAAGGCATCTATTATGGGTGCCCTGCTCGTAGCCGTGATGGGCTTCGGCACTTCGCTAGCGAAAGCCGATCCCGTTACGTTTACCACCTCCGGTGTTTTCACCTGCGGCGGTTGCTCGGGCAGTGGCACTAACTCGGTGACCTTCCTCGGAGGCATGGGCAACGCGGTCATGATCACGTTCACTGGTCTGGGTTCGACCAGCTTGAACACTCCGACGGGTTCGAGTTTCGGCAACTTTCAAACTTTCGTGAGTGGTAATGGCACCATCAATGTTTCGGGCACCTTTACACTCACCATCACACAAACAGTCCCGATTGCAGGAAGCGATAGCTTTTCCGCGACGTTTAGTGGCAGCTTCAGCGCCAGTAACTCTGGCACTGGAGTAGTCAATTTTACAGTCACGTCGGTGACCATCGGTGGTATCACGTATGCCATCACGAACAATCCGCTGAACCTGGTGCCGCCGGCTTCCAATAACGGAATTACCACGGTGCAAGGACAGATCACCAGCGCCGCTGTTCCAGAGCCAACCAGCATGCTTTTGCTGGGAACGGGCCTGGTCGGTATTGCCGGTGCCGTCAGGAGACGATTCAAATCCTGACCGGATGAACTAAGTCACCGCAGGTCGTGACCCTACCCCGTTTGTTTTGCAGTGCAAACGGAATCTGTGTCGTACGGCCGGGTATAACGGGAGATACTTAATGTACGCGAAACCAATGATTCTTCCCCTGGACGGTAACGGGCAGATCTATGCGCTACAGGATGAGAAGGGGAACACGATCGGAACCGGCACACGCGAGGTTTGCGAAGTCTTGCTTTACATCATTACGAAGCCAGCTTCACCGAGCATATCCGGGAAGATAAACGTCCCCGTTTCCCAGCGCCCTAACGTCAGGGCTGCTATAGCAATTTAGCTTTCTGTTGGGCAGTGGTTCGATGACCGTCCCCTGCGATCTCCAAATCACTGCCTGACCTCATCGTCTATCGTGCGGAGAAGGAACGGTGAGTTTTACCCAAGCTGACGGGCTCTCGATTTCCTGGCGACTCATTAAGAGAAGCCTTTGCTTTACGCTTTCACCCTCGCGGTTTTCTGATCTCTTCGGGAACGCCTCGGCATCTTCGCTTGCTTCCAGGTTCCTCGGTGGCAGGCTGGGGCGGAACTGTGGACTGCGTTAGCACGTTAACGGACAAAGGGCAGCGATAGCTTTCGCTTGTAGATTTTTGACGACCGCCAGTTAGTGGGCCTGGGCCCCGTTCTCTGGTGTTCACAGTTAATCGTGTGTGCCGTGAAGCAGAATCGATTCGGAACTCTTAAAAAAGTCTCGGGCAGGTTGAGACGAATGTGGCTGACGCGAGTTGACGACTCGCGCGAGGAACCAATGCCTCGGCTCCTCGTCGTCGACGACGAAGAAGCAATCTGTTTTTCCATGAGTGAGTATTTCTCGCTGCACGGTTACAAGGTCGATACCGCACGCGAGATGGAAGAAGCAGAAAAACTGCTCGGCTCTTCGGAGTACAAAGTCGTGATTCAGGATCTGCGACTGAGCTTGACTACCAACTCCGATGGGCTCGAGATGATTCGCACCATCCGGGAAAACAATCCCCAAACTCGCATCATCGTTTTGACGGCTTACGGATCCGCTGAAGTTGAAGACGAAGCGCGACGCTGCGGCGCTGATGCATTCTTGCGCAAGCCGAAACCGTTATCGCAAGTGGCCCAGGTGGTCCAAGGCCTGATCGAATCACCACCGCGCCAGGCTGTCCGGCCGGCCTAGTTAATCTCTTAATGAAAATCGTGGGAAGGCGCCGCCGCGACCTTGAACGGAAGCGGCTCGATGCGGCTTGCTTTCACTGAAACCACGTTGTCCTGATTCTGCAAGAGTCCCTCGATCAAAAGAAAAGGATAGTTCACCAGCTCGAGACGGTAGCGATCGAAGAGCTGCGGCGTGACGATGATGTTGCTCACGCCCGTTTCGTCTTCGAGAGTGAGAAAGACAAACCCTTTGGCGGTGCCGGGACGCTGGCGCACGATCACCCAACCGGCCACGCGCACGAAATTCCCATTTTCCAACTCGCGAATATCGATCGCGCGCAGGGCTTTCAGCCGGTTCAGCTTGGAACGATGATAAGCCACCGGATGTTTTCCGATGGTCAGCCCGGTGCCGCGGAAGTCGGCCTCGACGCGTTCCGTGATCGTCATCGGATCGAGCGGCGAGTTACCGTCTTTCTCCAGCAGTTGCTCGTAGAGTTCGCCCGCTGTGCGTGCGACGCGTTCCACTTGCCACAAGGCATCGCGCCGGTTGGCTGAAGGCGTTTGCAGGAAATTGAGCGCGCCGACGGCCGCGAGTTTTCGCAGTTCATTCTGGCGCAGTTCAGGCACGCGATTGCGCAACTCATCAATGCCGGCAAAAGGAGCTGCCGTTCGTTCACGCGCGATGGCGCGGCCGGATTGCTCGCTCAGGCCTTTGACGTATCTCAGGCCAAGCCGGAGAGCGAGCTTGGGAGAGGAAGAGACAGGCGGAATAGAAACTGGGCCAACTCCCCATGTCACCCAATCTCCGGTTTCCGATTTCTCCTCCTCTCCCAAGCTCGCTTTTTCCAGGACTTCAAGCGTGCACAACCAATCCGAGCAGGTAATATCGACGGGTAACACTTTTAGTCCATGACGTTGCGCGTCCTTAATGATCGTGAACGGTTGATAGAAACCCATCGGCTGGTTGTTCAGGAGCGCCGCGGTAAACGCCGCCAGGTAATTGCATTTGAGATAAGCACTCGCATACGCCAGCAGCGCAAAACTCGCCGCATGCGACTCCGGAAAACCATAAAGCGCAAACGAGCTGATGGCCTGCACGATCTCTTCCTGTGTTTTGCCTGTGATGCCGTTTCGCTTCAGGCCTTCACGCAACTTCACTTCAATCACTTTCATCCGCGCTTCCGAACGCTTGAAACCAAAAGCGCGGCGCAACTCTTCCGCCTCGCCGCCGGAAAAACCGGCGCACGCCATCGCCATCCGCAACAGTTGCTCCTGAAACAGCGGCACTCCCAAAGTGCGTTTTAAGATTGGTTCCAAAGCCGGGTGCGCATAGGTCACTGTTTCCCGGCCCTGCCGGCGCTTGAGATAGGGGTGGACCATGTTGCCGACGATCGGCCCCGGGCGAATGATCGCCACCTGGACCACGATGTCGTAAAACTTCTCGGGCCGCAGCCGCGGGAGACACGACATCTGCGCCCGGCTCTCAACCTGAAACAAGCCAATCGTGTCGGCTTTTTGCAGGGCCTGGTAAACCGCCGGATCGTCCGGCGGCAGATGGGCCATGTCTACATCTTCGCCGTACGACTCCTTGATCAGCTTGAAGGAATCTTCCAGCACGGCCATCATTCCCAACCCCAGCAGGTCGACTTTGATCAAGCCGAGATCCGCGCAGTCTTCTTTGTCCCATTGCACTACCACGCGTCCCGGCATCGCGGCCGGCTCGAGCGGCACGATCGCGTCAAGCTCTCCCTGGCAAATGACCATGCCGCCGGAGTGCTGCCCTAAGTGACGCGGCAGATCCTGCACCATTTGATAAAGCTCGAAGAACTTTCTGATGCGCGGGTTATGCAGATCCAAACCGGCGTCGCGAAACTGCCGCTCGCTCGAATCTTTCGGATCTTTCCATTCCCAGGTATGGACCAGGCCGGCAAGCCGCGAGAGCGTCTCCGCGTCAAAGTCGAGCGCCTTGCCGACTTCGCGCGCCGCAGAACGGCCGCGATAAGTAATGACGTTGGCCGTCATCGCCGCTCCCAATTTTCCGTAACGCTGATAGACGTACTGGATCGCCTTCTCTCTTTTGTCGCCGCTCGGCAGATCGAGATCGATGTCCGGCCACTCGCCGCGTTCCTCGGAAAGAAAACGTTCAAACAACAGATCCATGCCGATGGGATCGATGGCCGTGATTCCCAGCGCGTAACAGACGGCGCTGTTGGCCGCCGAGCCGCGTCCCTGAATCAAAATATCTTCGCGGCGGCAGAACTCGACGATGTCGCCCACGATCAGAAAATAGCCTTCCAGCTTCAGCTTCTCGATCAATCTCAATTCGCGTTCGAGTTGCGGGCGCGCCTGTTCGTAAGCCGGTCCGCCATTCGCGCCCGTGTAACGCGAACGGCCACCTGCTTCCGTTTTGTTGCGCAGGAACGACGCCATCGTCTCGCCCGGCGGCACTGGGTAGCGCGGAAATTCATAACCGAGATCTTCGAGGCTGAACTCCAGGCGCGACGAAAGCTCCGTGGTGTTGGCAATAGCTTCGGGCAGATCCGCGAAGAGTTGCGTCATCTCCTCGCCGGTTTTCAAATAACGTTCCGAATTGCGCGCCAGCAAACGCCCGGCGGTTTCCAGGCGCACGTGATGGCGAATGCAGGTGAAGACGTCCGACACCTGCCGGCGCGCGCGCGTCGCATGACACACGCCGTTGGTGGCCACGAGCGGCAAGCGATTACGCCGCGCCAGCTCAATCACTCGTTGATTACGTGCTTCCTGATCGCGGTCGAAATGGCGTTGCAGTTCAGCGTAGACATTCCTCTTGCCAAACACGTCCAGCAACCATTCGACACTGCGCTGCGCTTCCTTCGCGCTATCGCCGTCCTGTTGCTGCAGCATGCGTGGCAATGGCCCATCGTCATCTCCCGTCAGGCAGATCAATCCTTTGGCGTGCGCCGCCAGTTCTTCCGCCGTCGCGACACATTCGCCCGCGGGAGCGTGTTTCGGCACCCGCAACTTCATCAGCGTGATCAACCGGCAAAGGTTTTGATAACCCGTGCGGCTTTTCACCAGCACCGGAATTGAAACGACGCCGGCGTTTGGGCTTTTGATACTGAGTTCAGCGCCGATATGAGCTTTGAGGCCGTTCTTTTTTGCTGACAGGTGAAAGCGCGGCGCACCGTAAACGCCGTCACGATCCAGCAAGGCCAGCGCCGGCATGTCGAAGCCGAGGCCGGCGGCAATCAGTTCTTCCGGCACAGAAGCGCCTTCCAAAAAACTGAAAGCCGAACGTGCATGTAACTCAACGTAAGTCATGTTATGCAGAACAGAGTGAGTACCGGGAGCGGTAGCGACCGGGTTGGTCCGTATGTCATTCCGTCCCGGTTGCGTTTAAAGACCACGTTCTGACCTACAGGCGCGAACCCTGATCGCCACCGCTCCCGGTACTCATTCGTGTTCATCCGCGGCCTAATCGTAATTGCCTTCCACAAACCACATCTCACTTTCCAGTTTCCGGTAAATGCGATAGAGTCCCGGCGGTTCACTGCTCGTTCTATTGCTCGACGTAACCGCTACGTCCCACTCATCTCTGGCCCAGCGATCTTCGCGCCACCAATCACCCGTCGTTCTCCAAGGTCCGGCCACTTGAACCACTTTTCCATAAACACTCCGCTGCTTCCCCCACGCGCTGATCTGTGCGGGCCAGCCTTGGCTCGTTTCGACGACTGCTCGCAAAGGCGGGCGAAACATGCGCAAACCCAGGCATTGCCGATTTCTGATTGCCGATTGCCGATTGTTGATTGTTGAAAGCTTGCCACGATGCTTTGACGGCAGCACAAACCGATTCATCGTGAAGGCATCGGGACGATGTGTATCGAGCAACGCAGGAGAGCCGATGTTTCCTTCACCTACGAGTTTCGCGAGCCGCGCAAGCGTAAGTTCCAGCTTGTCGGGCGCCGGCGCGAGGGGCGCGAATAATCCATTCTGCAACATGCGCGGCTTCACCGGTTCACAAGCGATCGAAACCGCCGTCACCGCGCATGCGGGTGGATGCATCTCCGTATCGAGCAACAACAGTTTCAAAAACACCTTGTGATCGCGCATCGGGTAAGGCAACGACAACCGCCGCTCATGCAACGCCTGATCTTCAAGCTGGAATTTCACCTGCAACTCATTCGTCGCGAGCGCATACGCATTCAAGGCCGCACAAAGCTGATGCAGCAGCCGCGCGAAAATAAATGAGAGCGGTTCGAGTTCCGCGAGCGGATGTTCAAGCTCGAACGAGTTGGCAAAAACAGGCGCCGGCTGCTTGATCTTCAAGTGCCTTTCCGTCTTCCCCGCCGCGAGTTGCTGCAAGCGAATGCCGGGCTGGCCCAGGCGTTCGGCCACCCCCGCCACCGGTAATTGCGCAAACTCAGCAAAGGTGCGAACGCCCCAAAGCCGCAACGTCTCGAAGATCTCTGCCGCTTCTTTCTGCTCGACTTTCACCAGCGAATAATCGAGATCCGCGAGGGGAAACTCACCGAGGCAGGTTAGTTCCTCACCGGGCGAGACAAACGTCACGCCGCGCAAGCGCGCCGCAGCGTGAATGGCCGCATCCGGATTCGCCGCGATCGCGACGTTGACCGTCGTCTCCAAACCACCATTCGTACGCGATCGTTGCGCGCGGCGACTCACCTCATTCGCCAATTGATAAGCGGAACCAAACAACAACTCGCAGCCGTCGACGTCGATCACCACCATGCCCGTCCGGGTCTCTTCCACACCGGGCGAAAACGAATAAGCAAAGTCCGTCAGGGACAGATCAGCTGAAATTTCTTCGCTGTAAATACACGCAAACATGATCTTGGATTTACTCAGGAAACGGCTTGAGCCCTAAATTGGCTTTCGTTCAAGGCCGGCCAAAACGGGCGGCAACGATTGACGTTGACCGAATTGAAATTCAAGAGATTGCGCGACCACGCAGCCTTGCCGTGCAACTCGAGCGTCACCGCCGCGCAGGATCGCGTACACGCTGCTTCCGAGATCACTACGATCGCCGTGGGCCGATTTTCGACGGTGCGGCGAAAGCGATACCACCACGACGAGATAATGCGGCGCGCATCTTTTCCCGCTACGTCGCCGATGTCGAGGATCACCAGGCCAAACCCGCCGGCATGTAACAACAGATCAGTTGCCTTGAACGCGTGCTCGAGATTTGCAGCGCAACGAACCCAAAGCAATTGTTCGAAATCTATTTCGGCTGACGTCGCCGTCGCCGGCGCAAACACGTCGCTGGTATCCACCAACGCACAGATCTCCTCGTGCGCCGTCGCATAAGCCAACAGTGAGTAGATCAAGCTCGTGCGGCCTGACGACTTTGGCCCAAAGATTTCCGTGATGGCGCCGCGGGGAATGCCGCCCGTTAAGGCATCGACTTCCGTGATGCCGGTCGAGAGCGTCTCGGCCGGAGCCTTCTCGTGAAGCTTGAAAGCATCGCCAAAACGACTGGCAATGTCAGATTCGATCTCGGCTTTTGATAATGCACTTCTCATGGTTATATGTAACGCATGCCCACACGCAAAGCTGCTGACAGTGCAGCTAACGATCTGATTCCGCCACGGCCGACACTCACGTCGCTGAAAAACGCCGCGGCCGGCTGCAAGGCCTGCGATCTCTGGGAGAAGGGAACGCAGACCGTTTTCGGAGAGGGCGGCCGTCGCGCACGCGTGCTGCTTATCGGCGAACAACCTGGTAACGAAGAGGATCTTTCAGGCAAACCCTTTGTCGGCCCAGCCGGCCGTTTGCTTGACGGCGCACTCGCAGAGGCGGGCATCGATCGCAAGCAAACCTACGTCACCAATGTTGTCAAACATTTCAAATGGGAACCGCGCGGCAAACGTCGCATTCATAAAAAGCCGAATGCCAGCGAAATCAAAGCGTGCCGTCCCTGGCTGGAAGCCGAAATCAGCCTGTTGAAACCAAAAGTAATC
>Ga0247688_1000336_pt1 | contig 15747 bp, 26 predicted proteins | sample CNK29_metaG_FD_182718 | JGI IMG/M metagenome (GOLD analysis project Ga0247688, IMG submission 182718) | Soil microbial communities from Purdue University Martell Research Forest, Indiana, United States - CNK29 | ecosystem: Environmental > Terrestrial > Soil > Temperate forest > Bulk soil... | reverse complement strand
CGCTTCTCGGTGTCGGTGAATGTCATGTCATCCCGCCATGATCAGATCGTTCGGCATGCGCTCGCGCGCGGCGTCCTTGATCTCGCGGTCGAGCCATTGCTGCTCGGCCCAGCCCGGAAATTCCGGCGTCACGATGTCGAGCGGATAGCCGGGCCAGCGATTGGCGCGCATGCAGCGCGTCCAGGTGTTCGCGGCCGCGTCGAGCATCTTGCGGCCCATCACCAGCGCATCGCCGGCAACGTCGACCACGTTGAGCGCGTAGGGAACGGTCGCTTCCTGCACGATGAACAGGAACCGCGCGGTCTCAAACCCGAGATTGGTCAGCCCGCGCTCGCCCATGGCGGCTTGGATATGCCATCCGTCGTTCACCATCTTGCGCGCGAGCGCGGCCGGCGCGGCGCTTTCGTCAGTCGTCTTGTAGTCCGCGAAGATCACGCAATCGTCGGACAGCCAGTCGATCATTTGACGCAGCCAGATTTTTCCTTCCTGCCACGCCACCACGACTTCGCTGTTGCCCTGATCGCCGAACAGATAGCCAAGATCGCGCATCGCCAACTGCTCGCGAGCAGCCTGCGCCATCCTGTCGGCGCGAGCTGCATGCTTACCGAGAACCGCGAGCTTACCCGCCTGCGCGGCTTCCTCGCGGGCTTCCTTCGCGGCCTTGGTGCGCCAGTCATCGAAGCCCTCCAGAACGACGATCTCCTTGCCGCGGCCGAGCAGCATCTTGTGCGCGATGTTGCCGACATCGAACTTGGTGTCGTCGTCGTGCGCGTAGTCGGGATTGAGGCGCGGGTGCGCGTGCCATGCGTGCAGCGGCGACTTCGCGAGCAGGACTTTCGCCACGCTCTGCGTGAGGCTCGCAGCCGGGCAGGGGTCACGATGATAGTCGTTCGCCGCGATGTCGGTGTAGATGCCGGGTGCTTTGATCATGCGCGCACCGTGCAGAGTGCGCCGACCGTGACGCCGGTCAGGAAGATCGCCAGAAGGAACAGCGCGATCATGCGACCACCCGCAGGTGTTTGCGGCGCTGCCACGCGCGCACCTCGGCGCAGGCTTGCTCGATCGGCGTCGGCTCACGGCCCATGATCCGCGCGGTCTCGGCGAGCACCGCGACGTAGGCGTCGGCGGTGCGGTCCTCTTGCTCGCGCAGCCACATCTCGCGGTGCCGCTTGAGGACGTGCGCGTCATGCTGCAGCGGGGCGAACAACGACTCGAAGAATGCGGCGGGCGTCGCGTAGAGCATGACGCTGTGCGGGGGGAGGGGCATGGGGTGTCTCCAAATCGGAGACGCACCCTATGCGTATTGCATAGGCTCTGTCAATGCGTAATGCATAGTAATTTGCGCAACCTGACAACGAGTTTAGGTGCCGGTCGGCTTCAAGCCTTTACGGCTTTCGAGAAATTCCACGTATTCATAGACTTGGCGCTGTTCCTCGGGCGTCATGCCGCGGACGCGCGCGTCGAGCGAGAGCGAACGCGGCTCGCCTTTGCCGGTCATCAGCCACTCGTAGGAAACCCTGTAGAATTGGGCATATCTTTGCCCTGAATCGCTGCGGATGCCGCGACTGCCGTTCTCGTGCGCCAGATAGGTCGGCGCCGCGATCTGCATGACGCGCGCGGCGTCGGTCGCCTTTTCGTAGCCGGCCATCAGCCTGGCGCGCTGGAGTCGGTCGTGCCGCTGCATGGCGAAAGCCTGCACGGCTCCGCTATGCATTTGGCATTGACTGTCGCTATGCGATATGCATAGTGACGACATGCCGATCACCCCGCAAATGGTCAAAGCCGCGCGCGAGCGCCTCGGAGAGAGCCAGGCGGCCTTCGCAGAGCGGTTTGGCGTGTACCAGACCACCGTGCACCGCTGGGAGACTGAGGGCCCACCGGCCCGCGGAGCGGCGGGAAAGGCCATTGAGCGCGTCCTTGCGGAGATCGAGGCGCGCGCATGATCTGCCAGCCTCACCACGTTTCCCATGCAACCTTTTTTCCTTGTGCGGTTGCACGGTACGACGTTTGTGCGAAACCGTACACAGGAATGCGGAACCGGCTGGCCGTTCAGAAAACCGCCGAATACAGCCAAAACGGGGCAAAAAGGCAACAGGGCACCACGGAACTAGCCCTTCGCCCCGTGAAAATATCCACAGATTTTGTGCAATCTGCCCAACTTCCTGCAACTTGTCGGATTGCGGCATGATGTCACCCAACCGCCATCGCGACGGCGAGCGCAACTGCGAGCGCGAGCAGCATGGTGGCGGTGAGAGTGGCGCGGCCCAAGTCCGCCGCAACAACGTCGTCGCCATCGCCGGCACCGCGGCCCGCACGCTGATCATTCCGCTCGACATCGTTGAAACCACTCATGTGGCGGCCTTCGAGGTTCGGCACGGGTATTCGATCGAGTTGGCCATCCGCGATTTCCTGCACGACGAGATTTTCAATACGGCGGCAACCTGCGCGCCGAGCCTTGGGAATGGTCCCAAAAACGATGGGAGGGGTGGCAATGACTGACATCATTGCGCAATTACGCGAGCTTTCCGAACCGTGGCCCTCGGGCTCGCGCGTGAAAGCCGCGATCGACCGTGCGAGCAAAGCCGCCGGCATCACGTACTGGCGCGCATTCGACATCTGGTACGGAAAAGCCCGCAGAATCGAGCCTTTTGAGCATGCTGCAGTAGCCGCCGCGTTGGACAGAAAACGTAAGGAGGCCGCACGGAATGAACTCCATGAACTTCGGACACGGCTACTCCGGCTCGAAAGTCTCCTGGTCCAGACCGATCCGGATTTCCATCGCGCGAGCCTTGCTGCGAACAGCCAGCATCTTCGGGCGCTGGGCGGAGCAAGCGGCCCTGCGCATAGCGCCAGAGATCGCCGAACGCTGAGGTTCGCATGACAACCCGCGAGGCGGAGGCCGTCCGGCCGAACTTCGCGGAATACGCACACGAGCAAAATCTGCGCGGCGACAAGCGTTTCAAGGCCGCAATGCTCAATGCGCGCCGGTGGAAGCGCGAGAATATCATGCTCGGCGTCCACACCAAGCCATGCACCGATTTTCCGCGCTTCATCGCCCACGGCGACAGCAAAAACCCGCTCATTCTGTTCGCAACGTAAAGGGAGGTCGCATGAAGGTGCTTACGGGATAGCTACCAGACCGGTCGGCTGGGAAAGAGAACCAGGCGGCCGGTCTCCATCAGTTTGTTGCGTGCGTGCTGATCGACCACCGGGAGGCCCGCGCTTGCAGTCACCAATGCCGAAGATCGACACCACGGCCGCGCCGTTCGCCGCGCCGCCCGTCATTGTGTTTGATCTGCCGGTGCCGCCGTCGGTCAACCGCACCCGCAAATGGGACCCAGCATCTGGCCGCCTTGTGAGCCGCTGGAAAACCACGGCGGACAACTTCGTCATCGCGCAGCGCCGCGGCCAGCCCCGCAAGATCCCCGGCGCGTTCGAGATCCTGATCGTCATGTCGGAGAAACACACCGGCATCGACCTCGACAACGGGATCAAGGCGATCATCGACTACATGCGGGAGATCGATGCGATCCAGAACGACGCCCAGGCCTTCCTGCGCAAGCTCACCGTCGAATGGGGCGACGCGCCGGAAGGCTGCAGAGTGCATGTGAGGGGGCTCGCATGAGCCGCTGGTGGCGCGCATACGACGAGGCGGTCGACGATCCCAAGCTGATCCTGCTCACCGACAAGCAGCATCGCGCCTGGTTCAACCTGTGCTGCATCACCTCGCAGAACGGCGGCGTGCTGCCGCCGCTGCAGGTGATCGCGGTCAAGCTCCGCATGACGGTCGACAAGGCGAAGGACATGGTCGCGCAGCTCGCCGCGCTCAAGCTGATCGACCACGACGGAAACGGTGTCTTCGCTCCGCACAATTGGAGTGGTCGGCAGTTTCAGTCCGACGTTTCAACCGAGCGAGTGAAACGTTTCAGAAACGGCAAGCGAAACGTTGCACCCACCGTTTCTGAAACGCCCCCAGATACAGACTCAGAAACAGATAACAGAAACAGACCAGAAGCTACCGCTTCTGGGGCGCGCAAGCGCGCTACGCGGCTGACAGCCGAATGGTGGCCTTCGCTCGAAGACGTGAATTACGCGATCGCCAAAGGGCTCGACGAGAAGCGCACGAGCCTGGAAGCCGAGAAATTCCGCAACTATTGGACGGCGAAAAGCGGTTCCCAGGCGGCCAAGCTCGATTGGCATGCGACCTGGCAGAACTGGATCATCAATGCAGCAGAGCGAACCGGAGGGCCGCAGAATGGCCAACGACAACAATCCCTTGGTGACCTCGCCCGTGAAATCGCTGGCGAAGTACGAGAGCGGGAGTTTGAGGCAAGCTCTGGTCGACCGCTTGACCATGTCGGACGCCGTTGAGCTCGTCGGCAAGTTGCTGGACGGCTTTCCGAACCGCGCGCAGGCAGGCCGCAGCTACATCGGCGCGCTCGCATCGGTGCTGTGCACCTATCCGAAAACCGTGGCGGTTCAGTGCTGCGATCTCACCAATGGCGTGGCGCGCGAGACGCGGTTTCTGCCGACCGTGGCCGATCTGGTCGCGTGGTGCGAACGCGAGACGCAATCGCTGCGCGGCGTGGTCGAGAAGGAAGATCACTACGACAAGCTCGAGCGCGAGGCACGGGAGCGCGCCGAGGCCGATGCGAAGCAGGAAGCCGACCGCAAGGCGAGGCCGTCATACGACGACCTGAAGGCCAAGCACGGGCCGAATTGGGGCATCGGCATCGGCAGCGAGCAGCAGGATGCAGCCGCGAAGGCCACGAACATTGCACATGTCGAGCGCGCCAACCGAGTGTTGTTCCAGCGCGAATGCGAAGCGGCCGGCGTGGACCCAAACAGCATGGCATCGCCGACGCTGCGTGCGCTGCTGAATCCGCCAGCCGCCGAGGCCGCGGAATGACCGCCGACAGCCACACCACATGGCTGCGCGCCGAGTCCGACCGGCTGCGGCATGTCGTGGCCTGGAAGCGCGTGGCAACGCTCGCCGCGATCGTGGTGGTGGTGGCGGTCACCGTGACCGGGCTGCGGGCAGCGCTAGCCGTGGGGTGGGCTGTGGGGGTGCGGCCGTGAGCGAGCCGATGCAGATCACCGACACGCCGGCCCTGATCGGCCTGGTGCGGGCTCGAGCTGATCTGCTCGGATTGCGGCGTGAGGACATCGACCTGCTGGCCGAGCTCGCCGATGGCCACGCCGGCAAGCTGCTGGCACCGGTGCCGAGCTCTGGCTTGGGCCTCAAGCTGGTGTGGGGTCTGGTCGAATCCGTAGGCATCAAGCTGGTCGCGATCGAGGATCCGGACGCCATGGCGCGGATCAGGCAATTCATCGGCACGCGCGATGAAAAACAGGTCCGGAAAGTCAATATGCGCAGCGCGGCGCGCATCAAGAAAAAGGCCCGTCTTGAGCGGCTATTCGGCGATCCTCGCTATTTCAACAAACTGGCACGCAAGGGCGGCATCGCGTGCGCCAAATCACTCACCCCGCAGCAGCGCCGCATGGCCGCGTCGCGTGCCGCCAACGCGAGGTGGAAACGTGTGCGAGAGCAGCGCCGACGCGCCAGGAATGCGCCGACGCACACACCACAAACTGATTTGCAGGAGTCGAAACCGTGAGTTCGCCACAATCGTGTCAAGTGATCATTACGGAGCCGAAACGATCAGCCATGCCTACAGCCGCAACAACATCCGCACAAACGCAAACACAGTGCGTTGCAAGCTTGTGGAAAAACACGCCACAAGCATACCTACCGGAGCGAAGCGCGACCAGCGCGAGCGAGGACCAGCGAGGAGCGCAAGCGCGACGACGCGAGACCAGCAAGCGCGGACAACATGACTGACACCGCGCTCACCACAACAGCCCGCCAAGCGATCACTCCAAAGGCCAACAAGCCGCCGCTCCGAGTGAAGGGCAAGCTGCGCATCGCGCTCAAGGCGATTGTCTGGGAAGGCCAAGACATTGCCGACGCAGCACGGACTGCAGGAATGACCGGACACGCAGTCCGATGTGCCCTCGATCGACCACATGTCCTCGCATTCATCAGGAACGAGCGGGAGGTACTTCGTGCGTACGTGAGTGCGCAGAACATCCATCACGCACGCAATCTCCGCAACACCAGCGACAACGACATGGCCAAGCTCGGTGCGATGAAGCTGATCGAGCAGCTCGGCACTGAAAGCGTAGCGCGATCAGCAGGTTCGCTCACGCTGCCTGGACTCACGATCCAGATCATCCAGCAGGTGGGCAGTGCAGCAATCGAGCCGCCGCTGACGGATGTCACTGACAAGGCATTGAAATGACTGATGATCCGGTTAACGGCGCATTAACCGCGCGTTACTGGGGCCGAGCCACGGGGTGCTGGGTGGCAGGGAAAAAACGCGATCGTCGCGATCGGCTCCAGGGTCGTCCACACAACTTCCCCTCAAACCATTGGGGTGTCATGAGAAATTTTCTGGCTGCGATATTTCTGGGGCTGGTGCTCTCTGCTGCGGCGCACGCGGACGATGCTGCACCGCCGAAGAAGGCGCCGGACTTTGTTCCGTTCGTGGTGGACAAGCAGCAGGACGCGGCGGCGCGGTCGTATCTGAACGGGCTGACGTTCAAGGATGCGGCGCCGCTGGTTGCGTGGCTGAACGAGTTGGAGGCGCGGGCGAAGGCGCAGTGGGAGGCGGACAACAACCCGAAGCCGGCCGAGCAGCCCAAATGACGATGGTCACCGATTTCGAGCGGGTGCCGGGGTTCTTCGTCGAACTCTACCGCGATCAGTTCGAAATGTGGGCGCGTGAGTTCAAGGTGCGCGGCCGCCGCGTGGCGATCGTGTTCAACCCGCCGCCGGGGTCGACGCCGGTGTTCGACGGCGAGGGGCGGATGGTTGCGGCGGGGTGCTGGCTCGAGGCGCAGGTCGAGATCACGGCGGGTCAGCCGCGGGTGGTCATCAAGCCTGCGACGGACCTGGACGAGGAGATGATCGCGCGGCACTGCGCGGAAATGCGGAGGCACGTGCTGCAGTGAGCCAGATCGTGCAGGTTCCGGGGAACGAGCAGGTCGTGAAGGCCATGACCATGTGGCTGGAGCTGGCGCGCCAGGGCCGGGTCAACTGCGCCGCGGTCGTGATGATACAGCCGCCGGACGTGATCTGCGACTTCGGCGGCAACGCCAACATGCTGGAGGGCCCGCTGCGGGGCGGGATCGCGGGATTGAGTGAGGCGGTCAACGCGCAGGTCGCGGGCCGCGCGGTTCCGCCGCCGAACGAGGCGGGCGCGGACTACGTGACCTACAATTTCACCAACGGTCCGGCGAGCTACGACGTGTTTCCGTGGCTGATCGAGGCGGAGATGAGGCGAATCCGCGAGGGCGGTCCGGCGCCGCTCAAGGTGCATTGGTGGATGGGCAACGACAATGGCGGGCTGGATGGCGGCGGGTTGCGGAAGCAGATTTTTGAGAACGTGATGCGGCCGGCGCTCGCGCTGGTCGGTGCGGTCGAGACAGATCGCATCGGCTATTGTCCGGATCGGTTCACCTCGATCGGCGTGGTGATGGCGGCGAAGGCGGGCGAGGCGGTGCCGAAACTGCGGGTGCCCGAGGATGCAAGATTTGCAGGCCGCGGGTATGTGACCATCACGCTGCGCGAGATGAAGGGCTACGATCACCGCAATTCCAACATGGGCGCGTGGCTGAAGTTTGCGCGCTACCTGAAGGGCCGCGGCGAGCGGGTGATCTTCATTCGAGACACCGCCAAGGCCGATGAGCGGCTTCCTGGGTTCGAGACAAATGCGCAGGCCGCGCGCGACCTCTATCACCGCCTCGCGCTGTACGAGAGCGCGAAGTGCAACCTGTTCACCACGAATGGCCCGACGCTGCTCGGAGTGTACGGCGACCGGCCGTATCTGATTTTCCTCAAGCTCGTGCCGGAAGACCACCCTTGCTACGCCGACCGCGCGTCGTTCCTGCTGAGCGCGCACGGACTAGCCGTCGGCGATCAGTATCCGTGGGCGGCTCCGGACCAGCGGCTCGTGTGGGCGAAGGACGACTACGACGAGATCGTGCGTGCGTGGGAAACATTCATCGAAAGGAAAGGCGATGCCGCTGAAGCCAGGAAAGTCACAGAAGGCAATTTCGTCGAACATCCGCACCGAGATCAGGGCAGGCCGCCCGCGTAAGCAGGCCATCGCCATCGCGATGCGCAAGGCCGGGAAGTCGCGGAAGCGCAAATGACCGACGGCCGCCGCCTGTTCAAGATTCGCGGCGGCACGCGGCTGGCCGAGTTCGCGCAATCCAATCGCTTCGTCGACGTGATCGAGGGGCCGATCGGCTCGGGCAAGACCCATGTGCTGTTCGCGCGGCTGATGCGGCACGCGCAGGAACAGCGGCAATCCACGCTCGACGGCCTGCGCAAGACGCGCTGGGCGGTGGTGCGTAACTCTTACCCCGACCTGAAGCGCTCGACCATCCGCACATGGACCGAGATCGTGCCGGAGCACATCTACGGCCGGATGAACTGGTCGGTGCCGCCGACGCACACGCTGAAATACGGCGATGTCCGCACCGAGGTCGACTTCCTCGCGCTCGACAAGCCGGAGGACATCCGCAAGCTGCGCTCGACGGAATACACCGGGATCCTGTTCAACGAGCTGCAGTACATCGGCAAGGAACTGTTCGACGAGGCGACGACCCGCCTGCGCTATCCGCCGAAGGAAGAAGGCGGCGCGACGTGGCGCGGCGTGTTCTGCGACGCCAACGCCCCGGACGAGGATCACTGGCTCGCGATCATGACCGGACAAGTCGACCTGCCGCCCGGCCTGGCGGACGAGGAAGCCGCCGCGCTCGGCAAATGGCCGGAGGACTGGGGCTTCCACCTGCAGCCGCCCGCGCTGATCGAGCAGTTTGACGAGCACGGCCACGTCATCGGCTACGAGGTCAACCCGCACGCCGAGAACATCGAGAACCTCGACGAGGACTATTACACCAAGCAGATCATCGGCAAGACAAAGGCGTTCATCGACTCGCGCCTGATGGTGCGGGTGGTGCTGGTGGTCGAGGGCTCGCCGGTCTGGCCGATGTTCCGGGTCGAGACCCACGTCGCGCACGAGGTGCTGGTCGCCAATCCGCACTACGACATCGATGTCGGGCTCGACTTCGGCCGCCAGCCAGCGGCGATCTTCGGGCAGGCGGTCAACAGCCGCGTGCTCGGCCTGCATGAATTGCTCGGCCACAACGAGGGCGCGGTGACGTTCGCGCCGAAAGTTCGAAGATTTATTGCGCAACGTTTCCCTGATCACGAGTTCAAGCGCTTCCGCTTCTGGGGCGATCCGGCCGGAATGCAGAAGGGTCAGGCCGACGAGCGCACCGCCTACGACATCTTCGAGGCGAACGGCATGAAGGTGCGGCCGGCGCCGGTGAAGATGAACATGATCGAGACCCGGGTCAGCGCTGTCGCGAACCTGCTCAACGAGATGTACGACGGCAAGCCGCGGTTCATTCTTTCGCCGGCCTGCCGCACGCTGAAGGTCGCGATGGCGGGCCGCTACCACAACACCAAGGACGAGACCGGCGAGTTGACGCCGAACAAGGATCGCTATTCGAACCCGGCCGACGCGCTGCAATATCTCGTGCTCGGAATGGGCGAGGGCCGCCGCATGATCGGCCGCGCGCCGATCGGCGAGGCGAGGGCGGCGCGGGTGCATAAGCCGAAAGAGATGCGGCGCATACGGGCATGATCGAACTCACGCACGGCCCGCTGATCTCGCAGCCCGGCCAGTGGGTCGTGGTGTTCGATCCCGTCGCGACGAACCGCCTGGTTGGCTGGCTGACGCCGGGCCGGTTCAAGCACGTCCGTGCCTATGGCTACGTGCCATTCCTGCACGTGTGGCTGTTCGTCGATGCGAATTTCGCCGGGATTGAAATCCGTCTCGCGGCCGAGGGTGCCGCCGCCGAGATCATGGTGGCGGCGTGGACCGATGGCTGCGACCTCGTGCTGATGCCGCGCTTTCAGCACGCCAACCGCTCGCTGCTCGCGGCGGGCTGCGGCTGGTGCGTCCCGACGGTCAAGCGGCTGATCGGCCTGCGCTCCAGTGCGTTGCGACCGGACGCCCTTCTGGCCGACTGCTTGGCGCACGATGGGAAGTTCCTCCGCACCTACGCCGATGCCGCTGGGGCCGCCGGTTCCCGGCACCGCAAGCGCCTTGGTCGCCGCTGGTGGCGATCAGCCGCTGCCTGGTGCGCCGGTGCTGCCGCCCCCGCCGGTGGCGGTGACCAACTCCGACCCGATCCCGACCTTCACCGCGCCGCCGACTGATCCGAGCGTCGCGGCCGCGACCACTTCCGCCAACAACGCCGCGCTCGCCGCGCTTTCGCAACAGGCGCAACTCGATACCGGCTCGATCCTCGCCCGCTACGGCCAGCAGCTTTCGATGGCCGGCGCGCAGTCCGGCTCGCCGCTGCTGGTGAGATAGCGGCATGGCCGAGGCGAAGAAAAAGGAACCGGCCAGCAAGCTCGAAGGAGACTCGCTCGACCGGCTGCGCGAGGCGCGGCGCTGGAAAGAGTCGACCCGCATCCTCGACTTCAAGGAATGCTATTTCTTCCTCGCGCCATGGCGGCAGCGGCAGATTTCCTCGCTGACGATCCCGTCGCAGGCGCCGATGCTCGACCAGCCAGAGCTCTACACCGACATCGGCCCGCTGATCACCGGCGACTTCATCACCGAGGTGGTCAACACCTACATGCCGCAGGAGCAGATCTGGTGCGAGCGACTCGCGGGCGAGGGCTTCGAGGAAGCGTTCGACGGCATCAGGGACGAGGTGAAGACGCAGGATAAAAAAATCTTCAGCATGATCAAGGCGTCGAATCTCTACACCGAACTGCCGAAAGCCTTCAATCCGGACCTCGCGATCGCGGGCGCCGGCATGTGGATCAAGCGCCGCGAGGCGCACATGCCGGTCGAATGTCTCGCCGTGCCGATGCGTGAGATGGAGATCAACCTCGGCCCCGACGGCGAGATCGACGACCGCTTCGTGGTGCGGCACACCTACAACAAGTACATCCGCACGCTGCTCGGCGAAGACATCTTCAACAAGATCAAGCCCGAGATCCGCACGACGCTGGAGGACAAACCGACCGATCGCTCGCAGATCGCGTGGGGATTCTGGCGCATCTGGGACGACATCAGCGACGAGGTATGGCAGCACGTCATCCTGTTCGAGGACGAACTGATTCACGACACCAAGCTCAAGGGCGAGGGTTCGTGCCCGTTCCTGGTGATGCGGTTCAACCCGACGGCGGACTGGCCGTGGGCACATGGCCCTGCGCTGCAGGGACTTCCGACCATGCGGCAAACCGACGAACTCGAGCGGCAATATCTCGAGGCGACCGAACGCAGTTATAATCCGGCGATCACGTTTCCGGACGACAGCTTCACCGAGGTGGAGCAGGGCATCGAGCCCGGCATGGCCTATCCGATCCGGCCCGGGAGCGAGGGCGCCGTCAAGGCGATCTACAACCAGCCCAATGTCGACCGCGAGATGTTCACCATCGACATCATGGTGAAGCAACTGCGGAAGCTGTTTTTTGTTGATTATCCCGAACAGTCCGGCGACACGCCCCCGACCGCGGCGCAATGGTTCGACGAACTGGCGCGCGCGCAGCGCCGCATGGGCACGCCCGGCATGTCGTTCTGGCGCGAGGGGCCGCGCGCGATCTTCCTGCGTTTCAAGTTTCTCGCCGAGGCGGCCGGCACGATCAAGCGGCTGACCGACAAGGCGGGACGCGCGATCTCGACCCAGCCCTACAATCCGGCGCAGCGCGCCGCCGAGCAGCAGGAAATCGCGACCGCAGCACAATGCGCACAGATGCTCGGGCAGATGTTTCCAGAGGAATGGAAGCTGCACGCCGACGGCGGCGAGACCATGAAAGCCTTCATCGAGAAGATGCGCACCGGCGGTCTGCTGAAGATGCGGCCGCCCCAGCAGGTTGCGGCCGCGCTCGCTCAAATCGCTCAACTCGCCGGTTCGCGTCAGCGCCCAGGCGGAGAAGCCGGCCAGGAACCGCAAGGACCGCCCGGCCCATGATCGACGAAAACCAGTTCGATGAGGCGCTCGACCGCATCGCCCGGACCCCGGACGGCGTCCTGCTTTACCGCTTCCTGCAGACAAAGCTGATGGGGACCATCGCGGAGCACGCGCCGAAACAGAGTGCGTTGCGAGTTGAACACGGGGAACGCAGGTTCGCGCAGATGTTGATGGCCAGGATGGCCAAGGGAATCGACGAAAGTGGCGGACGAACCGACCTCAGCAACAGCCGCGCCAGCGAGCGCACCGTCGTCATCCGGCGCGGCGCCCAGCCCGTCCGCACCGGCCAGCGCCTCAGCGCCCGCGACTTCCTCCGCGCCAACGACACCGAGCTCAGGCACGTCGCCAGCCTCACCGCCGACGACAGCAGCTCCGGCGCCTGAAAAGGTAGCCTCCCCCCGACCAACGTGGGCGCCGGAGTCCTTCTGGGACAACGAAAAAGGCGCGGTCAAGCCGGAGTTTGCCGACCACTACAAGGAGTTGGCGAGCTTCAAGGCGCTGGAAGATTCGCGCAAGCTGACGCTGCCGAAGTCCCCGGACGAATACAAAGCCGAGTTGCCGAAGGATTTTCAGGTCCCGCAAGGGCTTGAGTACAAGATCAATCCCGACGACCCGCTGATGGCGCAGGCGCGCCAACTGATGCACGACATCGACAGCGGCAAGGTGTCCGGCCAGGCGGCGTTCGAAAAGATGCTCGCGCTTCACGCGGGCGGCCAGATCTCCAACGCGCAGATGCTCAAAGGCGCCCGCGACGCCGAAGTCGCCAAGCTCGGCGCCGCCGGCTCGGCCCGCGTCACCGCAGTGCAAGGTTTCCTCGAAGCACAGCTTGGATCGGAGCTCGGCAAGGTCATGGGCAACATGCTCGTGACCGCGAAGCATGTCGAAGGCTTCGAGCAACTGATGGCCGCGTTCCGCAATCAGGGCGCCGGCTCGTTCTCGCAGGGCGGGCGCTCACCGAACGAGCCGACCCGCGTCAGCCCCGAGCAGTACGCGAAGATGACCTACTCCGAGAAAGTCGAATACGCGAAGCGGTTCCCGCAGAACAGCGGCGCCACGCACTGACCTAGGACGAAAGGGACCGAGCAATGGCTGTCTCCAATCTGATCACGATCACGGAATATGCGAAGTCCCTCGCCGCCGAGGACATCCGCCGCCCGCCGATCGAGATGTTCGCGCGGTCGACCGACCTGTTCGACGCGATGCCGTTCGAGGGCCTGAAAGGCTCGGTCTTCCAGTTCTACCGGCAGGCCGTGCTCCCGACGCCGCAGTTCCGCGCCATCAACGAATCCTCGTCCGCCGGTCATGGCGTGATCTCGCCGGCGCAGGAATCGACCGCCATCATCGACCACGATGTCGATGTCGACCGCGCGATCGTCGACCGCCACGGCACCGAGCGCCGAAACTACGAGGAGACGATGGGCCTGACCGGGTTCGGCCAGCTTTTCGCCACCACCGTCATCAAGGGCGACCAGTCGACCAACCCGCGCGTGTTCAACGGCCTGCAGGTCCGCGCCGGCAAATACTCGCGCACCACGCACAATTCGGCCGCAAGCGGCGGCGCCGCGCTCTCACTGCTCAAGCTCGACCAGGCGATCGCGCAGGTCAACAACCCGTCGCACATCATCGTGCCGTATCTCTCCAAGGCGCTGTGGATCCAGGCCGCGCGTACCACGACGCTTTCGGGTTTCGTGATGCAGACATGGGACGATGTCGGCGGCGCGAAGATCAGCTACGCCGGCCTGCCGCTGCTGTTCGGCTACCCGAAGGACGATCACCCCTACATGCTCGACTTCAACGAAGTCGCATCGGGTGGTGGCTCGGCCGTCACTGCATCGCTCTACGTCGTGTCGCTCGGCGAATACCGCCTGCGCGGCTTGCAGCTTCGTCCGATGGAAGTCCGCGACATCGGCCTGCTGCAGGACGGCAAGACCTATCGCACCCACCTGAGCTGGGATGTCGGCATGGTCGACGAGCACAAGTACTGCATCGCCCGGCTCGATAGCTGGACCAACGCCGCGATCGTGGCCTGAGGAGGAACCGATGTCGTTCCCGAATGACCGCACTTATACTTTCGACGCCAACAATGTCCTCTCGGACAACGCGGCGGCCTACGCAGCGTCCGGTTATCTCCAGGCTGGCGGCGCCGACGGCGTCGTCGATCTCGGCGGCAATCAGGGCACCTCGCCCGCGCAACAGGCGCGCATCGACGCGATGGCGGTCTTCGACGTGACCGCCATCACGGTCTCTGGCACGCAGACCTACCAGATCGACATCGTGGTTTCGAACGACCCGGCGTTTCTCACCGGCAACGTGGCTGCGGGCGGCGTCCAGCTCGGCAAGGGCACGTCGCTGCGCGTCTCCGGCGCGGGCGACAGCGTGATCGGCCGCTACGAGCTCGGCTTCACCAACCAGGTCGCCGGCACGATCTACCAGTTCGTCAAGGCGTACCTGACCGCCGCCAACACGCCGTCGATCAGCATCTCCGCCTTCATCGTCGTTCTGCCGGAGCCATGATCATGGACAAGGTCAAGATCACCGATCAGCAGCGAGCAGCCGCAACCGCCGCCGCGACGCGCCACAAGGCCTTGGTGCTGGATAGCGGGCCGGGCCCGTGGAAGGCGCCGGACAAGCCGACCCCGGCCGAGATCGAGGCCGGCAAGGAATATCAGCGCGCCCATGACGAATGGCACGCGAAGAACAAGGAGCCGGTCGTCGTCGAGATGACGCCGATCGACGCCGCCCACGCAGTTGGGGCCGATCCGGAGCGCTTCACTATCATTCCGCCGGGCCCGCGCGCGCCAGTCACGCTCGAGGAGCGCGTCACCGCTCTCGAACGTCGTCTCGGCCCGGAAACCGCGGAAGAGACCGACAAGATCGCAAAGCGCGACGCTGCGCACGGCAAGGCGACGAAATGATCCCGCTCGAACGCATCAAGCTCAATGGCAAGGTCGACATGTGGGACCTAGGTCCCCAGGTCGCGCCGAAGCCGCCTGCCGCGCCTGAAGCGCCGGACAAGGCGAAGTTCAAGAACGCCATGGAGTTTGCCGCGGCCGAGCTCGAATACGAGGACGCGATCGAGACCTACAAGGACCAGCTTCGCGCCTATTCGGCGGCCAAGAAGGCGCATCACGAGTGGATCGCGCAGAAGGGCGGCCCGATCAAGGTCGAGTTCTGGGGCATCGACGCCACCGAGGCGATGCAGATCGAACCCGACCGTTTCAAGCTCGACCTGCCGAAGGGCATGAAGCCCGGCAAGGCGCAGCTCGAGGCCGACGAGATGGCGAAGGAAACCGCCGAGGAAATCAGACAGGCGCGGAAGAAAGATCCGTTGCACGCAGGAGCCGCAGCATGAATACGAACAGACTGGCGCTGGCCGCCTTTGCGGCGTTCACCGTGGTGGGCCTGGTGGTGCCGGCGGAAGCCGCCACCTCGGTCGCCGTCAATTACATCGTGCTGTGCCGGCCCGATCCGGCGGGCACCGCGCCCGGACCGGGCCGCGTCACCAATCCCGGCACCAGCGGCGGCAGCTATACGCTGAACGCGCAGGGCTGCGCGCCGATCTCGTTGGCCAATTCGGACGCCGCCTACTTCCAGTCGCAGGGCTACACGCCCGGCCCGAACATGTTCACGCTGACCCAGCAGACCATCACGGCCTCGACGACGGCGACGACCTCGACCATC
>Ga0247688_1000335_pt1 | contig 15762 bp, 22 predicted proteins | sample CNK29_metaG_FD_182718 | JGI IMG/M metagenome (GOLD analysis project Ga0247688, IMG submission 182718) | Soil microbial communities from Purdue University Martell Research Forest, Indiana, United States - CNK29 | ecosystem: Environmental > Terrestrial > Soil > Temperate forest > Bulk soil... | reverse complement strand
TGGCTGGGACTATGGGATACAAGCATATCCATCCCACTCCTGCCTGGTTGCGGGGCCGTCAGAAAATGAAAAACCTTATTACAAAGCACTTCTTGACTTCTACCTACAGCTTAAACCAAAGGCCACGTACCATGACTGCGGTAACCATAAGTGCTTAATCGAACAAATTAAAAACCATGAATCGCGACACTGAAATATTCGTAGTAACCAAGGAGCTTGAACAGGCCCAAAAGGAATTTGAGCAAAGCCTGGGTACCCTTGAGGCCACAGTGAAAAGGGCCGTTGAGGGCGCCACGGCGGCCTATGCCAAGCTTGAAAAGGCCACCCAGCGTGCCCTTACCATTGTTAAATCACTCTAATGGATAACCTTGTACCCCAAAAAGAAATAGAGGTGTATAAGGGCCAACTGGAAAGCGCCGAAAAGTACAGCACCACGCTTGAAATTAAGGACGAAAACGGGTACCAGGCGGCCACCATTGAGGCCCACAAGATTAAGGAGCAGTTGGAGATTATAGTCGCCCGTAAAGAGGTTATAACAAAGCCCTTAAACGCGGCACTTAAAAGCGTTAGGGACTTGTTCAAACCGCTCGAGGCAATAGGTGAGCAGTCTCTTAAAAACATAAAGGTAAAAATGATTGCCTTTACTGACGCAAAGGAGCGTAAGGCCGAGGCAGACAAGCTTAAATTGGATGCTAAGGTTGAAAAGGGGACTATCAGGGAATCTACAGCCGAAGTTAAGAAGTTCATTATTGACAGCTCGTTGTCTAAGACAGTAAGCACCAGTTCAGGGAGTGCCACGACTAAGAAAGTTGCCAAGTACTACATAACTGACAAATCGCAAATACCTCTTGATTTCTTGGAACCAGACATGGTCAAGATTAAGGCGTCATTTAAGTCAGGATTCCCAGTACCAGGCGTTGAAATGCGTATGGAAAGCGAATTATCACTAAATTAAAACCATGGATACACCCACACCAGTACAGCCAGCGCCCTTGGTTAGCCGCTCGGAGACTATAAAGGAGATTGCTATGGCCTTGTCTAAGTTCCAGTCGAGCATTGAGAACGTGAAAAAGGACGAAGAGAATCCCTTTTTCAAAAGCAATTACGCCACCCTGGGCAACATTATAGACACTATCCGTAAGCCCTTGGGCGAGAATGGTTTGTCTTTTGCCCAGTTTCCTATAGAGGAAAATCGCTTGGTTACATTGCTTATGCACACATCAGGCGAGTACTTCCAGTCAGTGGTCAAGATGTTCCCCAGGGACAATACCCCGCAATCCCAGGGTAGCGCCATAACGTACATGCGCCGCTATGCCTTGTCGTCAATTCTGGGCATTGCCACAGAGGATGATGACGGCAATACGGCCAGCCAGCCTGCTACCAAGGTAGCAACTGCCATTGTTAAGAACATGAAAGATTCTTCAATGGATGTGTATACCCAGGCCATGAGTGCCATAACCAAGGCAAAGACCCAGGACGCCTTGTTTAAGCTACAGGAAAACATTGAGAAGTCCGACAAGTTGTCTGACACTCAAAAGGATACTCTGGACAAGATGATTTCAACAAAGGTCGACGAGCTCGAATTACCAACCCAAAAATAATATATGGCTACACCAAAGTTTAATTTCGTGCCCGAAAGGCAGTTGGGCGAACTACCCACTGGCGATGGACTGTGGAAGATAACCTGCTTAAAGACAAACAGCGCCCTGTATTTCCCGACTGACATGGTCCATGCGCTTGAAATGGACGGCAAGTTCTACCAGTTCTTTGCCGATACCGAAAAGAAAGCTATAGGCTGGAGGGAAGTAAAGGAAGAAACCACCCTTGAAGTGATGAAAGACTGCCGCAAACTGAGTGTGAATAAGACCAGTGGGGCAATTATCGTAAGCGTGGGTAGGATATTGAAGAAACTCAACTATACCCTCGAAAATACCCTTAAAGACCTTGTGGTTCAGAACTATACCTCGCCGCTTGTTAAGGGAACTATAAGCTACATAGTCCTGCCCCAGATAGAAAAACCCAAAGAGTAGTGGTATAATTTGTTGGTGAAACGGGCTAAAAAACCACCAACAGTAAGCAAATTAAAAAAGGAAGCCGACCGAGTATTTTCAATCTTTATAAGGTTAAAGTATTCAGACGACAATGGGTACGCTAATTGCTACACATGCAGGAAATATGCCCACTATAAAGAACTCCAGTGCGGACACTTCATACCGAGGCATCACCTCGTGCTTCGTTATGATGAACGAAACTGCCGAGTTCAATGCGTGGGATGCAATGTCTGGGGTAGGGGAAAGGTTGCGGAGTTTGGGGCGAGACTGGAAAGTGAAAACCCTGGAATCACAACCACCCTATTCAGAGAAAGCCAAAGAATAGTCAAAGACTTCCCCTATCAAAAGATAATAGACCAATATGGAGACGGAAAAAAACACTTACTTCTTAAAGTTACAGGGCAAAGTTAATATACCTATCCCTTTGGCCATAGGGCATAACTTTAAGGTCGTGTCTGACTGCTCAATAACCGAGGAAAAGAGGGTTGACAATGAAAATGGAACCTTTGACATGGTGTACAAGGCGGTGCCTATTACTTGTGAAATAGGCGTGGATAATGGTCCCACTATAAAGGCAAAAGACCCGCGCAGGAACTCCCAAAAGATACGAAACATACTCTGGAAGCAACACTTTAATGAGGGCGGTGTGGAAGATTTCGACAAGGTGTATGATGAAGCAACGTGGGTTATACTATCCATGATACCTCAAATATACAGAGACGCCCTTAAACGAATAGAAAATAAACATGACTAAGGAAATAACCATAAAGGAAAATCTGGCAAAGGCCCGTAAGAAGTCTCACGAGACTATGATTAAGAATGGCCACTATAAGCGCATGGCCAAGGCCAGTGTTAAGGCCCGCAAGAAGTTGTCCACAAGCAAGTAGTTGCTTGAACGTGTACACACGTTATAATGTCCCAAGTTCATTGAAATAGTTTGGCTCAAAAAATCTAGTGGCAAAAGACTGGTTACTTCAACAAATCAATCTTGTTAATCCATTGCCAGGCTTACTTATCCCTAGATTCTTTGAGCTAAATATCGTTGTCTAATATGTGGCTGTAAAAGGGAAGATACTTCAAAAATCATTACGGTCTTGTGCCTATAGGGGCACTTGTTAGTTTCACTTCTTTGTGCCGCGTGAGCATAAAGAGGATTAAAAACACGCACCATGAACCGTCTTTACGGCGATGGTCAAAGCAATTGAGAAAATGCTTTCCTTGTTTTTCGCCACATATTAGACAGCGAGCAATTTATTAAGGCGTGGTTGTAACGTTCCAGTTACTTCCACTGCTAATGGAGAGGTCGCGGGTTCGAATCCCGCCTGGACGCGCAAGCGCTCGGTAGCTCAGTTGGTTAGAGCACTACGTTACTGGGACAATCTATCGCCACACCTTAGTAAATTGCAGTTTCGAGCGTGGTTGTAAAGACAACGCATACTTCATTGGAGAAATACAGCGTAGTCCAAGTATCGCCACACTCGAGGCTCATACCTCATTTAGAAGTTAAATGGATTAAAATGTCTAAATTCAGCACAAAAAAGAAGGCTCCTGTCGTTCTAAACCACATGGGTGCCAAGGCGTTTAAGCAGTCCGCAAAGGAAGAGCTCGCTTTTGCGTGTGTAACCACATTCCTAGAGGACAGCTATTATGAAAAGAAAGACGGGCGTGTAGACCGTATTGTTAAACTCATACACGAAACTGACCCTGTTTTCGTGGCAAAGCTAGCCGTTGTGGCCCGCAGGGAGTTCCATATGCGTAGCGTATCGCACCTGCTTTTGGGTGAGCTTTCTAAGATACATAAGGGTGATAGTCTGGTTAAGGACGCCATTGTCGCCGCCGCAGAAAGGCCCGATGACCTTATGGAAATTGTCGCCTATATTGGCACACCGCTACCAAAGCAGGTTAAAAGGGGTATACGCAACGCTATTTTAAAGTTCGACAGGTACCAGCTTGCTAAGTATAAGGGCGAGGGAAACAAGGTTAGCTTGGTTGACTTGTTCAATTTGACGCACCCCAAAGTTAAGCACGCCACCAAGGAACAAAAGAAAGCCTGGAAGGACTTACTTGACGGAAACCTGGCATCTTTTGACACTTGGGAGGTTGAAATATCGGGCGCCAAAGATGACAAGGCAAGGACAAAGGCATGGGAAAGCCTGGTTGCCGACGAAAAGCTCGGCTACATGGCCCTTATCCGCAACCTCAATAACTTCATTAAGTACGGCGTAAACGTCAAAACTGTTAAGGCAGTAGCTAAAATGATTGCCGACCCAGACAGGGTTAAGAAATCAAAGCAGTTGCCGTTTAGGTTCTTGTCTGCATTTTCTGCTGTAACTGATGACGAAAATGTTTCAAGCCTAAAGTTTGAAGATGAGGCCGATACTGTGGGTATTTTCAAGAAAGCCTTGTCCAAGGCCCTTGATGCTTCTATAGCGAACCTGCCAGACATGCCTGGGCGCACGCTTATCCTTACTGACAACTCTGGTTCAATGAGGGGCGATTATGGTGGCAGTTCGGCCATCTCGGCCATGTCAAAGAAAACGACTGCCAATATAGCCAACCTGTTTGCGGCTATGTATTGGATGAAAGCCAACAGCACCCTTGTTGGGGTATTCGGCGATAGGCTTGAAACCCCTAAACTTGACAGGGAAAAGGACATCTTCGGAAACTACAAGATTATAGACAAGGTCGGTAATCATATTGGCGGTGGAACTGAAACTGGTATATTTACCATGTTCAAGGAACTGATTAAGGAAAGGAAGCTGGTAGACCGCATAGTCATATTTTCAGACAGCCAAGTGGGTACTGGGTGTGGCTGGTATGATGACAGGACGGGTAGGGGCAATGACTTTAACAAGCTGTTCCAGGAGTATAAGAAAATAAGCCCCAAGGTTAAGGTGTATTCAGTTGACCTTAAAGGCTATGGAAACTCAATGTTCCAGGACGATGTGTACAAGCTGGCTGGGTGGAGTGATAAGATATTCGACCTTATGTCCATATTAGAAAAGGGCGACGGATTGGTTAAGTATATAAACGACTATGAGCTCCAAGCATAAAGCGGCTAGACGCGACCGCAAGAACAAAAAGTTCACTACCAAACACCCTGGTTTGCCTTTGAACCTGCACAAATTCGCCAACCGAACTGTATGGTCAAAGGAAAAGAGGGCAATAAGACAACTTAAAAATGGCTAAAATAATCATATTCTGGGCACTCATGACGCTTATGTGGCTGGGCACCTTGTCGCATATATTCCTAATTGGGCACGAAAGGGAACCATACTCAAAGGCCAGTGCCATAGGTAATCTTCTGTCGTCAATGCTCATGACGTGGTTACTTTATTTGCTTACTTTCTAAAATGGACATATACATTATCAGTGATACCCACTTCGGGCATGATAACATCGTTAAATGGGGGCTTAGGCCAGTAGACTACAATGAACAACTGTGGTCTGCTTTTGATACAATCCCAGAGGATTCTATCCTGATACACTGCGGTGATATAACCTTGGGCGCCGATGCGGCCACGCATACTAAATTGCAGGGGTATAAGTTCAAGAAGTGGCTGGTGCGCGGAAACCACGACAACCATTCTATTAGCTGGTACATAAAGAACGGCTGGGACTTTTGCGCTGATGAAATTGTCATAAATATGTTTGGCAATAACTTCTTGTTCTCGCACGCCCCTCTGGCAAAAAGGGTGGGCATAAGCAAGAACATTCACGGGCACCTGCATAACGGTCTTTCAAGGGGCCGTCCAGACTTTTACGATGAAGCATATCACGTTGAAGTCACCCCAGAAGTAATAGGTTATAAGGTCGCTAAACTAAGCCAAAAAATATGAAAAAGGTTCTTACTACATATTCGAACACAGAGTTTTCTATATCGGTTAATGAGGAATACCCTGAACACATTTCCGTCCACCAGTTTGGCGAACCTTGCAGTGGAATACTAAAGCATTGGGGCACTCGTGCCGACATAATCAAAGAGCTTGAGGCTGTAATTAGAGCAGTCAAAAAGATATAGTTATCCCCACCTTTGCGCTCTGCACGTTCACTGGTATAATTTTGTCATATCAGTTTAACCACACGTAATGGAAAACAAATACACTAAGGAGCAAGTTGAGGATATAAGGTCGCGTGAAAAGGAGGGGCTTGAAGCCTTGAAGAAACTAAACCTGACACCTGCTTGCCAGATTGTTAAGGAAAATCTCGGTAACGATGTGTTCGGCGACAGGCTCTATCCGTACCTAGCAGATACTAAATACGCGGGCGGCCAGGCGGGCATTGAAAGCCCCTATATAGAAAATGACCCTAATAAAAAGGCTTAAAAATCTATGGAAGTTAAGCGAGTGGGTGCCTTTTGATGAATACAAATACACCAAACCAGGTACTTCTGTTACTACTATAGCCAAAGAACCTGTGGAAACCAGTGGTAAAATGGCCCAGATTATAAGAAAAAAGCCTATCGACCCAGTAGAAGAAATCATAAAACATGAATGACGTTAAACCTTACTTTGAATACGTTTTGCTGGAACCTGTCGAAAAGAAGCAAATCCTAGTTTCGGACACTTCAAAGCTCGAAACATACGGGAAAGTGGTCGCGGTTGGCCCAGAAGTAACCAATACTGCGGTGGGGGATTACGTTGCTTTTGAACTGTGGGACGTTAAAGACTGCTCAATCAATGACAAGAAACTATATACAGTCCAAGAATCACGACTTATTCTCAAAATCCCAGTGTCGTGGGTCGTGGCTCCACAGGTTCATAATTAACAGGCAGTTCCCTTTCGGTGTAGAAGAGCGTTGCCAGATTTGCGGCTTGATTGTTAGGTTTAAGACAATTGACGGGAAAATAAACAACTTAGATTACCTTTCGTACCATATGCGCCAGGCGCTGGTACCCCAACACAGACTTTTCCAGCATGAATACCCCCAAAGAAAACGTAATAATAGGACCCAAGACAACGAAGGCGTTACTGGCTGGGATTAAGACCGCAACCAGCGCAATACGCCTAAGCTATGGCGCCAAAGGGGTTAATGCCATCATTGAGCAGGAGTTTTACCCTTACCACGTTGTGGCCAATGACTGTGAGACTATCTTGCAGTCCATTCATGTCAAGGATAAGTACGAAAAGATAGGTCTTGACCTGCTTAAAGAGCTGTCTACCAAGGCCCACAAGGATAGCGGCGATGGCCGCAAAACAACTTGTATTATCGGTGAGGAAATCATTCGCCAAGGCTTCGACTCAACCGAGCAGGGCGTTAACCTAAAGCGCGAACTTGATAACCTTATCCCCGTAATTGAAAAGAACCTAGACGACCAAAAGCAGAGCATTACAGTAGATGAGGTGCATAAGGTTGCGGCTATTGCTGGTGAAAGCCTTGAATTGGGCCAGATATTGGGCGATATATACAAGAAAATAGGTAAGGACGGCATTATAATCCCCGAACCAAGCGAGACTTACAGCACCACATACGAGTTTATTGACGGTATTCGCTTTACGGGCACAGGGTACCTGTCGCCTTACATGGTGCATGACGAAGAGGCGGTTAAAGAGGGCCGCAAAGAGGGGGTAGCTGTGTATAAGAACCCGACTGTTTTGGTTACCAAGCGAAAGATTGCATCATTGGACGACATTAACCCTCTGCTTGAAACTCTGGTCAAGCAAGGTAAAAAGGACTTGGTTATCTTTACCGACGACATGGACAGCGGCGTAGCTTCGGTTTTGGTCAAGGCCCATAGGGACAAAGTGTTTAATATCCTCATAGTTAAGGCCCCAATTCTATGGCGCCAATATGTCTTTGAGGACTTTGCACGTGTAACAGGTTCAACCATAGTCGAGGATGCGTCTGGTATCAACTTTAAGAACTTGAAGCTTGAACACCTAGGGACATGTAGGAAAATAACTGTGGACAAGGACGAAACCACCATTGTGGGCGGTGCAAACATTGACGACCATATATCTGACCTTAAATCCAAGTCTGATACTGACAGCAAACTGCGCTTGTCTTGGCTCACGACGAAAACCTGTATATTGCGCCTGGGCGCGAATAACGAAAGCGAGCTTAGTTACAAGCGTCTAAAGTGCTATGACGCCATTAACGCTTCGAAACTGGCCCTACGCGACGGCATTGTGCCTGGGGGTGGGGTGGCATTGCTTAATGCGGCGCTATCGCTTCCCAAAACAAAGGCTGGAAAGATTCTAATGGGCGCCCTTATAGAGCCATACAAGCAGATTATGCTTAATTCGGGCGAAGAGTACGCTGAACATATGGCCAACGTTGGGTTTAGGGGCGGTGCCAAGTACGGATACGATTGCACCAGTGGAAAGATTGTGGATATGTTTGAGGCTGGCATTATAGACGCCTCTGCGGTGGTAAAAAACGCTGTACGTAACGCTGTTTCCCTTGCATCCACAGTGCTTACTGGTAGAATTGTTGTTAGCTTCCCCGACAAAACTCCCGAGCAACTTGCCTCCGAGGCGCTTAAAAATAAGGGACTTAGGTTCTAACATGTACAAGAAACCCTACGAAAGCCTATTAAAGAAAATGCCCGACCCCGCGAGCGATGACTTTATTACGTTTCTTAGGATGAACAACAAGGTTGAGTACGAAGACGACATATGGATAGTCATAAAAAACTACAAGTACGACAGACCCAAGCACCCTTGGCTTACCGCATTTTTAAAGCGCGAATCGGATATTTGGTACATGTACATTCCGAGGCTCTGGGATATATATGGCGACTGGCAATGGGTAAAAAAGGCATTTCACAAGCAAACCATAAAGAAAAGATTTCATATTCACTTAATAGAAAAACCCCATGAACCAGTTGATACAACGGATTCTGAACCTAGTCAGCAAAAAGTGCCCATTTTGCAGAAAAAGGAAGTTGCCCTGGCTGGTAAAGCCACGCACTCGTCTGGTCGAGACGGCTAATATCGGGAAGGTTACATCCCCTCCTATGTGTTCTAAGTGTTTAGACTTATCAAAGCAGATAATCAAGTAATATGATTCAAACAAATCACGGACAAGTTACATCATCTAATTCAGCAGGTAGTTCCCTCGGTGGCGCCCTAGGTTCAATTCCTGGGTCAATGGCTAAATGGTTCGTAAGCGTTAACCAGGTAGAAAACGGCTTTACCATTAGCTTTAGCGGCAAGACATATGAAACCTACGTGGCTAAGACAATTGACGAAGTAAATCAGATTATCAAGAAAACTGTTATATAACCATGGAATCTCTTAAAGATATGGCCAAGCGCGACAATGAGCTCATGACTATCTTAAAGGTCAATGAGATTCGCCATGTCGTATGCGGCACTGATAAGGGCGTATTTTCTATGACCCTTAGAAAAGACGGCACCGCAAAGGACTATGTGTTCGTATTGGACGCTGTCCCTGTGGAACCCAAGCAGAATAAGCAATTACTAAGCCTATTTGACGGCATTCTATTTGAAAACTAATGCCCCCATACCAAGGTAAGAAACCCTATACCTCAAAGACCAAGCGCAAGGAGTGCAAGAATGAGGGATGCACCAATCCCCGACAGGACGGTTCTGCCTATTGTCTTAAATGTTCCAGCCAGGCCCGCATGAAGATATGACGGAAACCAAGGAGCAGTGGGTTGAACGGGTGTCGGATTCTGTAGCCAATCACTTTAAGGGCGGCATAATGCTATTCCCCTATGATTTCAAGAATGGTCGGCAAAATGTGGCCATATCTCGCGAGGAAGCTGAACAGACTACGTCCATAAAGGCCCTTGTGCAAGCAAAGATACAGGAGTAACGCTATAATTCATTTATGGCAACAATGCGACAAAAGAAAGTAGCCAAGCTCATTGTTGAAAACTTGGACTCGCCAGAACCCCTAAACAAAGGTGAAATGTTAGCAAAGGTTAGGTATAGCAAGGGAATGCAAAAGCAACCTATTAGGATTCTTGAGTCAAAAGGGGTTACGGATGAGCTGGCTGTCTTGGGCTTTACTCCAGAAGCGGCCAAGTCTGTAGTAAGCAAAATAATGAATAGCGACGATGTTGAACCAAACGCTCGTCTTAAAGCCGCAGACATGACCTTTAAGGTTCATGGAAGCTATGCTCCAGAAAAGACTGTAAGCGTTAACGTGGACGTTGGTGTAAGCGACGAGGACTTGGAAATAGCTCAACAGCTTTTAGATAAGCGCAAGCAACTAATCGAAAATGCAAGACTTGAAACAAAGCTCGGCCTCGCAACCCTTAACGAAGGCTCAGTTAGCGGAGAAAGTGTCCAGGGCGATGGAACTGTTTCCGAGCCTGTGGGTGGAGAAGTATAAGATAAAAAACGAAGGCGGGTTGCCGATTGAGTTTGACGACCACTATTTTATGCGCGACTTGTATGACGATATGTCTAACTTACAAGTCTGGCTCAAGCCCCCGCAAATAGGTGCGACTGTGGCGCAAATCATTAAGACGATGTACTGCGCCAAGAAGAAAGGCTGGGACATCATCTACACCCTGCCTACCCAAACGGACGTTAATGACATGGCTGGTGGAAAGATTAACCGCCTTATAGCCCAGAACCCTGTATTGCTTGAATGGATTAAAGACCATGACACAGTCGAGCAAAAGTCTGTAGGAAAGAACATCATTCACTATCGCGGAACCTTTACCACCAAGGCGGCCATGATGGTGTCGTCTGACGTAAACGTTCATGATGAGGTGGATGCATCTGACAGCCAAGTCATCCAGCAATATGAAACCCGCCTTATGGCCAAGCCCACGGAGGAACAAAGGCGCTGGTACTTTAGCCACCCCAGCCTTAGCGGCATGGGCGTTGACATATACTGGCAACAGTCTGACAAGAAAGAGTGGTTTATTAAATGCCCTCACTGCGATAAGGAACAGCAACTGCAATGGCCAGACAATATAGATATACAAGCCCGACAGTACATATGCGCCCTGTGCAAGAAGCCATTGACAGACAAGTCCAGGAAATACGGACGCTGGCAAGCCACAGCAGTGGGGCCATTTTCTGGGTATCACATAAGCCAGCTAATGTGCTCATGGATAAGCGCAGACAAGATAGTAACGGACTGGGAAACAAAGGATAAGCAATACTTCTGGAACTACGTCCTAGGCTTGCCCTTTATTGGTTCTGAAAACAAGATTGAGCCTGACGTGGTGCTTAGGAACGTTACCCAGGATGAAAACCTGCAACAGCCTCGTGTCATTATTGGGGTGGATACGGGCTTGCCAATCCATTACGTGTGTATGAATAAGCAGGGTGTTTTCTTTTACGACACCATAGAAAAGCCCAAGGACGGGCCACCTGAATGGGACGCATATGACACACTGGAGCGTTTGCTAAAGCACTTCGAAAGGTCTGTTATGGTGGCCGACCAAGGCGGGGACTTGCATGGGATTAGGCGCCTACAGGCCAAGTTCCCAGGGCGTGTATTCCTGTGCTACTACCGCCCCGATAAGAAAACCAAGCAAATGATTACGTGGGGTGAGAACGAGGAATACGGCAAGGTTACTGTAGACCGCAACCGCATGATTAGCATGATGATTGAACACATACGCGAGCCTGGGTATATAAACCTTAACGGCAAGCGTGCTGACTGGGTTGAGTTTGCCTCGCATTTTGGGAACATCTACAGGGAACTGGTGGTCCAAAAGGAAAGCATAGGCAAGGACATGCACACTCTGTACGGAAATGAGTACATCTGGAAGCGCCAAGGCCCCGACCACTTCGTGCATACGCTGGTATACGCCCTTACAGGCATGGACAAGTACGGAGAGGATCTGGCCACCATTATTAAGCGCAAAGACCCGTTTATGGCCAATGTTCCCGTTGCGAGCGACATGACAGGACACATATCAGGCAAGAGGATTATTAAAAAGGGAGTGCCACGCGGCTTTACTAAAGTAGATTTCTAATGGATAAAGTAACTGTACAGATAACAGTTAAGCAGTTTGCCCTGATTAAGCTTCTTGAAAGCTTGAACGTCTTTAAGATAAAGAATGGCTCAGTTACAATACACTTCGACATGATTGGCAATATAGGCAAGGTTGAGACTCATAGGTTTTTTAGGCCACTGGATGGTGATAAGTCTATTGAATAATTCTTAAACCAGGCGTATACTTTCCACGTCGCTTGCGATGGCGACATTCTGGCGAGGATTCATGGTGTATTGCCCTCATTTACGTGGGGGCAACATTGCGGGGTAGGCTAATGGTAAGCCGCTTGGCTCATAACCAAGAATGTACGGGTCCGATTCCCGTCTCCGCTACTAGCACGTTAACAACCCCTGGGGTGGCATATGTACGCCAACCAAGCGACAAATTAAGCACAGGTTTTTCAACCCACATGGAGGTTAGTGGCTCCTCGTCGCCCCCAGGCTTTGCGAGTATGATGAAATGGCAATCATACTTGTCTTCCAAACAAGATTTCTCGGTTCGAATCCGAGTACTCGCACCTAATAAGTCTCACTAGCTATTAGCTTCCAAAGGGGAAGGGGTATGGCGCAAGCCGCCCATAGTGAAGCTCAGTTTATAGTGTAGCGGTAGCATATATGGTTTGGGACCATACGGCTGGAGTTCGAATCTCCATAGACTGACAAGACGCTTCGGTGGTGGAACTGGCAGACACTACGGTCTTAGAAACCGTCGCCCTAGGGCACTGGAGGTTCAAGTCCTCCCCGAAGTACCATGGCAATTAAAGACTGGTTTGAACTACAACTGTGGAAAATAGCCCGCAACCGCCTTATTAAAGGGTTTGGGTGTAACTGTGCCACTGTGGATACTGATGACTTTCCAGGGCACGACAAGCATTTAAACGCCCCTGGCAGGTGCCCTTCTTGTGCCGCAAAAGAAGTTGTACAATGGATTGACGCCTATATGCGTTTATTGAAATAAGCCCCAGTAGTGTAGTGGTAGCACTCTTCGCCGTGAACGAGGCAGGTTGGGTTCGAACCCCAACTGTGGGAACTAGTAAGTGTGGCCATGTTCCAAGGTGGCGACAGGGTCTCCAAAACCCCGTGCGGTTGGTTCGATTCCAACGCCATACGCCATTGGGAGGTCGTCTAACGGCAGGACGCCAGGCTTTGGACCTGGCTATATTGGTTCGATTCCAATTCTCCCAGCAATGCAATACATTTACATACTGCCAGCCTTAATGTGGGGCCTATTGGGCCTTTATTTTGTGTCTGGGAAGAAGACTAAAGCACTTATCGGTTGGGTAATGGTTACGTATATGCTGTCGTTCCTTGGTGCAGTTATGCTGTATATTTTACTGTCCACAGGACGTTCGCTCGTTAGTCCGTTATAATGTGGTAATTACAAGTAACTACAATAAAATGGCTACAAAGAAAGAGACACTTGTCAATTTCATACTTGATAAGTCAGGGAGCATGGCGTCGGTTAAGGGCGCGACTATTAGCGGGTTTAATGAGTATTTGGGAACGTTAAAGAATGACGGCAACAAGTATAGCTTTTCGCTTACGTTGTTTGATACCGTCATAGACAAGGTTTGTGTGAATAAGCCTATAAAAGACGTAAAAGACATTGACGCTGATACGTATATGCCAGATGGAGGCACGGCCTTGTATGATGCCGTCTGCATCACCATAGACGCTGTCTTGGCCAAGGTTAAGCCTACTCAAAAGGTTTTAACGGTCATTATGACTGACGGCGAGGAAAACTCGTCCAAGGAATACGGACAGGAACAGCTAAAAGCCAAGATTAAGGAACTTGAATCAAAGGGCAATTGGAGCTTTGTATTCCTTGGTGCAAACCAGGACGCTTGGGCCAATGCACAGAAAATGGGCATGTCGCAGATGAATACGGCTAACTTCGTGGGTTCGGCGGCTGGCATACAGCACACAATGAGGGCCATGTCCGCAAATACGGCCAATTTCAGTGCATCATTGGCAAGCAATACAGCCAACTTCTTTAGCGCGGCTGACCAGGCAGACCTAAGTTCTGGTGGGGCTGGGATAAACACGTCCTCGAGTTCATCAGGTGCCTCTGGCGTTGACCAGCAAGCAATTAGTCAACACTTTAGCAATCTGGGCAAGAAGAGCTGGGACAAAAGGAAGAGGGATTTCCTAAAATAGCTATCCACAGGATTGTAGCGATTTGCCACATGCTTGAGTGAGTAGTATTATTTGTGGCATAAGCCAAACCTGAACGAACAGGCGGCACCATGTATTTGGTGTCGCTTTTAATTTATATAAAAATGGCAGACTTAGACGCATTCGCATTAAATATAGCAGGAGTGGAAAACCTGGTGAGCTCTGGCATAAACAAGAGCGATAGTTTCGACCAGCTCGAAGAGGGTACAGAGGGTGAGTACATGGACGCTCTGGACTTGCCTAAGTCAGATGAGGAACTTCTTTTACTGAGGGACGAGTACGAGGAAAAGCACAATGGGTATTACCCAAAGATTAAGCCGCGCCAGGACAAGAACAAACTGTATTACGTAGGCAAGCAACGCCGCAACGACCAAGACCTGGAACGTGTTGTTTCGTCTAACCTTATCTTTGAGGCAGAGGAAACCTTCATCCCACAGGCTCTTTCACAGAACCCTGAACCCGTCGTATTTAGCGACAACACACAGGAGGGCAAGGACGCATCCAATGGCCTTAAAACCATGCTCCAGTACCACGCGGATGTACTCTGCCTTCGCAAGAAGCTTGGGGTTATGGTGCGCCAATGGTCTATTTACTTTATAGGCGCAATTAAGCATGGGTGGGACAACAAGATTAGCGACATCAAACTCGAACTAAGGCGCCCGCAAAACTTCGTGTTCGACCCAGACGGGTATGTAGATGAGTATGGCCACTTTGTTGGCTGGCTTGGTGAACGCATTGAAAGCTCGGCACAGAAAATGGCCGACGAATTCCCTGAACATGCCGCCTACATCAAGGAACAGGTTGTTGATAAAATGGGCACCATGGTTACACGCACCGAGTGGTGGACTGATGAATACAGCTTTACCACCTTTAAAGATGTGGTCCTAGATAAGTACAAGAACCCGTACTTTAACTACTCAAACGACGAAGAGGGAGCGCCGACTGCAATAAACCACTTTGCAGTTCCAAAGATGCCTTATACGTTCTTGTCGGTCTATTCGTTGCAGGAAAGGCCGCATGACATGACCAACCTGATTGAGCAGAACATCCCCAACCAGGACAGGATTAACGACCGCGATGACCAGATAAGCAAGAACCTGCGTTCAGGCAACAACTCCATCGCAGTATCGGGTATTTCGTTTACGTCTGAAACTGCCCATGAGGCCGCTATGGCCCTTGAAGATGGCGACCCAGTGCTTGTGCCCGACGGACGCGTTGAAGAGGCCATTAAGCGCATTCCTGCAAACAACATACCGTCAGCAGTCTTTCAGGCACAGCAAAATGATAAGGACACCCTACGTGCGATATTTGGTACACAGGGACTTAGCGCATTGCCTGACAAGGGCGAGGAACAGACAGCACGCGGCATGATACTTAACCAGAGCCATGACAGCACGCGCATTGGCGGTGGTATTGGCGACGCACTCGAACAGGTCGCAGACAACATCTTTAACTGGTGGGCGCAGTTGTATGCGGTGTTCTACGACGTCCCGCACTATGCGGCTGTAATGGGTTCTGGCAGGGCAGTTGAGTACGTAACCCTGACCAATACCGACCTTGTCCGCAAGTTCGTGGTGTCCGTGGCGCCTAACTCAATGAGGCCAAA
>Ga0247688_1000334_pt1 | contig 15801 bp, 9 predicted proteins | sample CNK29_metaG_FD_182718 | JGI IMG/M metagenome (GOLD analysis project Ga0247688, IMG submission 182718) | Soil microbial communities from Purdue University Martell Research Forest, Indiana, United States - CNK29 | ecosystem: Environmental > Terrestrial > Soil > Temperate forest > Bulk soil | place... | reverse complement strand
GCACGAGATCGAATCGCGACGGCATCGGAGCGAAGGTTGTCGTGAAGACTTCGAAGGGTCACACCATTTCTGAAATGGTGCGGACTGGATCGAGTTACTGTTCGCAGTCGGAGTTGCCGTTAACGTTTGGTTTGGGAAAACCCGAGGACGGAACCACACTCACACTGGAGATCACTTGGCCCAGCGGGCAAAAAGATCGCATTCCCGACGTGAAGCCGAATCAGGCGATTACGGTGCAGGAAGGCAAGGGAATCACCTCTTCGGAGCCGATTGTATTTGTGCCACAAAAAGGCACGATAGAACCACAAAAAGGAACTTAATCTTTTACGGTTGCAGGGACTTATTGTGCATTTTTGCGGCTTCTTTCCTCAAATGCCCGCTTAGTTGAATCACGCTTTCCAGATCGCGCCGCGCGTTCGTGAGTTGCTTCGCGTCAACGGTGTTCGGGTTTGCGATCACCGGGTTGGTCACGAAACTTCTGATCTCGTTACACATCCGGATCACGGCGTCTTTCATCTGCGAGTCGGTCAGGTCATGTGAGCTTTCGACGACGGGCGTTTCATCCGGCAGTTGGTGCAACGCGAGGGTCGCTTGCAATCGCGTCGCGCGCTTTCTGATCTCCGTGGTTGCGTCCGAGATGAAGTTGTAGTCGATCGGTTTCGACGCGGCGAGCAGGCGAGCGAATTCATTGTGCAACGTCAGAATGCGATTGAAGTCTTCTTCGGTCTGATGCATTAGGGCATCGAGTTGCCGGCGATCTTGCGGCGCATTCTTTTCATTGCCGAAGTTGCGCAGTTGCCACTCGCGCTGGCTCATTTGCTGCTGTCGGATGCGCTCGGTGTTCACTCGCTGATCGGTCGGCGGAGGGCCGGGAACTGGCGATTGTGCGAACACAGGGGCTGTGATGAAGATTAGGAGGGGGATCGCGACTAACGAGTATCTGCCCAGCTTACTCATGGCAAACCTCCCAGATTTTTGTGGAGCAGTATAGCTTAGTTGACGAGGGATGACACGGCTCAGTTGACAAAGCCCAGTTTACAGAGCGTAGGTGACAGAGATAGCCAGATGAATTATTCTCTGCCCTTGGCAGAATGCGACGCATAGACCTAACGAAGGCAAACGTAGCCCGTTCAAACACGATACGCGATATCAATCGGCAGATCGTTTTGAACTACGTCCGCGAGCGAGGCCCGATCTCACGATCCGAAATTGCTCAGGAGACGGCACTGCAACGTTCGACAGTCTCGTTGATTGTCGAGGATCTGTGCATCGAGGGGTTGATCGAGGAGATCAACGGCGAGTCAACCGGCGGCCGCCCGCCGATTCTGCTCTCGCTGCGCACCGCTGATGCGGTCGCGATCGGCGTGGACATCGGCACGAACTACACGATCGTTGCGTCGAGCGATCTGGCGGGACGCGTCCTCCAGGAAGAGAAGTTTGAGACTCAAGCCGACTCCAAAGAAACCACCAAGCGCATCGTCGAGCGCGCGCGCCGGCTGATCAGAAGACACCACGGCACAATCGAAGGAATCGGCATCAGCCTTCCCGGCCTCGTCAATCCTGACGGCTCGGGATTGTTTGTTCCCAACTTCGACTGGCGCGACGTGCCGCTCGGCAAAGACATCAACGCCGGCACGGGATTGCCCGTCACAATGGACAACGACGCGAACGCCGCGGCGCTTGCTGAGCTTTGGTTTGGCCGTCCGGAAATTCGGCAAGTGCGCGACTTTATTCTCGTGCTCGTCGAAGGCGGCGTGGGTACCGGAATCGTTTTCGACGGGCAGGTCTATCGCGGTGAAAACGGCGCCGCCGGCGAGTTTGGCCACATGACGATCGGGCAGGGCGCGCCAGTGGCTTGTGCGTCAGGCAGTCGCGAATGCTGGGAAGCGTTTGCTTCGGAACGGTCGGCGCTCGCGCGCTACAAGAATCTGTCCCGCGGCATGAACGGGGGCTCAGACATCACGTTCAGCGAGCTGATCGATCTGTCGCTGAAGAGCGATGGCCCGGCTCGCCAGGCATTGAAGGAAACAGCGAGATACCTCGGCATCGGCATCGCGAACCTGATTCGCGGCCTTGCGCCGGAAGTGGTGATCGTCGGTGGCCCGGTGGTGCGTTCGTGGCCGATCATCGCCGAGGAAATCAAGGACAGCGTCGAGGCGACCATCTGCCGCGGCTTGCCGTCCACGCGCCTGATCGCCTCGACTCTCGGTCCCGAGCCAACGCTGATGGGCGCACTTAGTTTGGTGCTTGCTAGTAAGTTCGCCTCCGTCCCAATTACTTAACGCGACTTATGTCCGCTCGTTGAACAAAGTCGGCACCCCGAAAATAAACTCACAAAACGCTAAAGCGCGGCGAAAAAGTGCTTGACAAGGCTCTCAATTAGTATTAAATGCTTTTTATAGCCTCTACAACAAAGTAGCTCTCAATCAAGCTGGGATCGTTAAATTTGTTTTCGGCATTAAACGACGAGGACATCGTCGGGTAATAGGCAGTACCAGTTCAGAAGTTCACATTCGCGAAAAACGCAAACAGAGTTCTGAGGAGGTGCGGTATGTCGAGAAGGTTCGGATTGCAGGTTGTATTGTTCCTGCTGAGTGTTGGTCTGTTTGCCGGCGTGCATGCCCAGTCAAGCACGAGCGGCAATATCACCGGCACGGTGAGAGATCCGCAAGGCGCCGCTGTCGCTAAAGCAGAGATCACTTTCACCGATGAAAAGACAGGAGCCAGTCGTACCGTCACCACCAACGACGACGGATTCTATAACGTGCCCAGCCTGCCCGCCGGCATGTACACAATCACGACTGCTCCCAGCGGTTTCAAGAAGACAGTGATGCCTAACGTCGAACTGCACGTTAGTGAGAACAAAACTGTCAACATCGATCTTCAAGTTGGCCAAGTAACTGAAACGGTCACGGTCACCAGCGACGCCGCGCCGGTTGAAGTGCGCAGCGGTGAGGTCAGCAGCTTGATCTCGCAGAAGCAAGTGACCGAGTTGCCGCTCAATGGCCGCAACTATGCACAGCTCGCTTTGATGGTTCCGGGCGTTTCCCCGGTAACGCAGTCAGGCGCGGGGGGCGCGTTTGCCACGAAGGGAACGGGACTCGATTCCGGCGTTGACATGTCCGTCAACGGCAACCAGTCAAACACGAACTTGTGGACTGTAGACGGTGTCAACAACATGGACGTCGGTTCGAACCGCACGTTGCTTGTGTTTCCGTCAGTCGATTCGATTCAGGAGTTTCGCGTTGAGCGCAACAGCTTCAGCGCCGAGTTTGGCCAGGCGCAGGGCGCGGTGGTCAACCTGATCACCAAGGGTGGCTCGAATGATTTTCATGGCGCCGGTTTTGAGTTCTTCCGCAACGACGCGCTGAACGCAAACAGTTTCTTCCTGAACCGCGCCGGCCAGCCGAAAGCACAGTTGGAATACAACAACTTCGGCGGCAATTTCAGCGGCCCAATCGTCAAGAACCGCATCTTCTTCTTCTGGTCGGAAGAATGGCGTCGCGAGCGCCGCGGCACAGTGTTGTCAGCGAACGTGCCGACGGCCGCCGAGAAGGCCGGCGATTTCAGCGGCGCACTGACCGGACCACTGCCACACGTTCCCGGCGGCGTATGCAATCCGCCCGCGAACACCAGCGGCTGCTTCCCCGGCAACAAGATTCCGACGGCGTTGTTGAGTCCCGCGGGTCTCTCGTTAGTGAAACTGTTCCCGAATCCGGTAACGACTGGTTCTCCCAACTGGGCGACTTCGCAGTTGCAGCCGGTCGACACGCGACAGGATCTCATTCGCGGTGACATCACGATCAACGACAAAACGAATTTGATGGTCCGTTACATCAACGAGCGCTGGACGCACCTCGCAGCCACCGGAAACTTCTGGGGCGACTCCGCCTATCCGACGCTGTCGTCGGACTGGAATCAGCCCAGCCATAGTTTCGCGGTCAAGTTAACCAACACGCTGTCGTCGAAGGCCGTGAACGACTTCCAGTTCTCGATCGCCGGCAACGACATCATCATCACCACCAACCCGGAAACCGACGCGCTGCAGAAAGAAATTGCTTCGAAGTTCCCGACGGTGTTTCCGCACGACGCTACGATCGGCGGAACGTCGCCTTCACTCTTCTGGGGCGCGGGTGGTTACTCCAACATCTGGCACCAGGCGCCGTGGCAGAACCGCGAAGATCTTTACATCTGGAAGGATGACTTCTCGCTGATCGCCGGGGCGCACGATCTGAAGTTCGGCGCATTGTTCAGCAACAACTACAAAGACGAGCCGAGCGTCGGCGCGGGTGGCGGCAACCAACAGGAGACCATTCAAGGCTGCGGGTTGCAGACCGGTAACTGTATCGCCGACCTGCTGCTCAAGGACACCGTTCTCGTCAACTACACGGAAATCGCCAACACGGAAATCGCGAATGGACGTTGGCACGATTACGAGTTCTACGGCAACGACACCTGGAAGCTTCATCCGCGCGTGACGTTGACTATCGGCCTGCGCTATTCAGCTTTCCCGCCGGCCTGGGCCTCGGACAATCGCATCTCCAACTTCATTCCGAGCCTGTACAACGGCAAGGATTTCAACACCGGTTTGGTCACTGCTGATGAAGCAGTCGGGCTGGGCCTCGGCCGCTCGACCGTTCATCCGTACAAGGCCGGCTGGCAACCCCGTTTTGGTTTGGCGTGGGACGTCCACGGCAACGGCAAGACTTCCGTGCGACTCGGATTCGGCCGTTACATGAGCCGTTCAAACGTCATTGAAGACTTGCTGCGCTTGACGGGCAATCCGCCCTGGACTACGACCGTCAGCGCCGGTTCCGGTTGGAACGGTGAAGGCGTGACCCTGGCCAACTGCCCGACCTGCCGCAGTCTCGACACGATCAATCCGGGTCTCAAGACCAACGTCGCCGGCGTTGATCCCAATGCCGGATTCGCCGCCATCGATCCAAACTTCAGGCCACCCGAGAGCTATCAGTGGAACCTGACCGTGTCGCACGAATTATTCAAAGACACGGTGGTCGAGGCTTCCTACATCGGCAACCACGGCCTGCACATCTGGCGCCGCAACGTTAACGCTAACGACATCGCGCCAAACGTTGCTTGCCGCGGCACCGCTTGCGACGGCAGCAGCGCACCGGCGAGATTGCAAATCGCCCGCGCGGGCATGGGCGTCGCCAGTCCGGTTCCCGGAGTAGGCGTTCAGGATCAAGGCGCGTTGATTCGCGACAATCGCCAGTTCCTCGGAGTCGGCAACATTACGACCGACATGTCGAACGGCAACTCGAGCTACCACGCAATGCAGTTGTGGATCAATCGCCGCTTCAGCAAGCAACTGGCGTTTCAGGTTGCTTACACGTGGGGCCACGCGATCTCGGACGTTGCGCTGACTTCGTTTACCAACTCGACGAGTGATCCGTTCAACTACGCCCTCGACAAGGGCGACGCGGACCTCGATCGCCGGCACACGTTTGTCAGCAACGTTGTTTACGTCTTGCCTTCCTACAAGAAGTGGGGACACGCCGCGGATCTGCTGCTCAGTGATTGGCAGTTGAACGGAATCGCCTCGTACTTCGGCGCCACTCCGATCGACATCATCACCGGCGTGAACACGATCGGCACCGCTTCCGCTGTGGGGCAGCGCCCGAACTACACCGGCGCGCCGCTCTACATCGATTCGAGCGACAGCACGAAGCACCTTAATCCGCTGGCCTTTGCCACTCCCGCACCGGGACAGTTCGGCACGCTGGGTAAAGGAGCAGTGCGTGGCAAGGCGATCACGACGATCGACTTCTCGGTCGGCAAGAACTGGAGAATTCAGGAACGTTACGGACTGCAGTTCCGTGCCGAGTTCTTCAATCTCTTAAACCATACAAACTTTGTTGGCTTTGATACTGACTTGCGCAACACGACGTTTGGTACGCTCACGGCGGCCCAGGCTCCGCGCGAGATTCAACTCGGTATCAAATTCACCTTCTGATATACTCCGGTTAGACTGAACAAGGACGAAGAGCTGAGCGATCCCCCTCAGTTCTTCGTCCGAAGTTTTTTGACGGTTCCGTTTGGTCAGGGGTAACGATGTACCTGCGCTCGGCCTTTCTTCCTCTTCTAATTTCGGTTTTTCTTTTTCAAGCGCAGGGCGATCTGTTTCGCCGTCACTACGAGGCCGCGCAAGCCTATCAACGCGCCGGCAACTTCGCTGCCGCCGAATCCGAATTCAAGATCATTCTGGCTGAGTCGTACCTGCTCCTTGGCCGCGTTTATTCCGCCGAAGGCAAATACACGCTCGCCGTTGACGCACTGAAGACCGCGACGTCACTCCGGGCTAATTCGACCGAAGGACTGGTCGATCTCTCGATCGCTTACTTTCACATCGGTGAGTTCAGCCAGGCTATCGAGCCGTTGCAACGCGCGATTGCGGCCGATCCGAAAAACGCGGGTGCTCATCACATGCTCGGCAAGAGCTACTTCATGATGGGCGAGTTTCAGAAGGCCGCTACTGAACTGCAAACTGCTTTGCAGTTATCGCCCAACGATTACGACGCCGAGTACACGTTGGGACTCGCTTACCTGAAACAGAAAGACGTGCCGAAGGCGAAAGAGTTGTACGGTCGCATGATCGAACGCCTTGGCAATCGTCCGGCGTTGCGCGTGCTCGTCGGCCGCGCTTATCGTGAGACCGGTTTCCTGCCGGAATCGATCGACGAGTTCAAGGCGGCGATTGCGCTCGATCCGCATTTTCCGCGCGTCCATTACTATCTCGGGCTCACTTATCTCTACAAAGACGGCGCGGCGCGCATTAACGACGCGATGGAAGAGTTCAAGATCGAACTCTCGGCCAACCCGGACGAATACTTCGCCAACTTTTATCTCGGCATTCTTTACATCATGGATCGCAAATTTGACGACGCCGTCGTGCTGCTCGAAAAGGCAGTAAAGAAGCAGCCGGACAATCCAGATCCGTATTTCCACCTGGGCCAGGCATACCAGGGCGCCGGCAAGCACGCACAGGCGATCGAAGCGTTGCAAAAAACGATCGCGTTGAACCCGGGGCTCGATCACAACGATTACCAGGTGACGACGGCACACTATCGTCTCGGCCAATCGTTAATCAAAGTCGGCCGCACGGCGGAAGGCGAGAAGGAATTGCAAACGTCTGCTGACTTGAAGTCGAAGGGCTTCAAGATGGACGAGAAAAAAGTCGGCGCGTTCATGAGTGGCAACAGTTTGCCGAGCCAGGACGGCAAAACTGAACTGGTAAAAGCTGAAGGTGTCGTTGCCGAGCCGCTGGCCCTCGATCCGAAAACGATCGAGAAACTGAAAGCTGACGAAACGCTGTTTGAGAAGATCAACGCCGCGGCGCACAACGGCATCGGCTTGTTGCGCGCGCAGCAGGAAGACTTTCGCGAGGCCGCGGTGCAGTTTGCCCAGGCCGCGAAGTTGAACCCGAGCCAGCAGGGACTGAACTACAATCTCGGTCTCGCTTACTACAAGTCCGAAGCCTACAAAGACGCGATACCGGCACTCGAGAACGAGCTCAAAGTCGATCCCACAAACATCGGCATCAAGCAGTTGCTGGGCATGAGTTATTTCTCGACCGACAACTACGCGAAAGCAGTGCCGCTGCTCGCCGAAGTGATCAAAGTAAAGAACCAGGACGTTGGGCTCTACTATTCGTACGCGCTTTCGTTATTGAAGGACGGCCAGATTGAAGCCGGCAATCGCGCGATCGAGCAGATGGTGATGATTGGCGCGAACAGCCCGCAGTTGCACATCCTGCTGAGCCAGGCAAACTACGAACGCGGCGAGACGGCGAAGGCGCTCGAAGAACTGCGCACCGCGCTTTCACTCGACGACAAGATTCGCCTCGCGCATTTTTATTCGGGTTTGATCTACCTGAAAGACGGCAAGATGGACGACGCCGCGCGTGAGTTTCAAAACGAGCTGGCGCTGAACCCAAACGACCTCACCGCGAAATATCATCTGGGATTTGTGCTGTTGGCCCAGCAACAGACCGAGCGTGGCGTGAAGTTGATGCGCGAAGTCATTCGTGAGCGCCCTGATTTTGCGGACGCGTACTACGAACTCGGCAAGGCGTTGTTGCAGCAGGGCGACGTTGCGGGCAGCGTGACGAATCTCGAGACCGCGACGAAACTCAAACCCGATCAGCCGCACGTGCATTATCAGTTGGGCCGCGCTTACCTGGCCGCCGGCCGCAAGAAGGAAGGGGAGAACGAGCTCGAGCTTTCGCGGGAGTTGAAGGAGAAAGCGCGCCCCAAGGGCAACTGAAGCCAACCTAGACCCCACAATTCTTGCGCTATTTTCTCTGTGTCTCTGTGCCTCTGTGGTGCTCGAGAGCAACGGCAGTAAAAACACAGAGACACAAAGACACAGAGAAAACGGATGCAACTTAAACCACTTCTGTTAATGTTGGCTTTGGTGATTTCAGGAACGGCTCCGCCCGTAAAAATTACGTTTACTGACATCACGGCCGACGCCGGCATCGCTTTCAAGCACGTTGCGTCGCCGGAGAAGAAATACATCGTCGAGTCGATGAGCGGCGGCGTTGCGTTGTTTGATTACGACAACGACGGCGACCTCGACATCTTCTTCGTCAACTCACTCACCGTCGATCTGGTGAAGTCGAAAGGCAAGACGAAGAGCGCACTATATCGCAACGACGGCAACGGAAAGTTTACTGAGGTCGGCGAGAAGGCGGGTTTGAGCGACGTCGGTTGGGGCATGGGCGTCGCCGTCGGTGATTACAACAACGACGGTTTCGAAGACATTTACGTCACGTGCCTCGGCCCCGATCATCTCTTCAAGAACAACGGCAACGGCACCTTCACCGACGTGACCGCCAAAGCCGGCGTGAGCGATCCGCGCTGGTCCACCGGCGCTACGTTCTTTGACTACGACCATGACGGCAATCTCGATCTGTTCGTCTCGAACTACGTCGACTTCGACATCAATCATCTGCCGGAGTTTGGCTCGAGCCAGACCTGCACGTACAAATCGATCCCGGTGCAGTGTGGCCCCCGCGGCCTGAAGGGCGCGGGCGATTCACTCTTTCACAACAACGGCGACGGCACGTTTACCGACGTTTCGAAACAAGCAGGCGTTTCCGATCCGGAAGGCTTTTACGGAATGGGCGTGATGACGAGTGATTTTGACGGCGATGGCTGGGTCGATCTCTTCGTCGCGAACGACTCGACGCCAAATTTTTACTATCACAACAACCACGACGGCACGTTTAAGGAGATGGGCTTTACGTCCGGCACCGCCGTGAATGAGAACGGCAGCGAGCAAGGCAGCATGGGCGTGACCGCCGGCGATTACGATCACGACGGGCGCATCGATCTTTTCATTACCAACTTCGCCGACGAGTACAACACGCTCTACCATAACGACGCGCCTAATTCTTTCACTGACGTTTCCTACGCGGCGAAAGTCGCAGCGGTGAGTTTGCCGTGGGTCGGTTGGGGCACGAAGTTTTTCGACTACGACAACGACGGTTGGGTGGATATTTTTGTCGCAAACGGCCACGTGTATCCGCAGCTTCCGAGCTATCGCCAACCGCGGTTGTTGCACCACAACAATCGCGATGGAACGTTCACCGAAGTGTCGGCGGAGTTTGGCAAGATACTGACGGAGCCGCATGCGAGCCGCGGCGTCGCGTTTGGCGACATCGATAACGACGGCGACGTCGATCTCGTAATCGCTGACCTCGACGGCCCGCCGCAGTTGTTGCGCAACGACGGCGGAAACGCAAATAATTCGATCCTCATCAAGACGGTCGGCGTGAAGAGCAATCGCGACGGCATCGGTGCGCGCGTGAAAGTGGTCGCCGGCGATCTGTCGCAGGTTGATGAAGTGCGCAGCGGCGACAGTTACCTTTCGCAAAGCGATCCGCGTCTTCATTTCGGCCTCGAGAAGCAAACGAAAGTCGATCTGGTTGAGGTGCGTTGGCCCAGCGGCGTGGTGGACAAGATCACGAATGTTGGCGTGAACCGGATCCTGACGATTAAGGAAGGACAAGGCAAAGTCAGCGAGAAGGAGTTTTCGAAATCATCAGGCTCATAAATTTGTGGAAATTCGTGCTGGCTGCGGTTCTCGTTAGCATATCCCTGTCTGTCTTTGCGCAAGACGTCGAACGCTTTGAACGTATCGCTTCACTGATCAGCGAAAACCAAACCGCGGAAGCTGAAAAACAACTAACGGTGATTCTCCGTTCACAACCGAATCAACCAGTCGCACTCAATCTCATGGGCACGATTCGCGCGATGCAACACAAGCTCAACGAAGCCGAAACCTTCTTCACGCGCGCCGTCGACGCCAATCCGCAGTTCACCGGCGCGCGCATGAATCTCGCTTACCTTTACCTCGAAAAGCGCGAACCCGCGAAAGCCGTTCCACAGTTAAGAGAAGTTCTCAATCTGGACTCCGGCAACACGCAGGTGATGGTCGTGCTGGGCGACGCATATCTCGCGAGCGGTGCGACCGACGATGCTGAGCGGCAATATCTCGACGCACTCGAAGGCCGGCTCGACAACGCCGCCGCGCTGCTCGGCCTCGCGCAGATCTCGCGGCTAAAAGGTGAGGCGAAAGAAACGACGCTTTATCTCACGCGCGTCGCAACGCTCTCAGCGGATTCCAAGTCACCGGAGTTTCTTTACAAGTTTTCGATGATCGCGCTGCAAGCCGGCATGACCGACGCCGCTAAAGCGGCGCTCGACAACGCACTGAAGTTACGCCCGAACGAACCTGCTTACCTGCTCGCGCTCGGCATCGCCCATATCCGCAAAGGCAATCTCTTCGACGCCGAGAAAGCGTTTCGTCACGTGCTCGAACTGCAACCCGACAGCGAGCCGGCACAGATTCATCTCGGCTACGTGCTGCTCAATCAAAAGAAGTATGACGAGGCGCGCCTGTGGCTGGAGAAGAGTGCGCGCGCGGCATCACCGATACCGGAAGTTTTTTATTACCTCGGCCTGGTGGCCCAGGAACAGAACGACGACGCGAAAGCGATCGCGCTGTTTGAAAAGGCGGTCGAGAAACTACCCAACTACGCGCACGCGCGCATCGCGCTCGGCTCGAGCTACATAAAACTGCGCAACTACCCGCGCGCGAAAGAAGAGTTGGAAACCGCGGTCAAGCTCGACCCGGACGAACCGAAGGCCCATTACAATCTCGCGCTCTTGTATGCGCGCCTGAAGGATCCGGCGCGCGCGCAGGAAGAGATGCGCATCGTCGAGAAACTGAAAGCAAAGGGCGCGAGCACGGATGGAGTCGTCGTTCTGCCACCCAACTCCTCTCCTCGTTGAAATTCATGCTGTTGCTGAAATCCGTGCTGCTGTTCACGCTCGCCGCGACGGTCACCTTTGAAGAGGTGCCGCCGCAGGTAAGCAAGATCACGTGGACGCACAATAACGCTCAATCAGTCGATCGCCAGTTGCCCGAGACAGTCGGCGCGGGTTGCGCCTTTCTCGACTACGACAACGACGGCTGGATGGATATCTACTTCGTCAACAGCGGCACGTCCGATTTCTTCACGCCGGCGACGCCGCTCAAGAACGCGCTCTATCACAACAATCACGACGGCACTTTCACGAACGTGACGGATCAAGCCGGTGTTGCGGGCGGAAAGTTTGGCATGGGCGTGGCCGCGGCGGATTTCGACGGCGACGGTTACGTCGATCTTTACGTCACCAACTACGGCTCAAACATTCTCTATCACAACAACGGCAACGGCACGTTCACCGACGTGACCGATAAAGCCGGTGTCGCCGCGCCGGGTTGGTCCACCTGTGCGGTGTGGTTCGATTTCGACAACGACGGCAAGCTCGACTTGTTTGTTTCGAGCTTTGTCTTTTACGACAAGTCGCAAAACCCGCTCTGCACTGATGCGACTCTGCAACGCCGTTACTACTGCGTGCCGCGTCTCTTCAAGCCGACGCCTTCGCATCTCTTCCGCAACAACGGCAACGGCACGTTCACCGACGTGAGCCGCGAATCGGGCATCGCTGATCATCCCGGCAAATCCTTTGGCGCCGTCGCCACGGACGTTAACAACGACGGGCTGATGGATCTCTTCGTCGCCAACGACACGATGCCGAATTTTCTTTTCGTCAACAAAGGCGGCGGCAAGTTTGAAGAGATGGGTTTGGCCGCGGGCGTAGCGTACGGTGAAGCCGGGCGGCCGCGTTCGGGCATGGGCGTCGACGCCGCTGATTACGACGGCGACGGCTGGCAGGATCTTTTCGTCGCCAACATCGATCACGAGTTCTTCAGTCTTTATCACAACGACAAGGAACTGATCTTCAGCGATCAGCCCGGCGAGATCGCGCCGTCGACGCATCTCCTGAGTGGCTGGGGCTTGAAGTTTTTCGACTACGACAACGACGGCGATCCGGATCTGTTTCTCGTCAACGGCCATCCCGACGACATGATCGAGTCGCGCATTGCGCGCGTCAGTTACAAAGAGCCGCTGCTGCTTTTCGAAAACACCGGCCGTGGTTTCAAAGACGTGAGCGCAACGTCGGGCGCAGTTTTCAAGAAGCTCTTTTCCGGCCGCGGCATGGCGATCGGCGACTTCGATAACGACGGCGATTACGACGTGCTGACGTCGAACAACGGCGAAGCGCCGCTGTTGTTGCGCAACCAGGGTGGCAACAAAAACAACTGGGTCGGTCTTCAGCTCGTGGCGAAGAAGAGTAATCCGGCGGCCGTCGGCGCGGTGATCACGTGGGCTGCGGGTGCGATGAAACGCAGTCGTTTGCACACGGGTGGCGGCAGTTATCTTTCATCGCAAGATCCGCGTGAGATTCTCGGCATCGGCCAGGCCGCGAAGATGGATTCGATCGAGATTCGCTGGCCCAGCGGAACGGTAGACAAGCTCACCAACGTACCGCTCAACAAATACATAAAGGTCGTCGAAGGTGCGTCGCAAACTCGTTGAGGTCGCCCTGCTTTGTACCATCTGCGTAATCTGTGGATGGCTCGTGGTCCGTTCAAGGGCGCAGCAGGACGATTTTTTCTCGACGTGGCGGCCCAACTCCGACACGCGCGGCATTCACTTCGTCGGCAGCAAAAACTGCGTCGCGTGTCACGCGAAAGAAGCGAAACAGTTGAACACGCCGATGGCTAACGCGCTGGCGGTTGCGCCTGATTGCCGGATCGTTACCGCGAACGGCAGGCTCACCTTTCGTAATGGCCCGTACACTTACAACGTCGCACGCCAGGGCGCGGCGATCAATTACACAGTCTCTGACGGCAAAGACTCCCTCACCGAACCGATTCTCTATTGCTTTGGCCAGGGCCACGTGGGCCAGACATTCGTGTTTCGCCACCACGACGCGCTTTACGAAACGCGCGTGAGCTATTTCGAGAAGCTGCACAATCTCGACTTCACGATCGGCCATCGCACGACTGTGCCCGCGTCGCTTGAAGACGCACTCGGACGCGCGATCGCGGGCGACGAGCCGCAACAGTGTTTTGGTTGCCACACGACGGGCGCGGTGCAGGGAACCGAGTTGAAGCTCGATCAATTAACGCCGGGCGTGAGTTGCGAAGCGTGCCATGGGCCGGGTGAAAAGCATCTCGTCGCGATGAAGGCGAAGAAATTGGACGAACCCGAGATCTTCAATCCCGGCGGGTTGGGCGGGCATGAGTTGTCGCAAGAGTTTTGCGGCACGTGCCACACGAGTTTTGAGCAGGCGATGTTGTTGCCGGGGCAATCAGGCATCAACAACATTCGCTTCCAGCCGTACCGGATGTTCAATAGCCGTGGGCACAACACGAACGATCCGCGCATTAGCTGTTTGGCTTGTCACGATCCGCACGAGCATCTGCAAAAGGAAGCGGCGTATTACGATCAGAAATGTTTGGCCTGTCATCTGGCAACGGTGAAAGAGGCGAAGACGGAGCGACGCAGTGCGCCGGCCTGTCCCGTGAGTGCGAAGCAGTGCGCGAGTTGTCACATGCCGAAGGTTGAATTGGTTGGGATGCACGCGCAGTTCACCGATCATTGGATCCGCATCGCCAAGCCCGGTGAACCCGTTCCCAGGTAAAGCCATCCACAGATTACACAGATGGTCTTACTCAGCCAGGTCAGGCCAACTCTGCGTAATCTGTGGATGGCTTTTAGCGGTAAACCTTAATCCAATGGTTACGAACTTTTGGCGTGATGCGCACGCGATCGTGGCTGGAGAAGATGATGTTGGAATTCTGATTCGGCATGTGGCAATCGACGCACTTGCCCGCGATTGCGTTTCCCCGCTTCGGATACAACCCACAACTCTGCACCTTGTGACACTGCAGGCACTTGTCGGAAAACTCGCGCGGATCGCGCTGCGGCCGGTGCACGTCGTGACAAGTCGTGCAGGTCATCTCCGACGACTGGAAACACTTGCTGCGTTCGAGCAGCGCCAGTTGATTTCCGTGCACGTCCAGCGGTTCATCAGGATCGGGTTTCTTCTGTTCCAGATGTTCGGCCAGCACGTCGCCGACTTTGAACGAGAACACCGGCGTCTTCGACGTCCCGATGCCGCCATGGCACAACGCACATAAATCGAGTTGCCGCGCGCGCGGGAGTTTAGCGAGATTGAGAATCGCCTGGTCGGCCGGCTTTGCGCCAGGAACTGAATTCGCGGCGATGTGTTGTGCGCCTGGCCCATGACAGCGCTCGCACGAAATGCCGAGCACGTAATCCGTGCGGCGATAGCGATTGACCACGCCGGAATCACTCACCACCTGAAACGACGACGCGTGGCATTCGAAACAACGCGGCAGGATCGGCCGGCTGAAATCCAAAGAACGATCGCCGTAACCCGGGCTGTTGACCCAGGAGTTCAACGCCGTCCAATAAGACACCGGCAACTGAAAGAGTTGATCGTTCTCGCCCCAGTAAAGATAGGTCTGCCCTTTGCGGCCGGAGCCGATCACGAAATCGAAGCGCTGCGAAATGGAAACTGCGTCGGGCGGCGTTCCGAGTACGCCGGTTTGAAAGAAGCCGTTGTTGCGGGCTTCGAGGCGATACGACAACTCGGGTTCGGAGGTCTTGAGTACGTCGTCAAACTTGCCGCGGATCGATTCTTTTGATGCGATCCTCGACGTGAGATGGTGCGCAGTCGAATCGTAATTCGTGTAATCCTTGTGACAGGACAGACATTGAGCGTTACTTGCGATTACCGCGAGAAAAACCAGAACACAGATCGAACAGATTTTATTTAGCTGCTGTTGCAAGGATTAACTTCTTCACGCTCGGAACGACTGCGAATTCCAGAGCGCCGTACGGCTTTGTGGCTTCGTCCATTTTTAATTCAGCCGCTGTGCGCCAGTCGGCGGTTGACGGCATGCCGAGCTTCAAATACGAAAGCGCTTCGAGCCCGGTCTCGCCGAGCACCGTCAGATTCGCTGCCAACGGTTTCACTTCTTTCAGCGCAGACGAGCGATCGATGAGCGGTTCGAGCGTCGCACCCGCCGTTTGCCAGTCGCGCAACATCTGGCCCAACTCTTCGCGATAGAGTTGATACCGCGGCGCGTCTTTGAGAAACGCATCGACCATGAACGCAAACTTGCGCGCCGCTTCACTGTCAGGCGTAGTTGCATCAACCACACCCGTCAACGGGCTCAACATCGTTTGCGGCCGCTGGTCGTAACGCCGGTATTCCTTCACCGGTTCGATGATCGAAACGAGCGTGCGCAGTGGGCCAACGTCGTCGCTGCGCATCAGGCGCCGCAACATCATCTCCTGGTTTCGCTTGTGCGTCAGGCCTAGTTCTTCCAACTGCAAACTGACGATGGCCA
>Ga0247688_1000331_pt1 | contig 15971 bp, 11 predicted proteins | sample CNK29_metaG_FD_182718 | JGI IMG/M metagenome (GOLD analysis project Ga0247688, IMG submission 182718) | Soil microbial communities from Purdue University Martell Research Forest, Indiana, United States - CNK29 | ecosystem: Environmental > Terrestrial > Soil > Temperate forest > Bulk soil... | reverse complement strand
GCAGGTCACGATGCCAAACTCGGTAGCGGCGAGTGAGGCGATGCCGAGATAAACGTCCATCTCGCGGCCTGCAACCAGGAAGTCTTCAACGTTGCCGACATACTTCCTGACCATTAATCCGGCGATCATGGTCACGAGCAGGTAAACACCAACGATGCTGCCGTCGAGCAGCCAGTTGAAATTTGTCATGAACTAGACGTCTGCCTTTCGTAAGCGACGCTGGAACAAATCTGAATTTTTGATCTTGATATTTCTTCGACCGCCGCAATCGCCGGCGCAAAAGTACGGCGCAGATCGATGTCCTCACTGGACGAGAGCGAGGCCTTCACGGCGTTGGTAAATGCATTCTTCAATTCAGTGCCGAAGTTGATTTTGCGAATGCCGCAGGCAATGGCCTGGCGCAAGAGTTCGGCTGAAACGCCGGAGCCACCGTGAAGTACCAATGGCGTGTTCGGCACGGCGGCGCTGATCTCTTGTAACCGGGCAAAGTCGAGCTTTACGTCTCCTTTATAAAAACCGTGAGCGGTGCCGACCGCGACGGCCAGCGCGTCCACTTCGGTTTCGCTCACGAATCGCGCGGCGTCGCTGGGTTCGGTAAGGAAACTCTCTCCCGCGGCCGGTTCAGTGTTCTGGCCCACGTGGCCCAGCTCACCTTCAACCGACACACCGGCGGAGTGTGCTAATTCAACAACGCGCCGCGACAGGGCGCAGTTATCAGCAAAAGACAATTTCGAACCGTCGATCATTACGGAGCTGTAACCGTGGTCGATACACTGCGCGGCCAGGTCGTAACTGCCGCCGTGATCGAGATGCAGCGCCACCGGTTGTTCGAGTTCGTCGGCCGCGGCGCTAGCCATCGCTTTAATCATTCGCAAACCAAGGTAGTTGATGGTCGACTCAGTGGTTTGCAGAATGATCGATTCGTTCAGCGCCTTCGCGGCGCGTACGTGCGCGATCAGTGTTTCCGCGTTGTAAAAGTTCAGGGCTGCAATAGCTTTGCCTTCGCGAGCGGCGGCGTCGAGTAACGGACGGCTGGGACAAAGCTTGGACATTGAAAATCAGTTAAATCAATTCGCTGTGAATAAATCTGTGTAACTCTGGTTCGGTTGGTTGTCCGGCTGTGCCTCCAATGCGCGTGGCAGACAACGCGCCGCACGCGTTTCCGATGCTGACGCATTCAGCCAGCGGCGCCTCACGCACGTAGGCAGACACAAATCCCGCAGCGAATGAGTCGCCGGCGCCGGTCGTGTCGATCGCCGTGACCTTGAAACCCGATTGGGCTGCCGTTGCTCCGTCTCGTATTGCCAGCGCGCCGCGGCTCCCGCGTTTGATCACCGCGCACTGCACCTTCGTTCCGAGAATCTTCAAGGCCGCTTTCGGCGTGCTTGCGCGTGTCAGTTGCGACGCCTCACGTTCGTTTACAAACAGCACATCCGTGTAGCGCAGAACGTTGTCGATGTTTCTGCTCCACTTGTTAGTCGGATCCGAATTCGGATCGAAGGAAGTTGTCAGCCCCAACGCTTTTGCGCGGCGAAGCAGTTCGGCAAACGACGGCTGTAAAGCCTTTTGCAAATAATACGAAGTCAGGTGCAGGTGATCGTGCCGCTGCAGCAGCGTGTCGTCGATGCCGTCTGCGGTCAGGGTTGCGACCGCGCCGGGATGAGTGACGAGAGCGCGATCGCGTTTGCCGCTGAGGGCGATCGTGACGCCGGTTTTTTCATCCGCTTTGCGTGCCACGTGTCGTATCGCTACTCCCAACTGTTTTAGCTTGCTGAGGCAGAAATCTCCGAAGTAATCGCGGCCCACCTGGCTGACAAACGTTACGCTGTGTCCCAGCTTCGCCACGCCGGCGGCAAAGATCGCCGAGGCACTGCCCAGCGTTAACTCACAATCTTCAGCCAGGATCTCCGTGCCCATTTCGGGCGTGGAGCGCAGGCCCGTGGCCACGATGTCGACGTTCAACTCGCCGATGACGAGAATCTTAGGTCGCTCTAACCTACTCATTCTTGATCCGGCCAGCGGCTTTCAACTACTATCGATTAAACTTTTGATTGCTTTCGAATGCTTTTGGATTCTAATATAGCGTCAACGAGAATTGCAAAAGGAATTTTGTTTCGTCTGCTAACGCAACGCCGCCGCTAACGCTACTCGATGACTGCGTCTCCCAAACTTCTTGAACTCTCTGTTGCTGAACGCGAGTCGCTGGGCATGGGGCACACCTTACGTGAAATCCTCCAGCAACCACAAACCTGGCGCGAGACCTGCCAGAAGGTTCAGCGATCTTCGACTCAGCTCGAAGAGTTTCTAACCCGAGCCGGCGTGGGTGCAAAGCACCCGACTCCGCTCAACGTTCTGCTCGTAGGCGCCGGCACTTCTGACTACATCGGCAAATCTGCCTGCGCGTTGTTGCAGAAAGAGTGGTCGTGCAATGTGCAGGCTGTGCCGAGTACCGATCTGTTGACCAACATGGAAGATCACGTCCTGCCGGATGTTGAGTACCTGTGGATCTCGTTCTCGCGATCCGGCGACAGCTCGGAAGGCGTCGCCGTGTTGGAACAAGCGCTGCTCGCGCATCCGCACATCAAGCATCTCGTCGTCACCTGCAACGAAAAAGGGAAGATGGCGCGACTCGCAAACGGCGACAACGTTCTGAGTCTGGTGCTCGACGATGCTGTTAACGATCGCGGGCTGGCGATGACGAGTTCTTTCTCGAATATGGTGATCGCGGCGCAGGCGCTCGCACATATCCGAAACCTCGGCGCTTACGACTCCATCGTCGAGAATCTGGCGACTTCAGCTTCGCGGGTGTTGCCGCAGGTCGCCGGCCTTTGCGAACGGTTGGTCGATGAAGGTTTTTCCCGCGTCTGTTTTTTGGGCTCAGGGCCACTGAAAGCCGCGGCGATCGAATCGGGTTTGAAGGTGATGGAACTGACGGGCGGTCGTGTTATCGCGCTGACGGAATCATTTCTCGGCTTGCGCCATGGCCCGCTCTCAGCCATCGATCGCGATACGCTCGTCGTGGGATTTTTATCGGCCGAGGAAAGGCGCAGAGCATTTGAACTCGACCTGATGCGGGAGATTTGCGACAAGAAACTCACGGAAAAGCGCCTGATTGTAACGCCAACCTCGTTTTCGGCTGGCGCGCATTCCATTCCCCATGAGTTCTGTCTTGAACTGCCGGGATCAGTCTCCGACTTGTATCTGCCACCGTTATCCGTGCTGGTCGGACAGTTGTTGGGATTGTGTGCTTCGCTGCGGGAAGGTTTGCGACCGGACGAACCCAGTCCTCACGGCGCCATCAGCCGCGTGGTGACGCACGTCACCATTCACTAAACAAGCACCAGCTTCAGGTCCCGGGCGCGCAACTCGTTTTGAATCTCAGCCGGCAGTCCGCGATCGGTAACGATCACGTCGATATCGGATACGGGAATGATTCGGGAAAGACTGCGCTTGCCAAACTTACTCGAATCCGCCACCAGGATTCTTTCCTTCGCAATCCGTGCCATCGCCTGATTCACCTGCGACTCTTCCACGTTTGGCGTGCTCAAGCCAAACTCCAAATCGCACGCATCAACGGCGAGAAAAACTTTGTCGGCCGAGAGTTGGGCCAGTATGTCTTCGGCGAAGTGCCCGACGGCGGAGAGTGAATTCTGGCGAATGACGCCGCCGAGAAAGATCAGTTGAATGTCTTTGGCGCCGAACAGTTCCATCGCGATGTTGAGGCCGTTGGTGATCACCTTCAGATCTTTCTTGTGTTTGATCTGGCGGGCGATCTGGTGCGTGGTGGTGCCGGAATCGAGAATGACGGAGTCGCCGTCGTTGATCATCTCGGCCGCGGCAGCGCCGATGCGGCGTTTCTCGTCGGCGTGGAGCTCGGCTTTGACCTTCAGCGACGGATCCATGCTCACCGTCGTGGCTTTGACGGCGCCACCGTGTGCCCGGCGAATCAGGCCACGGTCGTGCAGGGCCTTCAGGTCGTTGCGGATCGTTACTTCAGAGGTCTTGAAGCGTTTACTGAGATCGACGACGGTGATTTGCCCGCGCTTTTCCAGCAGTTCGAGGATCTTGGTTTGGCGTTCGACGTTCAGCATCGGGTGCTGCGCGCCATCGTAGCGGAAGTTACGAACGAAAGTAAACGAAAGACGACGGCTTTTTTGTGGCTAAATTCCGATCGCGTGGTACGCGGCGCCGATCGCGCCGGCTTTCTCACCGAGGGCGGCGGGTATGACGTGGACCTGGTGGCCCATCGGCCGCCACTCAACACGATCCAATTCTTTACTTAACGGCTCAAACAGGGCCGGACCCGCTTGTGCGATGCCGCCGCCGACGATCACGATCTCCGGATCGAACGCGTTGATGAATGAAGCGATCGCGGCGGCGAGGTGAAAGATCGAGCGCAGCCAGATCGCCGTCGCGTCCTTGTCGCCGGCGAGATGCGCTTCGACGAGTTTGCGCGTCGAAGTAAACCGACCCGCGGATCGTTCGCCTACGTTGTAGTTGCCAATCATCTGTTCGAGACTTCCGGGAGTGTTCACGATATCCAGAGCGCCATCCGAGTTAACCGAGATGTGACCGAGATGGCCGGCGCGACCGATCTGGCCCTTGATGAGACGCCCCTCAACGAGCACCGCACCACCGACGCCAGTTCCCAACGTCAAAAGGATCACGTTGCGAAAACCTTTGGCCGCGCCTTGCCAAACTTCGCCGAGCAGCGCCGCATGTGCGTCATTTAAAACGACGACGGGCGCACCTAAAAACTCGTCCCACACAAAACCTTCGAGACCTTGCAGCCGGCCCTGCATGTACGCGATCGATCGACCATCACGTGCCGCCAGTCCGGGCGCGGCGAGGCCGATGTGACAAGGCGCGTCGCCTCGCTTGTTCCGGATCGAGGCGAGCTGATCTTTGATCGTCCCGGCCCACGAGCCTTCTGCGTCGGCGGTGTCGCATGTTAGATACTCAAGCACGTTGCCTTCGCTGGTGATGACAACGATCTTGATGTTTGTGCCGCCGAGATCGATACCGACTGAGTAGCTCATCGACTAAATCAAACGCCCTTTCTCCATTTCGGATCGTCGCGTCGCAACAACTGGAAACTGATCGAGCCATCCGGATTGGTCGGTTGCGCGCTGGCCCAGTTAACCGGCCGGCGCACTTTGCCCTTCGTTTCGATCTCCGCGCGAATCTTGAAAGTCATTCCGTCACTGTTCTTCGGTAAGAGAAACGACGCCTGGCGGATCTTGCCTGCGTGCGGATGACCGGTGTCGAGCGAGCCGCTGAGTTGAATCTTGCCGTCGATACTTTCGAGAGACAGGCGCAGCGTTCCGGGAACACCCGCGACACCGTCATTCGAAACAGCCACGATGATCTCGTCGGTGCCGTATCGTTTTCGTTGCCAGATCCACGAAGGGCGCACGCGATAACCGAGCCGCCGGCGCAAGGTGTCGAAGCCGTTCGGATAACGCTCGTAATAGCGTCGCAGATTGTCTGACTCGGTCCAGAGCGACCAGTAGTTCGCGCCCAGATCGAGCGTATGAAGCATCCATTTCTCGAGCACGTTGATGCCCGCTTCATCAACCGGAAGGTAATCCCCATCGATTTTGTATTGGCGGTAGTAACCGTCCTCCATGATCGTTGCCAACCACGGCGGCCGGTTCGCCAGTTCGTCGATCTGAATCGGTTCTTCAATCACGATGCTGTCTGAACGCAACCAGCAACCGGCGCGAACACAAAGGTCCTGAACTTCACGATTGCCGACGTTGCTGATGTCGGGTTGCGTGTTCACTGCCAGCGGCACCTTCTGCCAAAGGTCCAACTGGAGCTTCGTCAGGTCGAGAAAAGTCTTCGCCGCGGTGACGTAATCAGGAAACGGATTGGGAAGGTCGCTCGTGTGGCCTTCGCCCCAGAACCCGTACATCATCAAGTCGACGAATTCCATCAGCGGGTTGTGATCGAATTGCTCGACAAGCAGTTCGTTCAGTTCCTTGAACGCGCTTTGAAACCGCGGATGATCGTAGCGTGGTTCGACGAAATCCGATTTCGCGCCGTAAGTCTTGCCGATCTTCACGAGCGGAACTTGTGTCTGCAGAAAGTCAGGTAACGCGAGTCGTCCGGGTTGGCCTTCCGTGTTCGACATTTGAATACGGAAAGCGACGCGCAGGTTGTGACGTTTGGCGGCGTCGAGGGTTAACGCGAAGACAGGATGCAATTGGAGTTTTCCGGGCGCTGCCTGCACGTCGCGCCAATCGCAACGGATGTAAAGCACGTCGACGAAGGGAAGCGACGCCATTTTCTCGACGTGTTGCTCGATTGTCTCCTTGCCGGCGCGCGCAGCGAGCGATGGTCCGCCTTCTTCCCACGTGTAACCCATCAAACCGAGACCGTAGTTTTTAACCGGCTTGTTCGATTGCGAGGTGACGAGGATCGTGTACCAGCCGGCGTCCTGTTCGATGCCGAATGGTCCCTGATTCAAGCGATCGGTGACTTGCGGCGGTTCCTCCGCCTTGAGTGGCGACAGAGCACTCGTAATTCCAAGTGCGGCTCCGGCCTTGATGAAACTACGCCTGCGCATGTCGTGAATCCTTCTGTCGAATTAACAGCAGCACCAGGATCATTCCGACGACGGGAATGACGCTCGCGGCGATCAAGATTGGTTCAAATGAACGATGGTCTGAAATGTAGCCGATCAGAAACGTCGAAAGGATCGTGCCCAAACCCGCGCCGGTGCCGCTCATGCCGCTGACAGTCGCGACCGAATCGCTCGGGTAAAGATCTGACGGCAGCACCAACGCCATCGTTGAGAAAGAAGCGTAGGCAAAGGTCGAGATCGCAAACAGGCCGGCGAGTGCGAACAGGTTTGAAGTAAAAATCGTCGGAATGAGCAACGCCATTCCCAGTCCGCCAAATACCACGACGGCTTTGCGTGCTTTGATCACCGGCCAACCGCGTCGAATCAGCCAGCTCGACAGTCCGCCACCGAAGAAGTTTCCGAGATCGGCAGCGATAAACGGAATCCAAAACGCGAGCAAGCCCTGTTCGGGCTGGATGCCCTTGGTCAACAAATAGATGAAAAACCAGTCGGTAATGAAGAACCAGACCGGATCGGTCATCGTTCGTGCGGCGATGATGGCCCACGTTTGCGGCAGCTTAATCAGATCTCGCCAACGCGCTGTGTGTCCGGTCGGCTTGTCCTCCTCCTGCGCCGCGTCAACTCGGTCGCGCAGGATCATCTCGCGCTCCGCTTCGCTGATGCGCGGATGCGACTCCGGCGGGTGATAAAGCCAGCGCCAGGCGCAGAGCCATAAGAGTCCGAGCGTGCCGATGATGATGAATGCGGGGCGCCAACCACCGAAGTATTTGTACAAACCGATCACGAGTATCGGCGCGATGGCTCCGCCGATCGAAGAGCCACTATCAAACAGCGCCACGGCCCAACCGCGTTCCTTTTTCGGAAACCATTCGGCAACGGCTTTCGTCGCTGCCGGCCAGTTTGCGGATTCGCCGGCACCAAGCAGAAAACGAAAGAAGGCGAAACTGCGCAAGCCGCCGGCGAGCGACGTCAGCATGGCGGCGATCGAGTACCAGATAACCGTGATCGTGAGACCTTTGCGCGTGCCGATGCGATCGATCAAGCGGCCGGCGAGCATTTGCCCGACGGAGTAAGCAACGCGAAACGCGATCACGATGTCGGCGAAGTTCTGGTTGTTCCACCGGTATTGGTCTTTGAGATACGGTGCGAGAACGGAGAGCGTCTGGCGATCGAGGTAGTTGATTACTGTCGAAGCGAAAAGCAGTCCCCCGATCCACCAGCGCAGGTGTGGGATCGGTCTCGCTACAGTGCGTGGGCCACTTACGGTCGTCGCCATCGTTTATTTGTGTGTCAGTTCTTCTGCTTTGAGTTCAATCAAAAACTGCTCACAACGCGACACGTCTTCCAACCGCTTGATGCCTTGCTCTTCGCGCGGGTCGGCGAAAGGACTGGCGAAGACGCCGTACGTTTTCGTCGCCAGCACGTTGATAAGCTCGTTGGGAAAACCCAGCTCGCCGCGTGCGCGGTTGTAACGGCTGGTTGATTCGTCCCAATGACGATTGCGCAACTCTCGCAAGACCTGAAACATCGTTGGGCTTCTCAGCACAAACAGCGCGATGTTTGTTTCACCGAAGTCGACGGTCTCCGCGCTTTCAAGATGCGTTTCCGTCGAAGCTTCGATTTCGCCGGACTCTCTGCGGTGAAGCGGTGCGTACGGATGTTTTTTGAAAGCCGTCGGCAGGACCATCTCGTAAGCGTCGAAGAGTTGCGCCAGTTTTACGGCGCGGAGAAATGTTTGCGGGCGAATCACCGGCTGCGTGCTCCAGGTGACCAACGCCAAACCCGCGAAGTCGTGCATCAGTTCTTGCGCGTGCAGCACGGCGTCGCCGGTTCCGAGTGCGTGCGGCTGGTTCACGAAGAGCACGTTCTCATCCGTGAGTGCTGCGCGAGTGGCGGCTTCATTACTCGGCGAAACGATGATCACTGGCGGACGCGTTTCGCCTAGTGCTGCGCGAATATTCCGCAACACGTGAATGATCGCTGGTTGGCCATCGACGATGGCGAGCGGTTTCGGAACCGTCAATCCGGTTTCCGCGGCGCGCGAACCTTGTCCCGCCGAGACGATCACGGGCCAGATTTCGCGTGGCCCAAACGAGATCGATACGGCATCGATCAAATTCCGCAGATTGTTAACTTCAGACGCCGCGCTTTCGCCGAGAGTGTTGACGTGCGCGATCGAATCACGCCAAAGGTCATTCAAATCGATCTCGCTCAGGCCGCCTCCCGGCGTTGACACGATTACTGAACCCTCGTCAACACCGTTGCGTCCTCGTGGTGCGTAGTATTGTTCCTGTACTTGCGTGATCAGGTTGCGTGATTGATCGCGGGTAGTTAAGGCCAACACGTTCCCGCCAAAACCACCGCCCATTACCCGAGCGCCGAGCACGTGTGGATTCTGCTCCACAATCGTGATCAACTCTTCTACTTCCGGAACACTGACGTTGTACAGATCGCGCAGGCTCGTGTGTGACTCCGCCAGCAGTTCTCCAAGCAGCTTCATCGCCGATAGAGTGGCACCCGAATCCTGATCGCTTTGGAGGGAATCCAAAGTTTTCGTGGCGAGCGCGACGCGTTTGGCTTCGCCCAGGTGATGCAGGGCGCGAACGCGAATTTTCAATGGCCAGCGCGGAGTGTCATTGACGAGGGCAGGGAAGGCTCTCTCGAGTTCCTGAAACGTTTCGGGATAGTCGCGTTGAATTGCTGCGAGCGAGATCGTCTCCGGCAAGAGTCCTGCCGCGCCTATCACATCTGATGCACCGGTCGACTTCAGGATCGCGGGGATGAGTAAGCGCGAAACTGCGGCGCGTTCGTTGTACTCAATCATGATTTCGCGCCCTTTATCGGCAGGCTTCGTAAAAAACGTCACCCACTCAAAGGGCTTGTCCGGGAGTGCGGCCAACCTCGTTTGGTTCGTCGCGTAGTCAATCAAAACAGCGTTAGCCGGGGCTCCTCCGCAAATCGTGATGTGGTCCATCGAGCCGCCTCGCGTGCCGATGAACCATTCAGCCAACGCCGAATCGCGTGCTAATTCGTCAGGAGTCCACGAGATTCCATTGACGTTTCTGATCGCCGCGCCGGCGAGAACGACCAGCGCTGACGAGGATGATGCGCCTCCGCCGGGGGGGATGTCGGAATCCAGCGCCAAGTCGAATCCATTCTGTATTTGTTCGCCGTACTTGCCGCGAGCGAAAGTCACCGCGGCGTTGATGTAGTTTTGCCAATGCGGTTCGGGCGTTCCGTGAGCAAATAAAAAAGCGAGCCATTCGGCTTCAACTTCAGCGGTGAAGCGAGGAACACGCAACAGTGAGAATGACGACGGCGCGAATTTCGCGGACGACGAGGCGCAGCGGACTTCCGGTTTGCTCGATTTCCGGTACAGCATCCACGCGTCGCGCTCACGGCTGGCAAAGGTCAGGGAAGCGGTCGGCAGATACGACACGTAATCGATGTGTTCGCCGAGAACACCCATTCGCGCGGGAGCGCGCAAGATTGAAACTGGCCCGTCACCGTAGCGGTCGAGAAACAGATTGCAAAGCGTTGCCAGTCGCGCTTTGCTGCGCTCGAGATCTGAATCGCCGGCCGTGACTACACTCGGGAGAACAGTTTTGATTTCAGAAAGATTCATTGCCAGTGTTAGGTCGCGAATGTTATAAGGCGCCTATTCAGGGTTTGTTCGAGTTGCTTACAAACAATAACTTAAGTGGCGAAGTTTGCAAACATCTGATTTCTGCCGCACTAAAACGCCAGCAGGAGAAGACGATGACTCTACGAAGAAGAGAATGGCTGAAGACTCTCGCGGGAGCGAGCGTTGGGGCGCTCGGTTTGCCCGCACTTGATCGAGTGCACGCGCAAACAACCGCACCAACTGCTAAACGCGCTGAACCGCCGCTCGCGCTGAAGGACTACCAACCGAAGAGCATGCTGCACGTGCCCGAAACGCATGTCCCTCGTTCGCGTTTTCCCAATATCGACTTCCACACACACCTCACCTGGGTCGATCGAAAAGGGAAGTCGGATGTCCTGACTAACGCAGCCACCGTGGAAGAGACGTTGAAAGTCATGGACGCGAAGAACATTCGCATCATGGTTAACCTAACCGGCGGTTACGGTCCTTTGCTCGAAGAGGCCGTGCGTCACTGGCAACAACCTCACCCCGATCGCTTTATCGTCTTCACCGAGCCGTGGTACGCGAAGGTCGCGCTGCCCAACTACGCGAAATTTCAGGGCGAACAGATCGAAGCCGCGAAGAAAGCTGGCGCGCGCGGCCTGAAGATTCTCAAGACGCTCGGGCTTTACTTGCGCGAAGACGTCACCACCGGACCGTTAGTAAAAATCGACGACAAGAGATTCGACCCGATGTGGGAAACGGCCGGAGCGCTCAACCTGCCGGTGGCCATTCACGTTTCCGATCCGGAAGCGTTTTTCCTGCCGACAGATCGTTTCAACGAACGTTACGAAGAGCTCAGCGCGCATCCGGATTGGTCCTTTCACGGCAAGGACTACCCGAGTAATGACGAGCTTCAGGAAGCTCGCCTGCGCGTGATCGCGCGCCATCCGCGCACGAAGTTTGTCTGCCTGCACACCGCGGATTCAGAGAATCTTCCGTACGTCGCCGAATGCCTCGATCGTTATCCGAACATGTACGTCGACATCGCGGCACGCATCGGCGAACTCGGCCGGCAGCCACGCATGTCACGCAAATTTTTCGACAAGTACCAGGACAGAATTCTGTTTGCGACCGATGCGACACCGCACGGCGACGAGACGCCGCAGCAGATCTTCGGCAACGAGTTGTACGAAATCTACTACCGGTTTTTGGAAACGGAAGATGAGTATTTCGATTATGCACCGGCGCCGATTCCGCCGCAGGGTCGCTGGCGCATTTATGGCATCGGTTTGCCCGAGCAGATTCTGAAGAAGGTTTACTACGACAACGCCGCTGGTCTTTTGGGTCTTTAGCCTATGCCGGAAAATTCACGCCGCCGCTTTTTGCAGAACAGCTTGATGTCTCTGATGGCTGTTCCGCTTTTGCGTCACACCATTTGGGCCGCCGATAGCGGAGTGACGATCACGCTCGCGGGCCGCGCGGAAAAACTCGGAAGTGAGACCGTGAGTTTTGGCTTGCCGCTGCCGTTTGGTTTTCTGAACGATGCGCGGAAGATCAGAGTCGTCGACGAGCAGGGTGTTGAATTGCCCGCTGCTGTTCGATCGCTCGATCCGTGGCGCATTGGTGGACGCAAGGGTTCGATCAGATCGCTATTGATTCAGTTCAAAGCGGATTTTTCCACCCAGAGAACGCGACGAGTGAAGGTCAGCTTTGATGCCCGGCAACGCATTGCGCGAACGGATTTCATTCCGGTTCAGCAAACGCTAATTGATGAGGCTGGCTTGAAAGGCCCGCGTGTTGCCGCCGTGTTGCCGGCATCGTGGTTGTGCGCTTCGGGTATCGTTGGGCCACAGGTACCGGCGAGCGACTCAGGCGCTTACTCCAGCTACGATCGTTTTGTCGAAAAGAATTTTACCGGCTCGCTTCGTTATCTCGATAGCCAGGTCTATTCCGAGTGGTTATTCGATCGTACCGCCTGTTATTACAAGATGTACGTTCGCACTGGCGATGGCAAATATCTCGACGCCGCTTATCACTGCGCGAATTTCGTCCGCGAACATACCAAGCTGGACGGGCCGGACGCCGGCATCTTCACGCTCAAAGGACCGGATCTGAAGTACGTCTATCCGCGGGCGATGCACCTGCACTACCTTCTGACCGGAGATGAGCGCGCGCTGGCGTGTGGCAAGTTGATGGCCGAGTATTGCTTCAATCATCAGGATCCGGTTTATCGTCCTGACTTACTCAAGCCAGTTCAACTCGGCGTCGATCCCGAACGCGGCCGCAATTTCTGGACGTTGCGGCATCAGGGTTACGGCTTGCTCGGCATTCTGCACGGTTGGGAAATGACGGGCGACAAGAAGTATTGGACCAAAGCGCGGAAGTGCGTCGACGCTTATTACAAACACCAGCAACAACCGCCCGATGACCGGCCGCCCGATGGATCGTTGCGGCAAAACTGGGAGCTTTACGATCCGAATGAGGCAACATTTCCCGGTGCGACTTCGGCCTGGATGATGGCGTTGTTACTCGATCCGCTCTTTCATTACTGGACGTTGACGAACGACCAGCGCATTGGCGAGATCGTCGTGAAATGGTGCGACTTTCTCGATCGTCAGGGTATTGTTCCCGACGGTTCGAAGGCGTATTACGTCATCAACTGTTTCGCCGCTGGGGATCCGAAAGCGTCGCCGGGTGAGCTTGGGCCGGACATGGAAATGCACAACACCGAGATGGCCTACATGTTTGCGCTCGGTCTCTTTTTCACGAAGGACGCCAAGCGAAAAGAGATCTATCAGAATCGCCTGAAACACTTTCTCGATCTGGCTGTGCAGCTCGATATGAATCACCCGGCGCGTGCTTACAACTGGACGTTTCAATTCACGAGCCAGCTCGTTTATTTCGCCCAGCATCAGGGCGGAGGCTTGAATCGAACTCGAGGCTAAATGATGAAACTCAAACCCGCGATCTGCTGGTCGCTACTTATCGTTCTCACGGTTCTCGTTGAGAACCGCGCGGCCGCACAAACGCTCTACCACGTCACGATTCAACAGGGTGTCACTGTGAAGATGCGCGACGGCGTGTCGCTCGCGGCGGACGTGTATCGTCCTGTCAGCGACGAAAAATTTCCGGTTCTACTCCAGCGCACGCCTTATAACCGGGCTAATGACATCGGGACGGCCAACGCCTTGGCCGCGCATGGATACATCGTCGTCATGCAGGATACGCGCGGGCGATTCGGTTCGGGCGGAGAGTTTTATCCGTTTCGCAATGAGAGTGCGGATGGTTACGACACTGTCGAATGGGCGGCGAAGTTGGAGCAGTCGAATGGCAAAGTCGGAATGTTTGGCGGCTCTTACGTGGGCGCGACACAGATGCTCGCGGCGATGGCGGTTCCGCCTCATCTCGTTTCGATCTTTCCCTACGTGACGGCGTCCGAGTATTACGACGGTTGGACCTATCAAAACGGCGCGTGGATGCAGTGGTTCAGCAGTTCGTGGACGTCTGGCCTCGCCGTCGACACGATGCGGCGCCAGGCGGAATCAACTCAAGCGCCAAAAGACTGGGTCAACCTGCTGCCGGTGCAGGACTATGCGATCCTCAATTCTCCGCAGCCGTCTGCACTCGCGCCGTATTTTCGTGATTGGGTGACGCACGAGCGCGACGATGCCTACTGGCAGCAATGGCGCGTTTCCGATAACTACTCGCGCATGACCGTGATGGGATTGCATGCCGGCGGCTGGCACGATCTGTTTCTGAAAGGCTCGATCAAAAACTACCTGGGACTGCGGCAACAAGCGTCGACGGCGGAAGCGCGCGCGGGCCAGCGCCTGATCGTTGGTCCCTGGGCGCATGCGCCGACGTCACCCGCGGGAAAAATCGGCGATATTGTCTTCGGCAAACAAGCGGTGCTGGACAACCTGGCCACGATGGTGAAATGGTTCGACTACTCGCTCAAGGGAATCAACAACGAGTATGCGAGCGGCGCTCCCGTCCGGCTCTTCATCATGGGCGACAACGTCTGGCGCGACGAGCAGGAGTTTCCGCTCGCACGCACGCGCTACACGAAGTACTACCTTCATTCCACCAAGGGCGCGAACAGCATCTCGGGCGACGGCGTGTTAAGCGTGGCAGCGCCGGCGACGGAAAGAAACGACGAGTTTGATTACGATCCGCAAAATCCCGTAAGCACGATCGGCGGCCGGTTGTGTTGCGGCCAGGCAATTCCGCCCGGACCGGCCGATCAGCGGCCGAATGAATGGCGTCGGGATGTGCTGGTCTTCTCGACGCCGGCGCTTACTGAAGACACCGAAGTTACGGGCTTCATCACGCTCGATCTCTACGCCGCGACTTCGGCCGTCGACACAGATTTCACCGCGCTGCTGGTGGATGTTGACGAGACGGGCTACGCGCGTTTTCTTACCGACGGCATCGTGCGTGCTCGTTATCGAGAGAGTACAAAACAGGCGTCGCCGGTTACTCCCGGCAAGATTTATCGCTACACGATCGACCTTTGGGCAACGGCAAACGTATTCAAGGCCGGTCACCGGATCCGGCTGTACGTTTCCAGCAGCAACTTCCCGCGCTTCAATCGGAATTTGAACACGGGAGAAGACATATTCGGTTCGTCGCGATCGGTGAGCGCGCACCAGGTGATCTATCACGGTCGCGATCACGCTTCAGCGTTGATTCTGCCTGTGATTCCCCGCCGCCCGAATTAAATTCTTGCTTTTCGCCGGGACAGAGTGCTATAAGCTCGGGTTAGTTCTAAACGCAAACTAACCACAAAAGCAAAAAAGGTTCGGCGGAATTTCAAATAGTTCGTTAAGAACGTGAACTAACCCGTGTTGCTCTAACTAGCAGCAGCTTTTCTCCCATCGGTCGCGGCCGTCAGTTTCAGTCTAAGGAGTGACATATGAGAATCGTACGGACAATCACCAGTAGTGCACTCGCCTTCGGGATGCTCCTTTGCGTGAGTATCACTATCTATTCCCAGGGAACCAACCTGGGAACTCTTCGTGGTACGGTAACCGATCCCAATGGCGCCGTTATTCCCAGTGCGGCCGTCAAAATCACGGATCAAGCCACCGGACTTTCCCGCGATGTTACTACCGACGCTGACGGAAACTACGAAGCCACAGCGCTAAAAGCCGGCACTTACAAGATCACAGTCACGGCGGGGGGCTTCAAGACCGTCGAAACAGACGCGGTCGTGAAGGGATCGGATATCGTTCGCGCCGACATACGCACCGAGGTTGGGGCGCAAACTGAGAGTGTGCTCGTCGCCGGCGCTGAAGCGGGAATAATCGAAAAAGAGCAACCGGTAATTGCCGGCACCCTGAACAATCGCCAGTTGATTGACATACCGCGAGACAGCAGAGACATCTACGAGTTTCTCTATCTCAATCCTGATATCACGCAGGGGCCGAACGGCGACGGCAGTTTCAAGTTCATTGGCGGGCAGAGTTACGGCGCCAGCTTCTCGGTCGATAGCCAAAGGACCAACGGCGGAATCTTCGGCGAGCCGACGAGTAGCCAGCCTTCGCTCGAAACGATCGGCGAACTGATCGTGTTGTCGAAGAACTTCACGGCGGAATACTCCGGTATCGCCAACATTCGCATCGACACGAAGCGCGGTGGCAGCGATTACCACGGTTCCTTGTTCTACAACAACAAGAACGACGCACTCGCCGCCTGGACCGTGCAGGACAAAAATGCGCAAGCTGCATTTCTGCCCACTGCCGACTCGCCGAATTTTCCCAAGTCAAGATTCAA
>Ga0247688_1000330_pt1 | contig 16014 bp, 13 predicted proteins | sample CNK29_metaG_FD_182718 | JGI IMG/M metagenome (GOLD analysis project Ga0247688, IMG submission 182718) | Soil microbial communities from Purdue University Martell Research Forest, Indiana, United States - CNK29 | ecosystem: Environmental > Terrestrial > Soil > Temperate forest > Bulk soil... | reverse complement strand
GTTTTCGAAAACGTGAAAGTCTTCGCGTTTGAGGTCGGGAACAAAACGACCCTGACGGTCATAGACGCTGACGGGCACTGTAACCAGCGCAGTGTTGATGCGCACGACGTCGCCCTCGCCGACTTCGTCGCTGTCCGGCGCGGTCTTGGCCGCCGACGCGGCGGCTGCCTCCGTCATGTTTAAAGGACCAGTCGCGGACGCGCGCGGGTCGAGGAGTGTTGGCGGCCGCGGATCACCGGCAGGTTTCGTGACGCCCGTAAGCACGGGCGGAACCGGATCGGTCGTCGCCGGGACGAATGAGTCGCTGTTCCCACCGTTCCCAACGGCATTGTTGTTGGCGCTCGCGCTGCCGCTGTTATTCCCAACGATTCCGGTCCGGCGTGGCCGTGACGCTGAGGCCTGGCTCGCGGGCGCAGCCGAGTTTTGTGGCGGCGGAATCGCGGCTTGCGACGGCGCCGACTGCGTGTGGGCCGTCACCACTCCGTCTGACGCCGATTCCCGCTTTTTGAGCAGGTAGGCGCCGTGCGGGCACACAGACGACGTGACGTAACCGACGATCGTGTAGCCATCGGGAAGGGGAACGCCCTGGCAGATCTGGAGATTGCCGCTGCGGGCCGAGGCACGTTGGCGTTCCTTCTTCGTTCCGCGCTCATTGGTCTGGGCCACAATGTTCGTGGAGAGGACGGAAACCAAAAGCAAAAAAGAGGCGACTGCGTGTTTCATAGCCGCTACCTCTACCGGTGATTTTTGACTGTCCGAGTGGGGCGAATTATAGCCGTCAAGTTGATCGATTTCAAACTCGCTTTGTCACTCGTAAACCCCCAACGTGGAATCTATGTAATTGTGGTTTAGACTGTCGGAACTGCATGCAGCCCACAGACAAAGAGTTGCTGATCGCGTGCCGTCGTGGCGACGAGTCGTCGTGGGAGGCATTAGTGAGTCGTTACCAGCGCCTCATCTACGCGATCCCGCGGCGCGCGGGCCTCACCGACGATCAGGCCGCGGAAGTGTTTCAAAACGTGTTTTTGACGTTGTTCGAGAAGATGAATGAGATCAACGACCCCGATCGCTTGCACGCGTGGCTCGTAACCACGACGCGCCGCAAAACCTGGCGGCTGCTGACGAGGGAACGCTCGCTGCAAGCCGGGCGTGGCGCTGATTCAACGGCCGTTGACGAAGTGCTCGCGAGCGCCGTTGACGACGCGCCGTTGCCCGACGAACGACTGATTCGGCTCGAAGAGCAACACCGGATTCGGGTGGCGCTTGCTGAGCTTGATGAACGATGCCAGCGGTTACTGGTGATGCTCTACTATCGAGTTGAACCGGCGCCGTATTCGGAGATCGCGGCGGCGCTTGGGACGCCCGAAGGCAGTATCGGCCCAACGCGCGCGCGTTGCTTGAAGAAACTGCTCCAGTTGCTGGAGTAGAAACCGAAGATTGAGCGGCTCGGAGGTATTTTTCCGCCGGCGAAAGGCACTGTTTGTCGGGTAAGGAAGATCTCGCCTGCGAAGGATTGATTTAAGTCTATGAATACTTTCTCACCGCACATTTCATTCGCGGAGCTGGCCGACCTCGCGGAGGAACGCACGGCAACCTCGGCCGCAGCTCAAGAGCATCTCGCCACCTGCACGATCTGTTCGGACCAGTTGAATGCAATCAAGCAGGCCATTAGCTTGATGCGATCCGATACTTATGAAGACGTGCCGGGCCCGCTCGTCGAACACGCCCGAAACATCTTCCGCGCCGGCGTTGCGTTGGCGCGAGAACCGTCGTTCTTAAAACTCGTGCTGGCAACGTTGACGTTCGACAGCTTGACCAACGCGCCCGCGTTCGGGCTTCGTTCGCAAGCGAGCGCCGGAAGACAATTGATCTATTCCGCCGAAACTGCTGATATCGACGTCCGCGTCTCGCGAAACAACGAAGAGTGGCAGATCTCGGGTCAGGTTTTGGGATCGGATTGCACGAGCGGTGACGTCGATCTCGAAAGCGAGAATTTCTCTGCGTCGGCAAAGTTGAACGAACTCTGCGAGTTTTCTTTCAACGCTGTGCCCGCTGGTGCGTACAAGATCTCAGTTCGCCTGCCGGAATTTCTGGTCGAAACACCTCCCCTTGAACTCGGGCCGTAAATGATGATTGCAATAGAGCGTGCGGAACTGGCAGCGCGCCTCGTCGAGGTGGGCGAACAAGCCCGTGACGCTCTGCTTCAGGATCATCGCAACGCGCTGGACACACCACTCGCTTACCTTCTCAAAGACATCTGCCTCGACGGCTGGAGCAGCGATCCCGCGCGCGCGCTCGCGGCTGCAGCGACGTTGCAAAAGATCTCCGAGTTACAAGCGGAACCGGAGATCCGTTCACTCTCTCTTTGGGCCAAAGGCATCGAGGCGCTGATTCACGGCGACATGGCGGGTGCGATCACGACGCTCGATGAAGCGCGCCGTGGCTTTCTCGCGCTCGCCAAACCCCACGTCGCGGCGGCCACGGAAGTGAGTAAAGTGATCGCGCTCGCGATGCTCGGCCTGTACGACGAAGCGATTGCCTGCGCGCTGCGCGCGAGAACGGTGTTTCTCGATCACGGCGATCTGCTCGCCGCCGGAAAGATCGAACACAACATCGGCAATCTTCATTTTCGTCGCGATCAGTATCTCGCAGCCGAGGTGTTTCACACTTCGGCGCGCGAACGCTTCATCGCCGTCAATCACGAGAAACAACTGGCGACCATCGACAACTGTCTCGCCAACACGCACGTCGTTCTGCATAAGTTTTCTTCGGCGGCGACGCTCTACGACGAAGCCGCCCAACTTGCGGAGCGCGCGGGCGTGCCGGTGACGCAAGCCGAAATCGAAGGGAACATCGGCAACTTCGCGTTGCTGCGTGGCCGCTACGATCAAGCGCTCGATTATCTCGAACGCTCGCGGCGTCGTTACGAATTGCTCGGCATGCCGCATCAATCGGCGCTCGCGGAAAGAGAGATCGCGGATGCGTATCTCGAGCTGAACCTCGTGCCTGAAGCGGTGGCGATTTACGATCGCGTGACCGCCACCTTTGCGCAGCTTGGGTTGCGCGCCGACGAAGCGCGCGCGTTCGCTTCGCTCGGCCGCGCGAAACTGCTGTCAGGCAAAGATGACGAAGCACTTAGTTCATTGAATCGGGCGTGCGAGCTTTACCAGGCGGAAGGAAACAAGGTCGGCGAAGCACTCGTGCTTTTGACGCAGGCACAACTGCATCACGCGGCCGGAAATGACGAAGTCGCTTCGAAACTCGCGCTTCAGGCCGAAGCAGATCTCTCTGTTCGCGGTGGTTATCACCAGATACTGCTCGCCCGTTGGCTGCGCGCCGACGTCGCGCGCACGATGGGCCACGCGGAAGAAGCGCAGCGTCTTTTCGAGAGCATCGTGGGCGATCCAACGCGTCAGGGCCAGCCGCAGATCACCGAGCGCTGCCACACGGGTTTGGGGCTGCTGGCTCTCGCAAAAGGAAACACCGACGAGGCCGAACAACATTTCCGAAACGCGATCGCCGTGACGGAAGAGTTGCGCGCGCCGCTTCCGGGTGAGGAATTCAAGACCGCGTTCTTCGCGAACAAGTTGGCGCCTTACAACGAGCTGGCGCGGATTTGTCTCGCTGCTGAAAGATTGAGTGAAGCTTTCGCGTTGGTGGAAAGCGCTCGTTCGCGCAGTCTTGCGGACAGTTTGGGGGGCCAGGAAAAACTGGTCGAGCCGCGAGACGCGTTCGAGAAAAATCTGCTGGCGCAGATCGGCGAACTGCGTGAGGAGTTGAACTATCTCTACAAGGAAGTGAATCAACCTTTAAATGGCAACGGCGCGCGCGACGCACGCGAGTTGCAGCCGGAGCTGCGCGCGCGTGAAAACAAGATTCTCGGGATCACGCGCCAGCTCTATCACCGGCGTGAAAATTCCGCTTCGCCGGTGCGGGCGTTTGACGTGCAACAACTGCAAGCGCAACTCAGCGATGAACACGCTCTGATCGAATACACGGCGTTAGCTGATGAACTGCTGGCATATGTAATTACACATAACGACGTGCGCGTGTTTCGCCACCTCGCGTCGTTAGCCGAGATCGATGAGCGATTGACGGCGGTTCGCTTTCAGATGGACACGCTGCGCTTCGGAGCGCAAGCCATCCGCCGCCATCTCCCCACGCTCACGCAAAAAATCAACGTTCATCTGCGCCAACTGCATGACTGCCTGATCGCTCCACTCAAGGCATTGATCGAGGCACGAAGACTCATCATCGTGCCGCACGGCAGTTTGCACTACCTTCCGTTTCACGCTCTGCACGACGGCGATCGATACTTGATCGAACGTTCGGAGATCTCTTACGCGCCCAGCGCCGCTATTCTTCAGCAGTGTTTGCAACGCGGCTCGCAGCCGTTGAATCGTGCGTTGTTGCTTGGTGTTCCGGATGAAGTGACACCCGGAATAGCCGACGAGATCGACACGCTGCAGCACGTTTTTCCGCAGGTCACCGCGCTTATGGCCGAGGCCGCAACAACCGCAGCGCTGCGAATAAACTCAACGAACGTCGACGTGCTGCATCTTGCGTGTCATGGCCAGTTTCGCTCGGACAATCCGCTCTTCTCAGCGCTGCGGCTCGCCGATGGTTCGTTCACCGTTCGCGATGCTTACGATCTGAAACTCGACCAGTCGCTCGTTACGTTGAGTGCCTGTGAGACGGGTGCGAATGTCGTCGCGCCGGGCGACGAGTTGATCGGCCTTGCGCGCGGTTTCTTCTCGGCCGGCGCGCGTTCCGTTTTGTTGAGCTTGTGGATGGTTGACGACGAAACTACGCGACAAACGATGAACAGTTTTTACCAGGCGACCAAAAACGGCGGATCTCTTGCCGCGAGCTTGCGCGCGGCGCAGCAAGAAATGCTAAAAGAAAAATCTCATCCATTCTTCTGGTCCCCTTTTGTTTTGGTTGGACATTGGTAGAATTTAGCACCCCATTTTAGAGGTCTCATCATGCCAGAGAAGTTTCGGTTATGGTTCGTGTTCTTGTTTCTCGTAACGGCGGCGCTTTTTTTCGCGGGGGCGCCGCGGTCGCGTGCGATCGCGACGTCGGGAGGTGATGAAGATTACGTTGCGGGCGAAGTCGTCGTCGAACTAACGAGCACCTCGAATCTTGCCGGCGTCGCGACGCAACACAATCTCGATCCCACGCCACTCGATCAGTTTGGTTCGCGCGCGATCTATCGTTTGCGCATCAGCGACGGAGCTAAGGTCGAAGATCGCGTCGACGAACTGCTGCACGACTCGCGGGTCTTGTTTGCCGAACCCAACTACATTGAAAAACCACCCGAAGGCGGTGGTAATGGCTGGAGCGTTGGCAACGGCTGGAGTGTGGGCACGCCGTCGGCCTACGTCACGCAATGGGCGCCGCAAACGATCAACCTGGCGCAGGCGCAAGGAATCAATCGCGGCATCGGCGCCGACGGGCAACCGGTGCGGATCGCGGTATTGGATACTGGTTTTGACGCGACCCATCCGGCGTTGGCGGGTCACTTGCTTCCTGGTTTCGATTTCGTCGACTTCGATTCGGATCCGAGCGAAGTCGGCAGCTTGAATGTTGGGCCATACGGCCACGGCACTCACGTCGCCGGATTGATCGCGCTGGCTGCGCCCGACGCGAAGATCATTCCCATTCGCGTGCTCGATTCGCGCGGTCTCGGCAATACGTGGGTGTTGGCTGAAGCGTTGGCCTTCGCCGTCGATCCTGACGGCAATCCCGCGACGCACGACGGCGCTGATGTGATCAATCTGAGCTTGAGTACGCTGCGGCGCACGCGACTGTTAAAGAGCGTGCTGGAAAAGGTCTGTGATAACTATGCATCGACGTCCGGCGAGCAGGAATTTCCGGCCGTCGCGAATCCAAATCTGGTGGTCGTCGCGGCTGCGGGCAACGGGGGAAACACCGTCGAACAGTATCCCGCGGCGGAGAACGTCGAGGGCTTGATCGCCGTTGCGGCGTCAACGTCGGACGACCAACTCGCGGTTTTCTCGACGCGCGGATCGTGGGTCGCCGTCGCGGCGCCGGGGCAGGGAATCACGAGTTCGGTTCCCGGCGGGCAGTACGCTGTGTGGAGCGGCACGTCGATGGCCGCGCCGTTCGTTGCGGCCGAGGCTGCGCTCATTCACGCGCGTTTTCCCACGTTGCGCAACAAGGACATCATCGATCAGATCGAACGCACCGCGGCGAAGATCAATGCGACAGTGGACAAGCGCATCGACGTCGGCCGCGCGTTGAGCACGCTGCCGGAGTCGGCCAGCAGTCCCACGCCGACGCCGATGCCGGGTACGAAACGAAAAAGATCTGACTGAAACGTATTTCTGAACTGGCCGCCTGCACTGTGCAGGTGGCCCATGTCCAATCCTCAGCAAATAGCCGCGCTTTGGGAAGACCTGAAGGATCTGGTTAAGAGTGTCGTCGAAGAGATGAATCAGGCGGCGGAACTGCGCCACCGAACGGGCGGGCTCGACCTGGACTTCGACGATACCGGCACGATCGTGATCAGCAAGCGATCGTTGCCGCGAATGTACGTGACCGTTAATCTGCGCCCGGCCGCCATCGACATCGGAACGCGCATGATCTTTAAAGGAACAGAGTCCGTAGAACGGCAACTCTGGGAGAGCCTGTTCATCAAGATCGATGAAGGCGGATCGAAGTTGCGCAACAAAGCGGGCGAGGCGTTAACCGTCGATCAAGCCGTCTACTACATCCTGCGGCCGTTCCTGCATCTCGGGACACTGATGAACTGAGACATCCCACCGGCGCATACCGCGTGACATCCGACCGACGTACAGCGCGTGACATCCTACCGACGTACAGCGCGTGACATCCCACCGACGTAGTCGGTGGTAGTTTTCATACTCTATCTACGGCGCGTCACGGTTAAGAACGAATCCCACCGACGCAGTCGGTGGTCCTTCATACACAGTCGAACGTAGTCCAGGTATGAACTATCCACCGACGATGTCGGTGGGATTGTTCCTGGTGTCGTTGCTGAAGCAGGAAGGGTCTGACGGCACCACCGACTGCGTTGGTGGAATGCGTTGGTGGAATCCGTGAATAAAAAAACGGCCGGGTCTTTCGACCCGGCCCGATGAGGCGTTCAGGTGCCCGCTAAACGCACCCTGCACCTCCAGACTGAATTAATTTCCACTGGAGACATTACCTGAAATACCCTTGTTCACCATCAACCGGATTTCCACGCGGCGGTTCTTTGCCCGGCCTTCCTTGGTCTTGTTCTCCGCCGCCGGCTCTAATTGGCCATAGCCAAACGGTTGGATTAACCGGTTCATGTTCATCTTGTATTTGGTGACGATGTAATAGATGACGGCATTCGCCCGGCGCTCGCTGAGGTCGATGTTCCGTTGCGATTTACCGGTCGAATCTGCGTAACCAATCACGGCCATCACCCAGCCCTTAGTGTTCTGTGTTTTCACCCAGGCCGCAGCTTCATCGATCGTGGCCTTGGCTTTTGGGCCAAGAGTCGAGCTGCCGGTGGCGAAGTAGACAGTGATCGTCTTGAGCGGATCGAAGTCGTCGAGTCCATTGATGCGATTGTTCGCATAGTCAGCCGTCTGCTGTGCTTTCTTCGCGGCGTCGGCCGCGGCATCGGCCGACGCTTGTGCTTGCGCGGTCAGGGCGCGGTTCTCTTCGATCTGCCCGGCCAACTGCTCCTGTTGCCGTTGCTGGTCCGCCAGTTTTGCATTCAACTCCTGCTCGGCCGGATCGAGCGTGGCCTTCAAGGCCTGCGCCGATCTCAGATCCTGTTCGTCGAAACGAATCTTGTCCGCGACCAGTTGGCCTTCGGAGTTTCCTTCACCATCGACTTCGAGCCGGAGCCCGCGCAGGATGTGGCTCTTTTCATAGTCCTTGGAGCCGCGAAACACGCCCTTCTTATGGCTCTTTACTTCAGTCGACGGAGTTAACAAAACCGTCGTTAACGGCCCACCCATCGTGTCGCTCATCGTGAACGAATCGGCATCGCGTTTGACGACAATGCCTCTGAATTTCTTGACCTTTTCGCCGGCAGGAATGCTGCGTACTTGCGGATCCTGTGTCGGCAGTGTGGTCCTCGTGGCGTATGCCGTCCCGGCACACGCTAATGCAAGAAGAAAAGTGACTGCCATTAGTCTCGGCAGCAAGTTCCTGTTGGTTTTCATGCGTAAGCTCCTCCCATTTGCCGGGATGTTAAGGGCGCGCGTTTTTTGCCAACACTGTCAATTCTGACAGTGTCAGTTTTGCACTGCCGTCCCTAATGTTTTGTTGAGTCATATGTCCCCAGCACATAAAGCCATCAAAATCATCAAGCGGGAACAGCGGGCGGCTCTTCAGGACGAGGAAGAAAAACCTGCGACTTCGTTGAAGACGCAGAACCAAATCCGGCGTGAAATCCTTAGCACGATCAATTCGTGGGTCGAGGCCACCAGGAAACACAAACGGCTCAAGTAAGAAGGTGAGCGACGACGACGGTAATGTTGTCCACGCCGCCGCCCGCCAGCGCGAGATCTACGAGGCTCTGGCAGGCACTCTGAGCAGACTCTGCGTCACGCAACACTTGCGTAATCGTTTCGTCTTCGACTGTTTCCGTTAGCCCGTCAGTGCAAAGCAACAACTGATCGCCAGGTTGCAACTTGAACCGTTGTACCTGCGGATCGACCTGCTCGCCGAGCGAACCAACCGCCGCCGTCAGCACGTGTCGCATCGATCTCGACGCCGGATCGTCGCGATTGGCGACGCCCGCATCGATGAGCGCCTGCGCGAGCGTGTGGTCGGTCGTTAACTGCTTGAGATTTCCTTCGCGCAAGAGATACGCGCGTGAGTCGCCGACGTGGCCGACGATCAAGTCGCTGCCGAGCACACCGGCAACGGTGAGTGTGGTGCCCATGCCTTGCAGCGTTTGGTCACTGGCTGCTTCGTTCCGCACTGTCTCGTCGAGTTGCAGAAAGCGATCGGTCATGCGCTCCAGCACGGTCATGACGTCGTGCTCGCGTTGCAGCGCCAACACCCAATCGGAAGTGTCAACCAGCAGTTCGATCAGTTTGCTGAGCACGAGACGACTGGCAACTTCACCGCCGGCCATGCCGCCCATGCCGTCAGCCACCAACATGCCGTAGCCGCGCGAAGAGTAGTTCTGTTTGAGGAACTCGTCATCGACGTTGGTCAACAGATTTTCGAGTGAGCGTCCAAACCGAATTACCAAATAACTATCTTCGTTATTTTCCCTGACATGGCCCTGGTGAGAAGCGGCCCCGAGATCAATTTCCAAACTCGCCCAGGCCTCGTGTAACTGCTCGCGTGGATTATCTTCTCTGTGAACCTTCATTGGCTTTGCCCCTGGGAAGCCCTGTCGCTGGACCAGCGCGCAAACACGATTGGTGAACGAGATGGTAAGTGTTTCAATGTAGCTGGTAATTCTATTTCCTGCGCCGCTTGAACCTACTGGCAAAATTGACAGGTTGCGCGCCTCCGCGCGCGCACGCGTCAGAATTTCCAGCCGAGCGTAGTGCTGATGCCGAGGTCGTTTTTGTCGGCGCGCACGGGCGGCTTGCTGTCGAAATTTTCGTAGACGTGGAAGCCCAGCCAGAGATCCTTCACGATCTTGTAGCGCAGGTCGGTAGTGGCCTGCATTCTGGTTCTCCCGGGCGTGGTGAAGCTCGGAAAGATACTGAGCCGCGAGCGAATGTCTGTGCGGCTGAAGCGAAAGGTCGCGAAGTCGGCGCCGACGAGGCCCTCACCGTTGGTCGTTTCCGGCTTGCCGAGCGTCGCCGAATATTTTTCTCGCGTGCCGACGGCGCCGCCAAAGAGTGAGAACCTCGTGTGCTCTGTTTGCACGAAGTTTCGGCCCACGAGGCCGCCGGCGGAAGTGCGGAGATTGAGGCTCTGCTGGTCGCTGCGAAGAAAATCCACCAGCCCCCCGACAAACCAGCGATTGCTTAGTTGCTTGCGATAGTCAAAGGTTAACTGGTTGCGCCGGTTGCGCGTGCCTTCTGTTTGCCCACTGAAAGCAGAATCGATGGACGCTGTGAACGAATGATCGCCGGTGCGATAAGTGCTCGTCGCCACGAGCTCGGTCGCATATTGATCATTGCCGCTGGTGAAACTGAAACCGAAGTCGACCGAACCTTCCAGGCGGGCAAAGAACTTTCGCTCCGTCGGTGCGATGCGAATGACGTCGACTTGCGGCACTCTGACCGAGTGGGTTGCGTCGCCGATCACGAAGTTGGCAACTTCGGTTGAGTTTGCCGGCAAGAGGCGCATCGTGTTGGTGACGAGTTTGCCGTCGACCAGCCAGATCATGAACATCGTTTTGCTCTGCAGTGTTTCGACCTCGGCCCAATCAAGGCGCACTGCTTCGGCCATGTAACTGGACTTGAATCTCAGCTCGCCGCTTTGCAGTCCTTTGATCTCGCCCGTCATCCGATCGCCGTTCTTCAACACAACAACGTCGTCGGTGTAAGCAGCCCTTGCGCTCGTGGCCAGAAGAAAAGTGAAAAAAATGATCATGCCTGAATGAAAAATAATTCTCCGGCCGTCACTCTTGTTCATTGAATAGCCTCCCCTGAACCGGCCCTACTTTTGGCATGCCTCGGCGCGGATCTCGCCTGTCAAAACTGACAGTTATCCATTGTTTGCGCCGCTTCTAGAATCAGCCAAACCTTTAAAGATGCGGGAAGGATGGTGTGTGAAAATGTTAAGGACCAGTAAGCTCACTCAAATTGCGGCAATTGCCGGACTGCTGCTCGCATGGTGCGTTGCCGCTTCGGCTCAGGATATAAAGTACAACTTCCTCCAAGGAACAGATTTCTCGAAATACAAGACTTACAAGTGGGTCAGGATTCCCAACGCTCAGTATCCGGATTCGATTCTCGACGATCAGATCATGCGCGCGATCGACACGCAGCTCTCGGCGAAAGGATTGTCGAAGACCGAAGACAATCCCGACCTTTACGTCGCTTACCAGGTCGCGGTGAATCAGGAAAAACAGTGGAACTCCTTCAGCACCGGCGGCGACACCTGGGGTTACGGCGGCTGGCGTGGCTGGGGCGGCATGTCGACGACGACTACTACCAGCCAAACGATCAATATCGGCACGCTGAATCTCGACATGTACGACGTGGCCCAAAAGAAACAGGTCTGGCGCGGCTCAGCCAGCAAGACTTTGGGCTCGGGAAAAGACCCCGAGAAGGTCAACAAGAACATCAATAAGGCAATGGCGAAACTGCTCAAGAAGTATCCGCCTACGGCGAAGTCGTAAAGCAGTTGCTGCCTGAAAGGAGTTGAAAAATGAAAGCAAGATTTCTCTTTGCATCTTGTTTAATGGCAGTGTTGGCCCTGGCGTTCGTGATGCCCTCACCGGCGCCCGCGAAGGATGATGAAAAGCAGAAGAGCGAAAAGTTTGGCGCGTTGGCCTACATGCCTTCGGGCGCTGGGCCGGCGATGGTCGGCGCGGGCGCGCGCGTGAATGTTGATGTCTGGGTGGACCAGTACACGCCGGACGCGGAAGCAAAAACAATGGCCGCGGCTTTGCTTCAGGGCGGTTCACCGGCCTTGCTCAAGCAGCTTGAAGATGCGAAGACCATCGGCAAGATCCGGCTCACCGGGCGCGTTGGGTTTTACGACTTCAAGCTGATTCGCCAGCACGTTTCTGAAGGTGGCCGAAGGATCTGGTTGATCGGCGATCGGCCGATCGGTTTTCTCGAAGTTTACGCCGGCAACAGATCGCAGGATTATCCGTTTGGGATTCTGCAGCTCGATCTGAAGCGGAATGAGAAGGGCAAGGAAGAAGGAACCGGCGCGCTGATCTACGCCGGAAAGATCAAAGTGCTCGAAGGAAATAATATCGAGCTCGAGACGTACGGCATCGAACCGATTCGTTTGCTGGGCGTGCGTAAGCTATAACGCGCCAGTTCTTCAGCCACAGATTACGCGGATTACTTACAAGTCAATCTGCGTAATCTGTGGGTGGCCGGGGGCGCCAGCAGCTTCCTCAACTTCCTCCGCGCTTTGTGCAACTGCGACTTCGAGTTCCCCACCGTGCAACCAAAAATCTCCGCGATCTCCTCGTGGTTGTAACCTTCAACATCAAACTTCACAAACACCGATCTCGATCCCGACGGCAACTTCGCCAGTGCCGCGTCGAGCGCAATGCGATCCAAAAACTGTGGCCCAAACGAAACCCCCAGCGCGTGGGTCGCTTCAAACTCGTCCGCCAGGTACGGAAACTTTTCCCGTCGCCGCGTCACACGGCGAAAGTGCATCAACACGTGGTTGGTCGTGAACCGATATAACCAACTCGAAAACTGGCTCTGCCCGCGAAACGATCCCACCTTCCCCAACAACTGAATAAAGATCTCCTGTGTGAGATCTTCTGCCTCACTCGTATTTCCCGTCATCCGCAAACACAACGCATACACGCGCGTGCGATGTCGCTCGTAAAGGTCGCCGATACCGGCGGTCGCGCCTTTCGCGATCGCCTGGGTCAACTCGTAGTCAGTTTTTGGCGCGATAGTAACACTCATGAAACGCTGTCGAATGTATTAATGCCGCGCCTGCAGATCACCTGTAAGTTTTGCCAGTTTCCGGGCTTTCAGCCCGCCTCTAACCTTCAGGCAAGCACTAGAACTCCGCCCCATTAACAACATAGGAGGAGGGCGCCTAAAGCATGAACCCTTTGAATTGGAGATCACCCGCTGCTCTAACTCTCTCGCTCGCAGCTCTGCTTTTTATTGCGAGCCCTTCCGCGTTCGCGCAAACGCAAACGCCGGAACCTGCTCAACCTGCATCGTCTCCCTCGGAAGTCGATCAACTGAAGACGCGCTTGAAACAACTCGAGCAGACCGTCAATGAACTCAAAGGACAGATCGAAGCCATTGAGGTCAAAAAAGCAACCACGCCTGCCGCACCCGCGATAGTCGAGGCCACGTATTCGGATTCAGCTCCCGCTCCTGCGGAAACTGCTGCCGCCGCGGCGCCGGCGAAAGCCCAAGACGCGAAGGGTGAGAGCACGTTTGAGATCTACGGCTTTGCGATGCTTGATGCCGGTTACCAGTTCAAGCAGAACGATCCGAGCTGGTTCGACGTGGTCCGGCCCACCAAGCTGCCGGCGTTCTCCAACCAGTTTGCGCCGAACGGAAACGTTTTTTACGGCGTCCGGCAGAGCCGCCTGGGAGTGAAATCGTCAACGCCCACGAAGTACGGAGAACTAAAGACACAGTTCGAGTTTGAGTTGTTCGGTACCGGGGTTGACGCCGGCCAAACGACTTTCCGTCTCCGCCATGCTTACGGTGAGTTGGGCCAATTCGGCGCGGGCCAAACGTGGAGCCCCTTCATGGACATCGACGTGTTTCCCAACTCGATCGAGTATTGGGGACCAAACGGAATGGTCTTCTTCCGCAACGTGCAGTTTCGCTGGATGCCGTTGAAGGGTCGCAACTCCGTAACGATTGGTATCGAGCGTCCGGGCGCGAGTGCAGACCAGGGACAGTTTGCCGACCGCATTGAATTGCAGGGCGTCAGGCCGCATTTCAACCTGCCCGATCTCTCCGGCAACGTCCGCTTCACGAGAAGCTGGGGTTATTTCCAGGCTGCGGGAATGCTGCGCCGGATCGCGTGGGTCGATACGAACAACGACCAGTTTAATCTCAGCGGCAGCGCGGTCGGCGCCGGCTTGAACCTGACGTCTAACATCAAGTTAAGCCCGAACGACACCGCCAGGCTCGCATTCGTCGTTGGCAAGGGCATCGAGAACTACATGAACGATGCGCCCGTGGACGTCGGTATCGAACTCAATGCGGGAGATCCACTGCGCCCGATCAGAGGCGTGGCCCTGCCGATGTGGAGCATGGTGGCGTTCCTGGACCACAACTGGAACAAGCGTTTCAGTACCGCCGCCGGTTACTCGTTCGAGAACATCGACAACTCCGACGGACAGAATGCGGACGCGTTCCATCGCGGCCACTACGCGCTCGCCAATCTTCTCTTCTATCCAGTGGAGAACGCGATGGTCGGTGGTGAGCTGCAGTGGGGAAGACGGCAAAACTTCCTCGACGGCTTCACGTCCGACGATTTCCGCATTCAGTTCTCATTTAAATACAACTTCTCCAAGAAGTTCACCTTTTGACCTTTGAGCGAAGCGCCGGCACCGCGCCGGCCAGAAGGAGAAACGAACCATGATCAAGCAGATTCGGGCAAGAATGATCGTCACACTCTTCGTCGTGACGACATTCGTCACGCTGCCGCTTTCCGCTTTGAGCCAGAAAGCGAGTCCGGTCGCGCCGGCCCGGGCGCAAGTGGAAGCCGTCGTGCGCGAGGCGTACGACAAGTTCAAGAGCGATCCCGGCGGCAAGAACGCTGACTACATTCCGTACCTGGCCCACGTCGATTCGAAACTCTTCGGGATCGCCATCGTCACTACTGACAACCAGGAGTTGTCGCTGGGCGACACCAAGTATGCGTTCTCGATCCAGTCGATTTCGAAAGTCTTCTCGCAAGCGCTCGCGATGGAAGAGCTTGGTCCAGAGGCTGTCTATCAAAAGGTCGGCAACGAACCGACGGGCCGCGCGTTCAACTCGGTCTTTGCCGTCGCGGACATGCCGACTCACACCGGCAATCCTTACGTAAACGCCGGCGCGATTTCGACGGTCAGCTTGATCTCGGGCAAGACGGCTGATGAGAAGTGGAACAAGATTCTCGACTTCTACAGCAAAGTCGCCGGCGAGAAGCTTTCGTTGATCGACGAAGTCTACAAGTCGGAAGCAGCCACCAACACCGGCAACAAAGCGCTTTCGATGTTGCTCGCGAAATACGATCGCATCTACGCCGATCCGTTTGAGTCAGTCGACGTTTACACGAAGCAGTGTTCGGTCGGCGTGAACGTGATCGAGCTCGCGCGCATGGGCGCGACGCTGGCGAACAACGGCAAGAATCCAGCGACGGGCGAGCAAGTGATCAAGGCTGAGAACGTCCCGCACATTCTCTCGACCATGACGATGGCCGGACTTTACGACGGCTCCGGCGGCTGGGCCTGGAAAGTTGGCCTGCCGGCGAAGAGCGGCGTGGGCGGCGGCATCGTGGCAGTGGTTCCGGGCAAAGGCGCGATTGCGGTCTTTGCGCCGCCGCTCGATGAAGCCGGCAACAGCGTGAAGGCGCAGAAGGTGATTGAGTACGTGGCCAACAAGCTCGACTTCAATCTGTTCTCGCCAAGGTCAGTTGGTTTGAAAGGCGAGTAATGAGTTTGACCAGCTTTATGCGAAATCGGCTTGTCTCTGTATCTCTGTGTCTCTGCGGTCGTAAAAATAAACCAGAGAGACACGGAGAACACAGGGATCTTACCTGTCGCCTCGCAATGATCGTGGCGACCTTGCTGGCATTTAGCGTTCTCTGCTTTGCGCAGGCAACGCCGCCAGTCGATCAGAAACCGCTGACAGCAAACGAACGTGAAGAGCTGCTGAAACTCATTCGCAGTCTTCAGGAGCGCGTTGACAAACTCGAAGCCGCGCAAGGCGCCACTGAAAAATCCGTGGCCGCGGCAGTGCCGAGCGAGTCACCCGCGCCCGCACCCACAGCCGCCGGAGGCGAACCGCCGAACTCGGAAGCGCCCGCGCCGGTTGAAGCAAAACCGGCGAAGCAAGATGACGAAGATAAATTCGACGGCCGCTACACGCCAAACCTCGGGTTCAGATTAGCGAACACCGAATATGGCGACATGAACGTCAGCATCTACACCTACGTTCGCTATCTAAATCAACTCGGCCTCGACCACACCTACACCGACGCCTTCGGCAACACCAAGGACATTCAACGGCGCCAGGACCTGCAGCTCCTGAAACTTCAGATCAAATTTCTCGGCTGGATCCTGAACCCGAAATTGCGCTACTTCCTCTACGCCTGGACCTCCAACGCGAACCAGGGACAAGGCGCGCAAGTCGTGCTTGCCGGAAATCTCAACTACACGTTCAATAAATATTTCACTCTCGGTGGCGGCAT
>Ga0247688_1000328_pt1 | contig 16062 bp, 14 predicted proteins | sample CNK29_metaG_FD_182718 | JGI IMG/M metagenome (GOLD analysis project Ga0247688, IMG submission 182718) | Soil microbial communities from Purdue University Martell Research Forest, Indiana, United States - CNK29 | ecosystem: Environmental > Terrestrial > Soil > Temperate forest > Bulk soil... | reverse complement strand
TTCTTTTCTTCCAGCGCGATTCGCCCGAGGAGTTCGTGCGCCTGTTTCAACTGGTTCGCGTTCTTCGCCGCTTCGGCGCCCTGGCGAAATGCGTCCGTCTCAGTCTTCGCCGTCGCCAGATCCTTTTTCACGATCGCAACGCGTGCCAGGTTGTAGTGATGAAACAGCGCGGCGTTGTCTTTGTTCTGCTGCGAGACGTTTGCTTCAGTCGTCGTCTTCACCGCATCGTCGTACGCTTTTTTCGCGTCGTCGGTCTTTCCCATCTCCAGCAGAATATTGCCCTTCAAGAGCAAGTCACCCGCCATCGCCGGCATGTCGTTCGTTTTCTGGCCCAACGCATACTGCTTATCGGCGTCCGCCAGCGCCTGGTCCAACTTCCCACTATCGGCCGCAACCACCATCTGCCCAAACAACGCCGTGCGCCGTTCACCATCGGTCCGCGCCTTCGACGTCATCTTGTCCAACTCTGCCTGCGCCTCGCTCGCCTTACCTTCATAAGCCAACGCCGCCGCGATGCCGAAATGAGAGTTGAGGAACGTGGGCTGGATACTCAGCGCCTTGTTGTATTGCGTGATCGCCTCGTCAAACTTCCCTTCCTTCAACAGCAACTCGGCGTACGAATCGTAAGGATTCGGATCGTTGGGAATAAGCTCGATATATTTCTTGAAAGCGTTTTCCGCATCGCCATACGCTTCGTTCTGGCGGTACGCATAGCCAAGAATGTTGAAGGCGGTGGAATAATCTGGCGCGAGTTCTGTCGCGCGCTTGTAATGCGTGATCGCTTGCGCGAAGTCCTGTTGGCCGAAGTAATAACCGCCGAGATTGAAATGCGCGCGCTCGTCGTTTGGATAAGCGGCCACGAGTTTTTCCAGGATCTCTTTCTGCTTGTTTGGATTCGCGTTCGCACCGGCTTCAGCGGCCTCGATCAACATGCGCTCGCCATCTGACGCCTTCGCCGAAAGGGCCACCGCTTTATTCAGATGGTCGAAAAACTCTTTCGCTGTCGGCGAAACGTTCGCACGATTGAGTTCGGCGAGGGCGAAATTCGGATCGAGTGAAATCGCTTTGTCGAAGTGAGCGATGGAATCGGTGATCCGGAGTTTCTCCTGCAGATCGCGTCCGGCCAGATACTCTTTCCGCGCTTCGTCGGACGAAGTGGTGATCGCGATCTTGCCGCTTGCGGGTGCGTTGGCTGATGTGGACGCTGCGGGTTTGCCGGGTTCGACTGGTCCACAACCAATAAGCAGCACGGCGCCGACGAACAAAAACAACTGGGCAAAAGTTCTGAAAGGCGAACTCGATAAGTTATCGTTTCGCATGATTAGTGATACTCCTTTGAGTGAATGAAGCAGGTGGAAACGCGGGGAGATAATAGAGCTGCGCATGTTTGTTCTGAGCCTCGATCATAAGATGAGACACCGGGCGTCAGAGCGAACGCAGTTTAGGAGTCTTAATTGGACCTGATTACCAGTTCGTGAGAATAGTTGAGGCAAGCTCGGCAGTCAACCTATACTTCACGGAGTTCAATCATGAAGAGATCGCTTACCAATCGGCAATCGGCAATCGAAAATCGGCAATACCAATGACGCTCCCTGCGGGAACGAAGCTCGGCCGTTACGAAGTGCGCTCGCAGATTGGCGCGGGTGGCATGGGCGAGGTCTATCTCGCGCGCGATCCGAAGATCAATCGCGACGTCGCGATCAAGGTCCTGCCCGCCAACTTCTCTTCCGATGCTGAACGACTGCGCCGCTTCGAACAGGAAGTTCAGGCGACCGGAAAGCTGAACCACCCAAACATTCTCGCTGTTTACGACGTCGACACTCACGACGGCGCGCCTTACGTCGTTTACGAACTGCTCGAAGGCGAATCGCTGCGCGAACGCCTGCATAACGGTGCGCTGCCATCGCGAAAAGCACTGGACTTCGCCGTCCAGATCGCGAACGGTCTCGCGGCCGCACACGCCAAAGGAATTATTCATCGCGATCTCAAGCCCGACAACATCTTCATCACCAACGACCAGCACGTAAAGATTCTCGACTTCGGCCTCGCGAAGCTCGTCGAACCGATCAGTAATCAGGACGCGCAGACCGAGATCGCGACGCGCAGAGTAAATACGGATCCCGGCGCGGTAATGGGCACAGCCGGATACCTGTCGCCGGAACAAGTGCGCGGGCGGCCGGTGGACCATCGCGCCGACATCTTCTCGTTTGGCGCAGTCTTGTACGAGATGCTTTCGGGCCGTCGTGCGTTTCACGGCGACTCCGCGATTGAAACGCTGAACGCGATTTTGAAAGAAGATCCTCCGGAACTCACCGGCAGCAACCCAAACGTCGCTCCGGCACTCGAACGCGTCGTGTCGCATTGCCTGGAAAAGTCTCCCGAACGCCGCTTTCAATCAGCGACCGACATCGCGTTTGCGCTCGAGTCGCTTTCGGGACTCAGCACGACGAGCCAGCAAACCGCTGCATCGCTCAGCACGCCGGCGGCACACGTCTTCACGCGAGAACGATTGCTTTGGTCCGCGGCCTGCGTGATCCTGCTCGGCATCGTCGCGACGCTCGCGTTCTCCAACTTTTCGCGCGCGCAACCAAACACGCATGCGGCTCAACTCGCCCTGGCAATGCCGAACAGCGTCAAGCACGTGGCCCATGTGATGGTCTCGCCAAACGGCCAGTTCATCGCTTTCGTTGCCGACGAAGGCAAGCATGAGATCTGGGTGCGATCGTTGGACGGCACAAACGCGCAACCACTGCCCGGGACCGATGGTGCATACGCACTCTTCTGGTCGCCTGACAGTCAATACCTCGGCTACTTCGCGAACGAAAAACTCTACAAGGTAGATATTTCCGGAGGACGTCCGCAGGCACTTTGCGACACCATCGAAGGCAGCGGCGGCACGTGGAATCGCGACGGCGTTATTCTGTTTGGTGGCTTACCCGGCATCTTCCGCGTTTCCGCTCAGGGCGGCACACCAACACTCGCAACCAAAAGGGATCCGAGCGAGGAAGCGCATCGCTGGCCTTACTTTCTTCCCGATGGCCGTCACTTTGTCTTTCTCGGCGATGCGCCAACTTCTGAGAATCATCACATACGATTAGGTTCGCTCGATTCTCAAGAGACGCAGATTTTGTTCGGCGCGATCACGCGCGTAGCGTATGCGCCGCCCGGTTATCTGCTCTACGTCAATCAGGGCGCACTCGTCGCTCAGCCTTTCGATGCCCAGAAGTTAAAGGTAACTGGAGAACCAACTGTTCTCGCGGAAAACATCACGGACATCGGAGACAACCACGAATTTGATTTCTCAGTTTCAGAGAACGGCATACTCGCCTTTCAGTCGGGCAGCAGAAAGTCACAACTGACGTGGTTTGAGCGATCCGGAAAAGCAGTGGGCAAAGTTGGCGATCCGGAGGCAATGAAATCGATCGCGTTGTCACCCGACGGCCAGCGCGTGTTGATGTCTATGCTCGACGCCGATGGCCGTCCGAGTGACATCTGGCAGATGGACCTTGCTCGCGGAAATAAATCGCGACTGACCTTCGATCCGCAGTCAGACGGCGACGGCGTTTGGTCACCCGAGGGACATCGAATTGTCTTTGCGTCCAGCCGCGGCAACTCGCTTTCCCATCTTTACCTCACGTCCGACAATGCAACCGGCAACGACCAAAGGCTCACGGCGGATACTGACGGGATTCCGACGAGTTGGTCATCAGACGGGAAATACATTTTGGCGATGCATTGGGCGAACGGCCGCGGCGGCATCTGGATGATTGGTCCTGATATCAACAGCGAAGCCAAGCCGCTGTTGCAGTCGGAGGTTTTTGATCAAATCATGGGCGTGTTCTCACCCAATAATCATTACATCGCGTACACGAGCAACGAGTCGGGCCGGTATGAACTTTACGTTCAGAGTTTTCCGGTCTCCGGCAAGAAATGGACCATCTCTTCGGGCGGAGGATTTTTGCCATTGTGGCGCGCCGACGGACGCGAACTCTTTTATCTCGCGCCGGAAGGAAAAGTGATGTCCGTCGAGGTGAAGACTGACGGGACGTTTGAGAATGCAGCGCCCAAACAACTTTTTCAAACAAACATTTTGCGAGGAGAGGGTGTTCCTTACTGCGTCAGTCCTGATGGATCGCGTTTTCTGATCGAGATTACGGCCGAAGACTCGTCGACGCCGCTCGCAGTAGTGCTGAACTGGACGGCGCGGCTGAAACATCCGTCTTAATCCGTGTTCCCGTTATAGCAGAACAAAGCCCTCTCGTGTTCTGGGCACGAGAGGGCTTTCTGATTGCTGGCTTCTGCTACGGCCTCAGCTACTGCTTATCGTAGACCGCAGTCGTCATAGCCTTCTTTCCTTGTGCATCGGTCGCGGTCGTTGTGACGGTGCGCATCTTTCCATTCGGCGAAACCGCGATGCGCCCGGTTAGATTTACTTTCCCACCTTTCTTGCCAGTAAATTCCATCGTGTTCTTATTGATCACCCGATACGACCTGCTGTCAGAACTGGCGTCGCCAGTTACCGGATAATCTTTGCCGTCGAACTTACCGGTCCACTCGCTGTGCACTGCGCCGCCATTTTCATCAACGCCATCGACCGTGACTTTGATCTGATCGCCGGCAGCTTCGTACACAACGGTCTGATTCCTCGCTTTGCCTGCAAACTTTGATTTGGCTTCATTAAGTTTCCAGGTGCCCATATTCGGATTGTCCTGAAAACCCATCGCCACGCTTACAAAAACGAGGGAGATTGTTAAAGCAATCGTTTTTGCTTTCATGATGTTCCTCCTAAGAGAGTCTTTGTGGAAATTGATGGAATTCTATGCTTGAAAGGCCGCGATTGGAAGTAATTTGCTCCCGTGGTGTGTACAAAAGAGCACGCTTCAGATTACGGGGATGTTCTTTTGTACACACATCAGCACTCCCTCATGCGTAAACCTTAACGATTTGCCTGTTCCCTGCTCTGGTATCTCATTCGCATAGACGCGACGAGTTCGAGCAATCGTCACCGACACCAGCCGGTGGGACTCGAACGTAACAAGGTGTGGTCGCATTTTGACCCTCCCAGAAAGGCAAAGGTGAAGTATGAAAAACCAGTTCCTCAAATCCCTCTCAATGTCGGCTGTGATGCTGTTCGCAGTGTTCGCAGCGTCAGTCGTAGTCGCGAACGCGCAATCGTCTGCACGCGTCTACGCGCAGATTCCCTTCGATTTTGTCATCGGCGACAAAACGATGAGCGCGGGTCGATACAGCGTCTCGACCGAGATGCAGGATCACTCAGCTCTCTTGGTGCGAAACATGAAATTGAACAGTGCCGCGGTGCGACTGTCAGATCAGATTCAAAGCCGGAGCAACAAGAACAACGCGCGACTCGTTTTCCATCGCTATGGTCAAACGTATTTCCTGGCGGAAGTTTGGCAAGGTGGAAACAGTTCGGGTTGGTCATTGCACGCGTCGAAAGCAGAGCGAAAGTTGCAACAGGAGCAACCGACACTCGCGCAGAACAGCTACGAGACCGTGGAACTCGTCGCGAGCCTTCGCTAGAGCAGTTTCAACAGCAGGTGGTGACTTGCTGTTCCTCCCAATCACGAAATACCAGAAACGGCAACCGGAAGCGACCACGGTTGCCCTTCTTGTTTTAGAAGTGACTGTTGCAGCGAGTTTAGTTATGGCTTGAACGCCTGGCGGGCTTTCTCCTTCGCTTCGTTTTGACGCGTCATCACCGTCTGTGGTGCGAGCAGGTTACTCACTTTCACAAAATTCGAAGCACCACCGCCGCCGGTTAAGGCTCTGATCTCGAAGCCCGCGCAGTTAAGCCTCCTGAAAGTTTCCGCGTCGCTCGGTTCCCAATACTCTACTCCCGGCAGCTTCAAAGAAGACGACAACACCGAGATGAACTCGCGGACGTTGTTCCATTCAGGACCGCTGTAACCAACATAAAAAGAAGTCAGGTGATCATCCAGAAACTCAAAGTCGAATTCGTTGACGCCCTCGAACCGTTTGTCATTCGGGGACAGCGTAAATCTCGCGACACCAAAAGCCTTCGACGCGTTAGCCAGAGCCGCGCGGATCGTGGGATTCTGACTCTGGCCGGGAAACATCGCGAGCACTTCCTCTGACGTCATGCCCAACTTGATGCCGCGAATCGTTGGCGATTGCGCGAGCGTGAGGGTGCAACGTGGTTGCGGCGAACCGTTGGCCGGTGCTTGCGCGAGCGTGAAAGTTGCTGACACAAGGATGATCGTTAATGCGAGAAGTCGTTTCACAATTCACCTGTCTTGGCAAGAGCTGTTGAGGGAGAGAAGATTGCGTACCGGCTGAGCCGAATGGATACGTGTTTACGCCGAATGTTGCGGCGTGTCAATACTAATGAGGCTCGATCGGTTTCAGGCGACTCTCGACGTCGGCGGCGCCCCTTCTTTGAAAGGTGTTGAGGAGATACAAGCGGTATCGTTCGGCTCCCATTGTTTGATCGGAATCGAGTTTGAGTGCGGCGGGAATCGTTGCTGCTTGCAGTTCGGGAACGATTGTCGTGAGTGAGTTCCCCGCGCGTGAATACTCTTGCTCGAGGCACGCTTTGTATCGGCGCGCGCCTTCACGCATCGCTTTGATTCGCTGTTCGCCTTCTCCGCCGGAGCCGTAAGCGGCGTGGTCGGCATACTCCACGTAATTAATGGTCAACGTGATCTCTTTAATGGTGACGCCCTGGTCGAAGCTAATCGGGCCAGGCGAGCCCATTGACATCTGGCCGCCGGGAATGAGCGGCTTGCCGCTCATGTCTGGGTGAAATGCAGCATCCGCTGTCTCGCAGGCTGAATCCGCGTAAACCTTCCCGCCGTCTTCGTACTCAATCGTCCTAATGACGGCGACAGCATCGACCGCCTTGCCCGAATTGTTTTTGAGAAGATAAGTGAAGTCATCGAGCTTGTTCGGCGCGCTCGAGACAACCGCGGGCTGAATGATTTCGATCGGTACTACACCGCCGCTTTGCGGGAGTTGATTGACGATTATCTTAATCGACGACGCGTCACGAGATTGCGAAACTACACTTCGACTCGGCCACGCCAGGACGCTTAAGGCAACTGCCGCACAACCGATAACTAACCTGCATCGCATCGGAGCCGTCCTTAACGGAAAGATGAACAACAAAAAAGTCGGCGCAGTCCTGAAGAACATCAGCAGAAGCTTGATTCAGTTCGGAGTCTGGTCGTTCCCTGGACGCCTTGTTTTTGAGAGGCGGCCCATTGATGCCTCCGTAGTAGCTGAGCTGTGCTCGGTCAATCTTAACCCAGTTACCGGTAAGTTACAGAACGTCCAACTCAACATCATCCAGCCCGCGCATTTCGAAGGCGAGGGAAAATTCCTCGCTTCGATTACAATGCAACGCATCGCCGCGGCCGTCGTCGCCGAGCAGATTACTACCGAGGTTTGGGGAACACGGATTTAAGACATGAACACTACAATATTGAGCATCGCACTCGCAATCACTTTGATCGCGATCGCTTTCGCCGGCACTAAACCGGCACAGGACCAGAGCGATTGGACCGAGCCCTTCCCTGCCTTCCGCATCAGTAACAATCTTTACTACGTCGGCAGCAAAGGACTCGCCAACTATCTCGTCACCACGCCGCAAGGCCACATTCTCATCAACAGCGATTTTGAAGCCAACGTCCCGCTGATCAAACAGAGCGTTGAATCACTCGGCTTCAAGTTCACCGACATCAAGATTCTGTTGATCAGCCACGCACACGGCGATCACAACGCCGCGAGCGACACGATCAAGAAACTTACCGGCGCGCAGTACATGGTGATGAAAGAAGACGTCGATGTGATCGAGTCGGGCGGCAAAACGGACTTCCAATACGGCAACGATCCAACCACGCTTTACACGCCGACCAGAGTCGATCGCGTACTTAAAGACGGCGATGAGGTACAACTCGGCGGCGTCGTGCTCACGGCGCGCCTGACGCCGGGACACACGCGCGGCTGCACGACCTGGACCATGAAAGTGAAGGAAAACTCAAAAACACGCAACGTCGTGATCATCGGCAGCCCCAACGTAAATCCCGGTTACAAGCTCGTCGACAACACCGCGTATCCGCAGATCGCCGCGGATTACGAGAAGACATTTCGCGTTTTGAAATCATTGCCGGTCGATTATTTTCTCGGCGCGCACGGCAGTTATTTCGATATGGAAACGAAATACCAGCGATTTAAAGCCGGCGACGCGAACGCGTTCATCGATCCCGAAGGTTACATGAAGTACGTCAACGAGCGCGAACAGGCGTTCAGGCAAGAGTTAAAGAAACAAAAGCAAGCCACCCAATAAAACAACTGCCCAAACTTCCACATCGGCGGTGTTCTGTCTTCAGAAGGCAAATCCCGGCAGGGCGCCGTTAACAAAAGGCCGCGCTCAAACGTTATTAAGATCGAGTACCTGGGACGAAATCAAAACTAAGGGTGAAGTCGCAATGCTGAATGTGGAACACAAAAATTTAGGCACAGTCTCCCTGCTCAATCTCGAAGGCCAGATGGTCGTCGGCGAAACCGACGGCTTGCGCGAAACCATGCAAACCCTGCCGGCATCGAGCGCCGTCATATTGGATCTGTCGCACGTCACGTTCGTCGACGCACACGGCCTCGGCCTTATGCTGCAACTGCGCGAACAGGCTGAAGCCACCGGCGCCAGCTTCGAACTCATGAACGCCAGCGAATCACTGCGCGAACTTTTCCGCATCACTCGGCTCGACTCCGTGTTTCAATTCCACAACGGAGTCGAGTTCATGCCCCTCACCGCACCGCGGACGCGCATCGCTGCGTAGTTAACCAGGCTCTCCCCAGCGAACAGGTTCACAAGATTCTTCGCAGGCACAACCTGATTTGCTTGCAAGCATCTTGTTACTTCTGTAATTCTGTCCAGCCATGAGAGAAAAGCCTGCTCGACGTGCATGGGTCGCGATCGCCGTCGTGGCCCACCTGATCGTCAACCTGGCCCACGGCCACGCGCATACGCGACTCGGCGTCGGGCTGAATGCCTTCCAAACCCTGTACGTCTTCGGCGTCATCTTGATCGCGCCTTTGGTTGCGCTCGTCTTGTCGTTTACGCGACTCGCTCGCGCCGGCGCATGGCTGTTGCTGGTGTCGATGCTCGGTTCGCTAATCTTCGGAGTGCTCTACCACTACGTCATCGTCTCGCCTGACAACGTAGCCTATTTGCCCGTCGGCTCCGCGCGCGATCTGTTTCGCATCAGCGCGATGCTGCTGTTCGTGACGGAGGCGTTCGGCATAATCATCGCGGCCGTCGAAATACGAAAATTGAGCCGCCGACCATAGCCTCCGGCTTCTGCTTTCGATAGACGTCGATGATCTCTTTTTGCTCATCCGTGAGATCAACCTCGGACAAGTACCAGGCGCCAATCGCGACGTAGTCTGTATCAGGTTCTGACGGACTTTGATCGTTGTCTTCTTCTTCCCAACCAGCGAAGTCCTCCAGTTCGACGCCGTAGAATCGCAAAAACTCGCCACCGACCATGATCCCGGTTACACGATTCTGCCCGCGCGCTTTGAGATAATTCGCCAACGGCTTCACCTCCTGCCCGGTTTCGACGTTCGAATCTGAGAGCTTCTCCCAACCGTGGTCCATGCCGCCCGCAAGTGGGTTGAAGTAAGTGAGATAGTTTGGGAACGTTACGATCGCGATCGCGAGACTCGGCCCGAGCAGTACGATCGCCAACGCAACTCCGAGTCGCCGGTCATGCTGTTTCGCGAGATCGATGAGAGTTGCCAGGAATCCAGCACCCGTTATCGCGACAAACGGAAACATCGGCAACAGGTGTCGCACTCCGATATCGAGATGCGACGTCAGCGTGAGACCCAAATACAAAACACTCGGCACTAACGCGTAAAGCAACACAAAGCGCTTGCGCTTGATCATCTCAATCACGGCCCACACCAGCCCACCAATCGACGCCAACAAAAACGGAATCGTCGTCTTGAGCGCAAACGCGATTGGGAAGTAATACCACCAACCCGTTTCAGAAACCCGGCCCAACAAGAACGCCGGCCGGCCTTCGCTTGTCGCTTCGCGAACCATGTCGACGCCATAGACGAAGTAACGCGGCAGCAGCCACGGCGTGTCGACGTGAAATGAGTAGAAAGCGATCAGGATGACGTAGGCCGTGGCGAATATCAGCAACGGCAACAGCACAGCAGACTTAACGGCAACACGTTTGCGGATCAGTTGCCAAACCGCGTGAATGACGAGAACGGCAAACGCGACCGGCGCGAGGACCAGCAACGAGTACTTCGTCGCGAGCGCGAGTCCGAGTGCGCCGCCGAACAACAACGCATCGATCGTTCTGCCACCAGTCAGGAACCTTTTCAGCGCAATCACAAAGAGCACCGTCGCTAACGCGGACGCCACATCGTTCTGCACCACGATCGAGTTGCCGACGATGTTCGGCTCAGTCGCCAGCAGAAGCACTGCGATCAACCCCGCGATTGGCCCAAATAACTGGCGCGTCAACCACCAAACCGCCAACAGCAGCAACAGCGGAATGATCAGCATCGGCAGTCGTCCCCAAAACGCGATCTGCTCGAATTGCCCGGCGTTGCGTTCGAAGAATGCCTCTTCAATCCGCGTCATCCCGTCTTCCGGATCTTCAGGCGTCGCCGCTTGCTGCCAGCCCGGCGAGTCAAACGGAAACTGCGGCCGCACATGCCACAGCCCCAAGCCGCTTAGCAACTTGATCAGCGGTGGGTGCTCCTGATTCAAACGGTAATCGCGAGTGAGTAGATAAGAGTAGCCGGCCGGCATGTGCATCGAGTCGTCGATGAACAAGCCTTTTTGTCGTAGCAGCAGCAGTGAAACAACCAGGAACGCGACCAGCATTCCCGTCAAGAGAACAGCTTCCCGGGATCGACTAACTACCATCATCGAGCAGCGCTTTCGCGTCGCGCAGATCCAGCGTGTCGAAGCCTTCAGTGAAGCTCGCGTAGATCGGCGCCAGCAAATTTCGCGCCTTCTTCTGTTTGCCTTGATCTCGATAAAGACGTGCGAGGCTCGTCGTGGCGCGCAATTCCCACGACTTCGCCTGTTGCTGTTGCGCGATCTTGATCGACTCCTGAAAACACGCTTCCGCTTCGCGCTCGGCTTGCGCGGAGCCTTCAGTATTCAACTTTGCTTTGCCGCCCGTCGCCGCCCGCGAGAGCACGCGCTGGCGGCCGCGCATCAATTCGAGTTCGCCCTTCACACGATAGAGTTCCGCAACGTAACAGCCTTCATCATTCCGCTGGGCCAACTCGAGCGCATCCTGGAAAAGCCGCAGCCCCTCGTCCGCGCGTCCCGCTCGCCCGAGCGCCTCAGCCAAGAGCGCGATGAAGTGCGGAGTCGCGATCTGCATGCCTGTTCCTTCGTGCGCCGCGATTCCCTGCCGTATCAGTTCGATCCCTTCGTCCTGATTTCCCTGCTCCACCAGCGACCAGCCGAGCGTGATCGTCGCCATCGACTGATACAACACGAGGCCATGCTCGTTGGCGATTTTGATCGCTGCTTCGGCGTATTCCTGCGCCAGCCGTTCCTCGCGCCGCAAGTGATGAAGAATCGACGCGAAGTACAGCGCGTGCGCTAAGCCATGCGGCTCGGATAACTCGCGCGCCAGGTTCAGCGCCTCCTGCATTCGTTTCAATGCCCCGTCCGGTTGGCCGATAAACCACAGCGCCCACGCGCCGTGACTGAGCATCGCCACGCCCGTGTTCTGCGAGTAAAGGAAAACATCCTCGCGATGGCGATCGTGATCGTAGTACGAGAGCACTTTCTGAAAGTGATCCATGCACAACGCAAACTCGCCGATGTGCACGAGCGTGATCTCCATTGCCAGATGGCCACGCATCGCGAGACCGGGATAAGGCAGTCGCTCAGCCAAACGCAGAAACTCGTTCGCGATCTCGCGCGCGGTTTCCAGTTCCGCACGCACGATGTGATACGCCCACAGTCCCCAGAGCACTTCCGAAACGTCCGGCGTTTCGCCGAGCTGCTGGCAGAGTTCGCGCGCGCGCCGATAAACGCCGGCGACCTCGGCGGCGGCGTAACCCTTCGTCGCCATCAACGGCACGCCGAGCGTCAACTGCAAACAGAGTTCCTGCTCGGTTCGCGCGCGTGTGTCCGGCAGGTTCGCTATCAACTCCAGGCCTCGTTGGGCCAGTGTCACCGCCTCTTGATATGCAAACCGGCGCGTGGCGTTGTCGGCCGCGCGCTGGAGATATTTAACCGCTCGTTCGTAGTCGCTGCCGCGTTCGAAGTGCATCGCGAGTTCGGTCGCGATCTCGCGCGCGCGTTCGCCGTAGATCTCCTCGCCTCGTTCGCCTATGCGCCGGTGAAACTGCACGCGCCGCGACGACGACACGCGATCGCAAAGCACCCGGCGATACAACGAGTGAATGAAACCATAGCGACCCGCGACTTCTCCGTTGGGCAAAACCTGCACACCGCAATCGTGAATGAATCTTCGCTGCCGCGCCAGTTGATCGCATCGCGCCTCGACCTGCGCTCGGTCTTCGTCTAACGCCGCCACGATCGCGAGCGGAGAAAACTCACGGCCCGCGACGCTCGCGGCCTCGAGTATTCGTTGCACTTCCGGATCGAGCACGTCGATCTGCTTCTCGATCATCTGCTTGATGCTGTCCGGCACGCCAATTTCGACGGTCTCGATGTCGGCAACCAATTGCCAGTCGCCTTCGTGCCTGACAATCAGGCCTTCAGTCAGCAGGTAATCGACGACGTTGACCATGAAAAGCGAATTGCCTTCGGTTCGTTCGTAGATCAGGCGCGCAAGCCCGTCGGGAAAGCGGTTTGCCGGAAACCGCACGGACAAATATTTCGCGATGGCTTCTTCGTTGAGATAAGCCAGCGGCAACTCTTCGCATTGCTGCTTGCCGAGCAACTCCTGCTTCACTGCTTTGAGCGGGTGGCCGCTAACGATCAACTCGACGGTGCGATAAGTGCCGATGACCATGAGATGAGCCGGCTGGCGTTGCGTCGCGATATACGAGATCAGATCGAGCGTGGCGTAGTCGCTCCAGTGAAGATCTTCGAGGATGAGCACGAGCGGCTGATCGGCGGCCAGCGCTTCGAGTGCCTCGCCCATCTCGCGCAACATGCGCTCGCGTGTCGCGCCTGAAACTTCTCGGCTCAGCGCTTCGCGTTCGGAGTTGCTCAAGAGCGAAGGCATCTGCATCAGCCACATCGGCGCGTGCGCTCGCAGCACTTCGACGACGTGCTCGTCTTCGCGACACAAACGGCCGATCGCTTCGAGTATCGGCATGTAAGCTTCGCCGACGCCGAACTGCTCGAGACATTGCCCGGTGCTGATGCGAATGCTGCGATCGAATCCGACGTAGCGCGCGAATGTATCGACGAGTGCGGTTTTGCCGATGCCCGCTTCGCCTGTCACAAAAACAATCTGGCGTTCGCCGCTTAAGGTTTTCTGCAGCCAGCGGCGCATGCGCGCGAGTGCTTCGTCGCGACCGACAAAGCCCATTGGCAACTCACGCTCGCGCTTGCCGGCGTTGTCGACCACGTTCGGGGACTCCTGATTTCCGTTGCGCGAAGGAAGCGTGAAGCACTCGCCGAGCTTGCCGACGAAGCGATAGCCGCGCCGGTGTGCGGTTTCGATGTAGCGGGGAGACTTCGGATCGTCTGCGAGTGCGTCGCGGAGTTGGCGTACGGTGACCTTGAGAACGGCTTCGCCGACAAACGTCTCCGGCCAGACGGCGGCGAGCAATTCTTCTTTGGTAACGAGCTGGCCCGGGCGGCTGACGAGTTGATTGAGGACGGCGTAGGCTTTGGGCCTGAGTTTAACTACTTCTGGACCACGCCACAGACATTCGTTAGAGCGGTCGAGACAGAAGGAATCGAAGATGATGCGGTTTTCGCTGCCCACTGAAGCTTACCAAGGGCCCATCACTGTGGGACTATTCTCCCTTGTCAGGTGGCCAATCGCAACACTGAAGTCAGTACCACCTGCGGTAGCGGGTGGATCCGCAAAGATTATTCTTTTCTTTTACTGCTGAGCCCTGACCCACCCGCTACCGCAGGTGGTACTGACCTCATTACCAAAACGTTACTGCACCTTAACCCCATTTTTATGACTTGCTCCCACACGCTCCCTATTCTTACGCGTAAAGAAGGCTTGAACCGGCGCAGTCGCCGGCTATTTAAAAAGGAGAAAAATGACCAAACGTACCGAAGCCCTTGCTGAACGCCTTGAACAAGGCGCCCTCGAACTCGCGAAATTCGCTGATGCGCTGACCGAAGCTGAATGGCAAAGCCACCTGCGCAAGGACGGCCGCCGGATCGGCGTCATCGTCCATCACGTCGCCACCGTCTACCCGCTTGAGATTCATCTGGCCCAAACAATCGCCGCGGGCAAGCCCATCCTCGACGTAACCTCTGCCGTTGTTAACCGAATGAACGCGGAACACGCGAAGACCTTTGACAACGTCACGAAGGAAGAAGCGCTGGCACTCCTCCGCCGCAACGGCGCTGAAGCGGCCACCGCCATACGTGCGCTAACGGACGATCATCTCGATCGCGCCGTTCCCGTCTCGCTCTATGAAGGCGCGCCATTGACGTGCCAGTTCATGCTCGAGGATCACGCAGTGCGCCACAGCTACCACCATCTCGAACTCTTGCGCGCTGGTTTGAAGCCACTCGTTCGCGCCGCATAGACCAGAGACGCGAACGAGTGAAAACGTTACCAAACAATTACCGCAAGTTTATGACTTGGCCTCATCACTGGTCCTATCTTGCAAACATGGTTGATGGACCAAGTAATTCAGGGGAGGCTCAGATGAGAAAGCAATTAGTGAAGACGTTAGCAACAGTCAGTCTACTGATCGGGCTCGTGGTCATCGCGACCGCATCCGCAAACGCCCAATCACTCGCGACGCCAATCAGGGTCAACATTCCGTTCGACTTCATCGTCGCGGACAAGACGTGCCCGGCCGGTGTCTACACCGTGCAACGGTTTCAGCAGTACTCCGGTGACAATATCCTGCAGATCAGCAGCCGCGACGGCCGGACGAAGATCGTTCGCTTGACCAACTCAGTGCAGGCACTGACGCCGAAGAAGCAGGTCACACTGCTCTTCCATCGTTACGGCGACCAGCATTTTCTCTACCAGGTGTGGCCGGCGGGCGCGACCGCGGGACGCGTACTGATCAAATCGCATAGCGAGGAACAGATCGCGCAGAGCGCTCGCAACTCAGAAGGACTCGCCATGGCAAATTCACCGGTCGTTGAGACGGTGGTCGTAACAAGTGGTCCACAATAGCCCTTGCGAGGGGGCTGTGAGAGCGGCGGGCTTGAGGGTTGACCGCCGCTGCGGGGAAGCCACCGGCGTTAAAGCCGGTGGCTTTTTGCTGTAAAGCCGTCCACAGATTACGCAGAAAAACCCTTTCCTCCTTCTGCGTAATCTGCGGATGGGTCTCCCAAGAACAACTAAAGCACTCCGAAAACGCCTTGCAATTACGCGTTAGAATGTAGAGATTAACAGCCGTTTTTCTTGCGAGTTGAAAGGAGCTATTGATGGAAGGTGCTGGAATGAGTTCTGAATTGGAAGCCTTGAAAACTAAACTGCGGGCGACGTGGATCGCCGGAGACTTTGGCGAGATTGCTAAAGCCTACGCGACCGGAGCGCAGGAGTTCGCGCGCAGCCTGAATCTACAGCCCGGCATGCGTGTGCTCGACGTAGCGTGTGGCACCGGAAATCTTGCCCTGCCCGCGGCGCGCCTCGGTGCGGCCGTGACCGGAGTCGACATCGCGCCCAACCTGATCGAACAGGCGCGTGAGACTGCGAAGCGCGAAGGACTGAATGCTCAGTTCGACGAAGGCGACGCCGAGAATCTGCCTTACGACGATGCGAGTTTCGACGCGGTGATCACGATGTTTGGAGCGATGTTTGCCCCGCGTCCGGACCTGGTCGCTGCAGAACTGAAGCGCGTGACTCGTCCCGGTGGCATCATCGCGATGGCCAACTGGACGCCTGCCGGCTTCATCGGCCAGAT
>Ga0247688_1000327_pt1 | contig 16075 bp, 13 predicted proteins | sample CNK29_metaG_FD_182718 | JGI IMG/M metagenome (GOLD analysis project Ga0247688, IMG submission 182718) | Soil microbial communities from Purdue University Martell Research Forest, Indiana, United States - CNK29 | ecosystem: Environmental > Terrestrial > Soil > Temperate forest > Bulk soil... | reverse complement strand
GCGCGAGAGTTCACATCGCGCACATCTCGACGCGCGGCGCGATCGAAGCCGTGCGACAGGCGAAGAATGAAGGTTTGGCCGTCACTTGCGAAGTGACGCCACATCACTGGACGCTGACCGATGAAGCAGTCGCGGGCTACGACACGAACACCAAAATGAGCCCGCCATTGCGTAGCCGGGATCACGTTGACGCGATTCTGGCGGCGATGAAAGACGGCACTATAGACGCGATTGCGACCGACCATGCGCCGCATCATCAGGATGAAAAAGGGCTCGAGTTTGACCAGGCTCCGTTTGGCATCACGGGACTGGAAACCGCAGTCGGCCTGGCTTTTGATCTCGTTCACCGGGGCGTAATCGATCTCGAACGCGTCGTCGCGATGTGCTCGACCAATCCCGCGCGCATCTTTGGCCTCACCGACCGTGGTTCGTTAAAGAAGGGCTTTCATGCAGACGTTACGATTCTCGACCCGCAACATCGTTGGGTGTTTGACGTGACTCGTTCGAAGTCGAAGAGCCGCAACACTCCTTTTAATGGCCGCGCGATGCAGGGCGCGGCGGTCGCCACGATCGTGGGCGGCCGGCTCGTCTATCTCCATCCGGATTTCACTCACTTGAACCAGCCGCAGCAACGCAGCGCGGCCGCCTCAACCACGGATTGAGGAAATAAAACTCACAGTTCCGACACCACAAAATCATTGCGTATCCGGAGACTCGGTCCTAAAATGCTCCGGACTCGGAATCGTTCCCAACAATTAGAATAACCGCAGACCCCTAACACACCTCGGAGGTCACCGATGAAGAGTAAGCTCAGCAGCCTTACTGGTATTGCCGCACTCGTCATTATGCTGATCGCTCCTGTGTGCGGAGCCGACAAAAGCTCCGCCCGGCTGCTGAAGCAGCAAGAGCGCTACACCCTGTCACTCGAGTTGGAGTTCACCAAGAAAGAGCAAAACCCGCTCGAGCATGCGATTTCGGTTCTTTTTGACGTCGGCCCAAACGGCTACGCGACCGGGTTCTTGGTAGGAAACGGGCTGGTGATGACCGCCTATCACGTCATTTCAGGAAATCTCAGCACTACTAAAAAAGTAATGCTCGGCTTTCGTGCTTCCGACGAGCTGAGCGTGAAAGTCTTTGTCGACGGTTGTCGCGCCAAGGTGATTAAGGTCGACAAGGAAGCGGATCTCGCGTTGCTCGAGATGTGCCACAACGCCAAAGACGCCAAGGCGCCGACGTTTCAAACCTCGCCGGCCAAGGACGACAAGCTGTTTCTGATCGCCCGGCCGCATGGCGACAAAGTAGTCAGCCACGGAACTTTCAACGGACACTACATGCTGGGAAATCAGGAGTACTGGTCGGTGAAGATCGACAGTCGCGATGGTTTTTCCGGCAGTCCGGTTTATAACGACAAGGCTGAAGTGGTTGGTGTGTTCAGTGGGTATGATTGGTCGCAGAAGCTGGCGTTGATCAGTCCGAGCATCCGCGCGCAAAAGCTGCTCGAGGATTACAACTCGACCACCAAGCCGTAGTTTGGAGTTCAGTCTTTCTTAATAGACTTCTCGTTGCTGCACTCGCGCTTTGGTCGCCAGGCTGAAGCGCGGTTCAGCTTGTCTCGTGCCGGCGATCATCGCGGCGACGTATTCCCCAACAGCCGGACCGTGCTTGAAACCGTGGCCCGACCCGCCGCCAACTAACCAAACATTTTCCCTCTCGGGATGACGATCGATGAGGAAGTCGCCGTTCGAAGTGTTTTCATATTGGCAGACGCGCGTCTCGGTGATCGGCGCATCGACGAGCGCGGGCAGGCGTCGCCTCACATATTCGCGAACCGCCGCGATCGACTCAGCGGAAACGATTCGTTGCCCGTGATCCGGATCAAACTCCGGCCCGTGCGCATCGATCGCGACTTTCAATCCGCGGTTTTCCAAATCCGGCAGTCCGTAAATGAGATCGTTGAAGTCGATCCAGATCGGCATTTTCGGCGGTTTGAAAGAGTCGTCGCCCGGCGGCACGCCGAGAAAGACGATTTCCTGGCGCGTGACGTGAATCCGGCCCGCGAGTAGTTCGGGGAAGAGTTTCGGCAACCATGGGCCACACGCAAAGACGAAATGCGTGGCGCGAATCTCCTTGCCCGACGTTGTGTGAACATCGCCGCAAGCGATCGTCGCGGCGACAGCTTCCGTCGAATACTCAACACCGTTCGCGCGTGCTTTCGCCGCGACCGCTTCCACGGCTCGACGCGCCATCAGCGCACCGGCGTCCGTTTCGAGCACCGCCCATTCAACACCGTCGAAGTTCAACTGCGGAAAGCGCTCCCTGAGCTGTACCTGCGTGAGTCGTTCACAGCGCGCGCCGACTTTTTGCAAATTCATCAACGTCGCTTCGCAATACGGATCCTCCTCTCGTCCGAGAAAGAGCATCCCGGTCTCTCGAAACAGCGGCGCCGCAGTTTGATAGCCGGCGAAAAATTCCTGCCAGAGTTGATACGAACGCTGCGCCGAGCGCGTGTAGATCTCGTCTGGCCCATAACCGAGCCGCAGGATGCGCGACTCTCCGCCGGAACTGGCGCGGCTGTTTCCCGGCCCATACGCGTCGAGCAACAGCACGGACGCACCGGCGCGATTGAGTTGATACGCAGTCCACGCCCCAAACACGCCCGCACCGATGACCGCCACGTCGTAAAACTTCGATTGCATGCGCGAATTGTACTAAGTAATCTGTGTGGCCGATATGGCCAATAATCAGGAACCGAAAATCAATGCCACCGCGACGGCAGAACTCGTCGTTGGCCCAAACGATCTCGCCAGCTCGATTTCATCTGAACACGGCGACCAGTTTCCCGCGGTGCTCGCGACGGCACGCATGGTGGCGTTAATGGAAACCGCGGCCGCGCGCGTGTTGCAACCGCTGCTTGGTCCAGGCGAGTTGTCGGTCGGGGTGACGGTCGATATTACGCACAGTGCGCCGACGCCCGCCGGAGCCCTCGTCATTGCCACGGCGCGTTACACGGGACGAGAAGGGAAGTTGTTTGCTTTCGAGATCAGCGCGCGCGACGAAGCGGGTGAAGTCGGCAGCGGAACTCACAAGCGGGCCGTAGTGGAGACCGAGCGGCTCCAGCGCGCGGCTGCGAAACGCGCCGCGGCGAAATGAAATATTAGCGAGGTATTTTATGGCGGCCATCTCCCCTCTGATCCGTAAGCGAAGAAAAGAAGGCGCCGTTTCAGGCGTTTTTGAAAAAGAGTTTGCGCAGGAGAGTTTGAAGAGCGATCGTCTCCGCGTCACTATCCTCATGGGCGCGATCTCGATCTCGATGGTGCTGCTCTTGTTCCTCGTGCTGACCTCTTACGAACAGTTTCAGGCGGCCTTCCACGGAAACTTTCGCCGGTTTCTCTTTAGCGTTTACATAGTGACCGGATCGACGTTGCTCTTGTTGCTCGCTGAACGGTACACGATCGGATTATTTATAAAAAGGAATCGCCGGCCGCCCAAGGCGCTCAAGTTCCTGAGTGCATTCGTGGAAACGAGCATTCCCACGGCGGGCATGATTGTCGGTTCATTCTTTCTCGGACCGGTCTACACGCTGTTCACGCCTGCGATCATGATCTATCCGCTGTTCATTTCACTTTCCGCGCTGCGCCTGAACGTGCGTTTGTGTTTCTTCACCGGCTTTGTTGCCGGCGCAGAATATGCCGTCTTGTCGATGTACGTTGTGAGCCATGCGCCAGCCGCGAGCGCCGAACCGATTCTGCTCAGTGTTGGCCCACACCTATTCAAGGCTTTCTTGCTGTTCATGACTGGCGCCGTGACCGGCCTAGTGACGATGCAGATCCGGAAACGAATTCTCAACTCGTTTTCCGTTATCGAAGAACGCAATCATATCTCGCAAACGTTCGGTGAATACGTTTCGCCTGAAGTGATGGGCACGTTGCTGGATCTCAAGCCGCACTTGCGCAGTGAAAGCAAAAACGTTTGCGTGATGTTTCTCGACATTCGCAACTTCACCGGCTTCGCCGAAAAGAGAACTCCCGAAGAAGTGGTCCAGTATCTGGAGTCGCTGTTTGAGTTCATGATCGAGATCGTGAACCGGCATCACGGCATTATCAACAAGTTTCTCGGGGACGGTTTCATGGCCGTCTTTGGCGCGCCGCTTTCGGATGGCCGCGATTGTGCGAATGCGCTGGAAGCGGCGCGTGAGATACTCGCGCGCGTGCAGCAGGAAGCGGATTCGGGCACGATTCTGCCGACGACAGTGGGCATCGGATTGCACGCCGGCGAAGCTGTGACCGGCAGCATCGGCTCGGCGTTGCGACGTGAGTACACGGTCATTGGCGATGTCGTAAATCTCGCCGCGCGCATCGAGAAGTTGAACAAGGAATTTGATTCACAGCTTCTGATTTCCGAACGCGTGTGGGCGGCGTTTGACGGCGGGCTCGCTGAAGCCGTGCCGATGGGCCACGTTGAAGTTCGTGGCCGCGAGCAAGCGATACAGGTCTATCAGATCGCATAACGAAAACAGATCGCATAACTCCAAAAGCGGGCGGCCACGGAGTGCCGCCCCTGCAGATTGCTACATGACAGCGAAAAAATTTAAGGTTCTATTCCTCGTCCTGGTGCTGTGCGGTTGTGCAGCCGCCGCTTTTGAACAGAACGGCTCGCGCGCCGGGCGTGTTTTCGACGTCAAGGAGTTCGGCGCGAAGGGCGACGGCAAAGCGCTCGACAGTTCCGCGGTGAACAAGGCCATCGACGCCGCGGCCGCGGCTGGTGGCGGCACGGTTGTGTTTCCTGCCGGCAGTTATCGCTGCTTCTCGATCCGCTTGAAGAGCAACGTCGGCCTGTATCTCGATCACGGTTCGACGATCGTCGCCGCTGACCCGCGCGACGGTGACGGAAAATACGATCCGCCCGAACCGAATCAGTGGGAACAGTACCAGGACTTCGGTCACACTCATTGGCACAACAGCTTGATTTGGGGCGAGAACGTCGAGAACGTTTCGATTACTGGCCCGGGTCGAATCTGGGGCAAAGGACTCGTGCGCGCCGGAAATCAATCGCGTACGAAAGAGCAGAACGACGCGCTGGCGAATGTAAACGTCGATCAGAAGGCGGCGCCGTTTGGTTATCCGAACCCGAAAGATGCAGTTGAACCTGGCTGGGCCAACAAAGCAATCAGCCTCAAGCTCAGTCGCAACGTTCTCATCCGCGACGTCAGCATTCTCCACGGCGGGCACTTTGCGATTCTCGCGACCGGCGTCGATAACCTGACGATCGATAACGTCACGATCGACACGAACCGCGACGGCATTGACATCGATGCGTGCAAGAACGTGCGCGTCTCCAACTGCACGGTGAATTCGCCGTTCGACGACGCGATCTGCCCGAAGAGTTCGTTTGCGCTCGGCTACGCGCGTGCGACTGAGAACGTGACGATCACCAACTGCCAGGTCAGCGGTTACGACGAAGGAACCCTGCTCGACGGCACTTTCAAGCGCGACTTCCGCAACCCCAACGGCACGTTCAGCCCGACGGGCCGGATCAAGTTCGGCACCGAATCAAACGGCGGCTTCAAGAACATCACGATCACCAACTGCGTGTTTGATTACTCACGCGGCCTCGCGCTCGAAACCGTCGACGGCGGGCTGCTCGAAGACGTCACCATCTCCAACATCACGATGCGCGACGTCAGTAACTCGCCGATCTTCATGCGCCTGGGCTCGCGCCTTCGTGGCCCAAAAGAGACGACGAAAGTCGGTGCGTTGCGTCGTGTGATCATCGACAACGTCGTCGTTTACAACGCCGATCCGAAGTACTCGTCGATCATCAGCGGCATTCCGGGTTACGCGATCGAAGACGTGCGCTTGAGCAACATGCGCATTTATGCGCAGGGTGGCGGAACGAAGGAACAGGCGGCGCTCGAGCCACCGGAAAGGGAAGCGCTGTATCCCGAACCGACGATGTTTGGTGACATGCCCGCTTACGGGTTTTTCATCAGGCACGTCAAAGGCCTGACGATGCGCGACATCGAGGTGAGTTATTTGAAGCCCGACCAGCGACCCGCGTTTGTGATGAAAGACGTCACGCGCGCGGAACCCTAAAAACCGTCCACAGATTACACAGATTTCTGCGTAATCCGTGGCTGGTTTTTACCTTGGCTGTTCGCCTTCGACGACCAGTTCATTCTTCACGCTGAACAAGCCCGGCACGCCGCGAGCGCGCATGTACGCCAACTGCGCATCCGATCTGTTCGCGACCACGCCTTTCAACGTCGCGTGACCGCGGTCGACGATCAAATGAATCGGCGGCACTGACTGCGTCGCGTAGCGAAACAGCGGCGAATTGAAGTTGTAGATCGCCCGGTACAGCGATCGCCGCAAGCGATCGTCATTCGGCGACAACGGCAAAACCTGAATCTCATTTACCACTCGCTTCACGCCGTCAATATCTTTCACGCGCCCTTCGGCATCCGACTTCGTCGTCGGACGCACCACTTGCCCGCGCAGGACCACCGTCGCGTCGTTCTGCACTTCATATTCGAGCCAGTCAAACACGCCGTAGTAAGGCAGCGTCACGAGTTCGTGCCTGACTTCTTTGACGATGCCGGGATGGGTCTGCTGGGCCTGGGCCTCCTGGGCTGTAACAAGAATTCCGGCCGCCAGGGCCATCACGGAAACAACGCTCACGAGCAACTTTCGCAAAAACCTTTGGAACATACTTTCAAACCTCCGACCGTTTTCAGGTGTAGAGAAAAAGGTTGTCGTGCTTGTGAGCAAATCCTCCCGATTTTGTAGAAAGCCTGGCAAGAAAAACGCCGGCGACCGCAACAGTCACCGGCGTGAATCTTTCGTAAGAAGGCTTTGTTTACTGGCCGATCGGAGGATCGGTCGCGGCCGCGGGTTGGTCCCGATTTACGTGAATCGTGTTCGTGTCAGAGTCGACGTAATAGTGGTTCGTGCCGGTTGCGCTGGTGCCGGTGGCGACCTGCGGGTCGGCGTTGATGCTGTAAGCAGTCTGCGACGAAGTCGACTTCGGAATGACCTTCATCGTGTAGACGTAACCATCGACGACGGGCGTGCTGCCGTCGAAACGGCTGTCGAGAAGATTATCTTTGCGCATCTCTTCAAAAGTCGCGAATGCACTTCGCTGGTGAGAGTTGAAATAAAGCATCTGTTGTTCGGCGATGGAGCGAAGTGTTCTGACTGCCGCGGCCTCGTTCGCCGCCCTGATTGCCGCGCGATAACCGGCGATACCGACACCGATCAGGATGCCGATAATCGCGATCACGATCATTAATTCGATGAGCGAAAAGCCGTGTTGATTCCTTCTCTTCTGATCCAGGGGTTTCATAAAGCCTCCTTGGGCGACTTACACGAGGGCGTGAGTTTCAGGTTCCGATTTCTGCCTCGTTCGCCCATTTCCGGCGTGTAGTCTACTACAGACGGACGGGAAGGTCACATTGCCCTTATTCGCATAATTTGCGGCGAACTTTTCCGTGCGACGGGTGCTCTTAGCATGTAGAATGCAGGTCAATTCATGCGAAACCTCGAGACTATCCAGGGCGGACAGGTAACCAGCGCCAACGCGATCGATCAGATTGAACGGCTGCAAGGAGCTGTCGAAACCGTAATCAAAGGAAAGCCCGACGCCATCAGGCTCGCCATCGTGACCCTCATCGCGGGCGGGCACTTGTTGGTCGAAGACGTTCCCGGCGTCGGCAAGACGACGCTGGCGCACGCGCTCGCACGAGCTCTCGATTGCATGTTTCAAAGAATTCAGTTCACGTCAGATCTGCTGCCGTCAGACGTGATCGGGCTCTCCGTTTACAACCAGCACAGCGGCATTTTTGAGTGGAAGCCCGGGCCGGTCTTCGCGAACGTCGTGTTGGCCGACGAGATCAACCGCACCACGCCGAAAACGCAGTCGGCGTTGCTTGAAGCAATGGCCGAACGGCACGTCACCGTCGAACGTGCGACCCATTATTTGCCCGCGCCTTTCATCGTGCTCGCGACGCAGAATCCGATCGAACATCACGGCACGTATCCGCTGCCCGAGTCGCAGTTGGACCGGTTCATGTTGCGTTTGCGCATCGGTTATCCCGCGCCGGCTGACGAGCAGTTGATCCTGCGCGATCGCGAGTATGCCGATCCGCTTGAAGATCTCGAGCCGGTGATGACAGCGCATGAAGTAGTTGAACTGCAACGCGCGGTGACGACAGTTTCCGTTGACGACGCACTTGTCCAATACCTGATGCGCATCGTCGCGGCGACGCGCGAATCGGAGATGCTCGATCTCGGCGTGAGCCCGCGCGGCACGCTCGCGTTGTTCCGCGCCGCCCAGGCGCTCGCGCTCAGCGAAGATCGCACCTATTGCATCCCCGACGATATCAAACGGTTGGTTGTACCAGTTTTCGCTCATCGCATCGTCGTCAGCTCACGCTTCTCCTCCTCCTTGCGTCGCAGTGAAGAAGCTGAAGCGGTGTTGAATGAGATTTTGAAAACTGTCAGTGTTCCTCTGTGACTCGCCAACGCGCTTCCTTTACCCGTGTAATTCTCGGCGTTCTGCTGGTGCTTGCCGGACTCGGAGCCGCGTTCATTACCGTCTTTGCGCGCCGCCAGGGCGACGCGATGATTGCCGGCGTGGCCGCGATCGTCTCGTTGCTGATCGCCTTGTTGCTGACGATCTTCATCGTGCCGCCGCTCGCGCGCTCGGCGCGCCTGGAAGTCGCGAATCTTGATTTTCCGCTTGAGCCGACGAGTGGCGGCGGCGTGTTTCTGGTGATCATCATCGTCGTTGGCTTTGCGGCCTGGAACACCGGAAACAATCTGCTGTTTCTCGTCTTCTCGTTGCTTTGCTCGACGCTGTTTGTCGGTTGGATCGCAGCGCGTACGTCGCTACGCGACTTGACCGTCTCGGCGCGTTTTCCCGATCACATCTTCGCCGGTGAACCCGCGCCGGTGATCGTCACGTTGCGCAACACGAAACGCTTGTTGCCGTCGTTTTCGATCTTCGTGGAAGCGCGCGGGCCCAGTGGTGAAGTGGAGGCGAAAGGAACGCCGCGGCGCCGTTATGCAAAACGATTGCTCTCCTATTTTACTTACGTGCCGCATCACGCTTCGGCGGAGCAACGAGTAGAGCAACTGTTTCCGAAGCGCGGTCACGTGCTGATTGACGGGTTTGAGTTGTCGACTCGTTTTCCGTTCGGGTTCTTTCGCCGGCGGCGACGGTTGCGCGCGCGCAACGTCGACATCATCGTTTATCCGAAGCCGGAAGTGATCAGCGACCAGTTGCACCTGTTGCCCATGTACGCCGGGCGCATTCCGGCGTTGCGTCGCGGCGCGGGACACGATCTCTTCTCGATGCGCGACTACCAGCCGCAGGATGATCTGCGCCATATCGATTGGAAAGCGACGGCGAGATCGCGGCGTTTGACGGTGCGCGAGTTTACGTCGGAGGACGAACGCCGTATCTCGATCGTGCTCGATACGCGTTTGCCGGGTGAAGTTACGGGAGAGTTGCGGCAACGATTCGAACAGGGCGTCGTGCAGACGGCTTCGTTGCTGAAACACTTCGTCGACGAGCGCGCGGAAGTCAGGCTGGTGCTGGGTGATGAAGTTGGGCCATTCGGTTCCGGAGTGGAGCAGCTTTATCGTTGCCTGCGGCGGCTGGCGCTGGTGACGCCGCTCGAAGGGCCGCCGCCTGAGGCTTTCGAAATGGATACGGCGATGAAAGCGAGCGTCGCGCGTGATGCGCTCGAGCACGATTACGCGATCCTGTTAACGGCCGCTTCGCCCGGCTCGATACCCGCGAGCATTTGGCGCAGCAGTCACGTCATCTACCTGTGAGTCCTTTAAATCCGCGTTCGCAAAAACTATTGCTTGGCGTGTGCTTCGTGTTCTCGGGCGCGACGGGCCTGATTTATGAGGTGCTTTGGGCGCGCATGTTGGGGCTGGTGTTTGGGGCGACGACGTTGGCGGTCAGCACGGTGCTCGCAGCGTTCATGGGCGGCCTTGCGCTTGGGAGCGCGCTCGCCGGGCGGATTGGGCCACGGATCAGGAAGCCCGTGGCCGCTTACGGCTTGATGGAGATCGGCATCGCGATTTACGCGTTGCTCGTGCCGTTTCTTTTCCGCGGCGTCGATAATCTCTACGCGCTGATCTGGCAACAACTGCAACCCGGTTTCGTCTCGTTCACGCTGTTGCGTTTTGCGTTGTCGTGTTTGTTGTTGCTGGTGCCGACGACGTTGATGGGCGCGACGCTGCCAGTGCTTTCGGCCGCGCTGTTGCGTTCGCCGGATCACGGCACGAACTCCGTGACGCGACTCTACGCGTGCAATCTCGCCGGCGCGATCTTCGGTACGCTCATCGCGGGATTCGTGTTGTTGCCCGCGTTCGGCGTACGCATGACGATCATTACCGGCGCGGTTATCAACGTCATTGTCGGTTTGATAGCGTTGACGGCACAGCGCCAGAGACAGGCAAGAGCAATAGTTAACGTCGAGAGTGTGCCCTCGCCGGCAGCAGAGTCGCACGAATTTTTCTGGATCGTGGCGGCGTTCGTTTCAGGCTTCGTCACGATTAGCACGCAGGTCGCGTGGACGCGTGTGCTCACGATGATCATCGGATCGAGTACTTACTCGTTCAGTCTCGTCGTCGCGCTGTTTCTGATCGGCCTTGCCGGCGGAGCGTGGTTCATCGGCCGTCGCGATCGAGCACCGAAGTTGCGCGTGCTTTTGCTGACCGTTGAGTTAGTAACGGCGCTCAGCCTGTTGTTCAGCCTGTTTGTGCTGAACCGCATTCCCGCGTTGCTGATCGGTTTGGGATTGCGTTTGAAGATCTCTTCGTGGGGCGGATTGCTGGGGTTGCAGATCGTCTCAGCGACGTTGCTGATTCTCGTGCCGGCGCTGTTGATGGGAATGGTGATGCCGCTGGTGCTCGTTTGGGCCAGCAACCAGGCGCGCGCGGTGAACCTCGTCGGGCGCGTTTACGCCGTCAACACGACGGGGTCGATCGCCGGTGCGTTTGCGACGGGCTTCGTGTTGATTCCGGTTACGAGCATCAGGTTTACGTTGTTGCTCGCTGCGGTTTGCTGCCTGTTCGTGGCCGCGGTGGCGTACCAACCGGCAGGAGTCGGATCGACGCCGCTAGTGAAACGCAGTTTGGCGATCGGTCTCACCCCGGTGCTCGCAATCGTGATGTTGCTCGTCGCACCGCCGATGAATCTCGCCGATCTTTCAATCGGTGCTTACGACAGCCTCGTGCGCGTGCTGGCGCAAACGCGCGAAGGTGCGAGTGACGAAGCCGCGGCGACAAACATTCACGAGTTATTGTGGTATCGCGAAGGGCCGACCGCGACAGTCTCCGTGCGGCGCGACGGCGACACCGTTTCGATGGCCATCAACGGTCGCACGAATGCGTCGGACAGCATTTACGACATGCCGACGCAAGTGATGTTGGGCCAACTGCCGGTGCTCATCGCGCCGCAACAAAACAACGCGCTGGTGATCGGTTTCGCTACCGGAGTGACTGTCGGCGCGATGTTGCAATCGTCGATTGAATCGGTGACGTGTGTTGAACTCGAACCGACGACGGCCGAAGCTTCGACCTTTTTCAATCACGTCAACAATCGTCCGCTCGACGATACACGAACGCACTTGATCATCGACGACGCGCGCACCTATCTGCGTGTGACGCGTGCTCATTTCGACATCATCGTTAGCGAGCCGAGTCATCCGTGGGTGCCGGGTGTGGCGAACCTGTTTACGCAGGAGTTTTTCGAACTCGGCCGCGAGCGTTTGAACCAGCAGGGAATTTTTGTGCAGTGGGTGCAGATCTATCAGCTTTCGACGGAGAGTTTGCGTTCGGTGCTGGCGACGTATCAAAAGGTGTTCCCGCACGTGCTGGTGTTTCGCGTTGGTGGGTTGAATAAAGGCAAAGATTTATTGCTGGTGGGAAGTAACGAGCCAGTGAAGCTCGATGGCCTCGCGATGCGCCTGGCGGATGGACGCGTTCAGAGTGAACTGGCGCGGATCAATCTGAAGTCAGAAGCAGACGTTAGATCGTGGTTCGTCTGTGACGAGTTGCGCCTTTGGCCGGCGGTGGTGGGAGCACGGATTAACACAGATGACAATATGCACATCGAAACGACAGTGCCGCGCGAAGCGTTTCGGCCGCTGCTGCAGACGAATGCGGCGTGGGTGGAAGCGTTGGCTATGCCGCCAAAAAATTGATGATCTGCTCCGCGGCTGCTTCGCCACTGCGAATGCAGTCGGGGATTCCGGCGCCGCGATAAGCGTTACCAGCCAACGTGAGAGAGGGAAGTTGGGCCAGCTCGTGCTCGATCGATTGCACGCGATCGAGATGGCCGACTTCATATTGCGGCATCGAATTTTTCCATTTCGCGACTTCCGCAAACAGCGGCGGCTCGCTGACTCCCAACAACTCACGCAGATCAATTTCGACGCGTTCGAGCAGTTCCGCTTCGTCAAGCGCAAAGATTTCGGGTTGCAGCGCGCCGCCGGCAAACGCGCGTAACAAGATGTGATTGTCCGGTGCACGGCCGGGAAACTTCACGTTGCTGAACGTGCAGGCGAGCAGGGATCTCTTTTCGATGAACGGGACGACGAAGCCGAAACCGTCGAGTGGATGTCGCACCGCTTCACGGCGATACGCCAGGTTGATCGTCGCGGTCGATGCGTACTTGATTTGGTTGAGTTGCGTTGTGAGAGTTGGACTGCTGGCTGTTAACAGTTGAGCGGCGGCGTAGGCGGGAATAGCCAGGCAAATCGCGTCGGCTTCAAGCGTTTCGCCAGTCTGGGTTTGCATTGTCCAGCTAGCTGCCGTTCGAGAAAGGGATTGTACTCGCGTTTGCAGGCGAACCTCGCACTGGGAGATTACTTCAGCGAGTGCGTTGACCAGCACTTCCATTCCGCTATCGAATGATAAAAACAACCCGTAACGCGCTCCGCTCGTGCCTCTCTGATTTCGGTTCTTATCTGATTTCGCTTTGCGCAGTAACGCCAGCACCAGACTGCGGTGATCCCGTTCCATGTCGAGAAACCGCGGCAGCGTCGCCCGCAAACTGAGGGTCTCCGGATCCGCTGTATAGATCCCGCCAACCATCGGTTGGGCCATTCGCTCTAGCGCCTCACGACCCAATCGGCGCCGCACAAAACTCGCCAGTGATTCATCGGCCGATCCGTTTGCAGATTTTCGCGGCAGGAACAGATCCGCCGCCATGCGCGCCTTGCCGGCGAAACTAAAAATATCCGTGGCTAAGAACGGCCAGATGCGCGACGGTGCAAGCAGGTGAAAACCTTCCGGTACCGGACGCAACCGGCCGTTTCTCACGATGAAGCTGCGGCGATGTTCGGAGTTGGTTTCAATCAACCGCGACTCGATGCCGAGCCGTTTCGCAAGCGCGACCGCTTCCGGTTTTTCCGAAATGAAAGAATCTGGCCCGCGTTCGAGGAGAAAGCCTTTCCGCAGATCCGTGCGTAGTGTTCCACCTAAGCGAGAGGACGCTTCAATTAAAGTCAAAGCTAAAGACGGATTGAGTTCGGTTAGGCGATGCGCCGCCGCGAGGCCCGAGATACCACCACCGATGATCACGACGCGACGCACGAATCACCTCGAAGGAAGACAACAGTCGACAGGGCAAGCATCGTGAGCGGGTCCGCGTGTGCCGAGAAAACGCGGCGCTTCAGCGGCGACGCGTTCGAGTATCAGCTCGCGAATCATGTTTATAAAGGACGGATGAGTTCCGGCGGTGGCGGCGCGCGCCATTTTCAGGCCGAGTTCGTGCGCGAGATTCTGAGCTTCAGTGTCGAGGTCGTAAACGATCTCCATGTGATCGGAAACGAAACCGATCGGCGCAACCACGACTTCTTCTACTCCTTGCGCGCTCAATTCTCGTAAACAATCGAGAACGTCGGGCCCGAGCCACGGTTGCGACGGCGAGCCGCTGCGGCTTTGGTAAACGAGTCGCCAGTTTTCGACCCCCAAAGCTCCGGCGATCAAACGACCTGCTTCCGCGAGTTGTGCTGCGTACTCGCAAGTTGCAGCCATCGCTTCGGGAATGCTGTGTGCGGTGAAAACCAGTTGCGTTCGCGCGCCAGCGTCCAGCCTCGACCACGCGTCGCGAACATGCTCGACGTTTGCTTCGATGAACAACGGATGGTTGTAAAACGCGCGCAGCTTGTCGATCCGCGGCGCTGCTGGCCCAACGGCCGCTTGCGCGTCCGCGATGTTTTGCCGGTACTGCCGGCAACTCGAATCGGAACTGTAGGCAGAAGTCACGAAAGCCAGCGCGTGCTGCACGCCGTCTGATGTCATCTTCCGGAGCGTGTCCGGCAACAACGGATGCCAGTTGCGATTGCCCCAGTAGATCGGAAGCTTTGGCCCGTGCTCGCCGAGTTCTGCTTGCAGCGCAGCGATGAGGTTTCGATTCTGCTGATTGATCGGACTGACGCCGCCAAACATCTCGTAATGCTTCGCGACGCTGAGCATTCGTTCGCGTGGCACGTTGCGGCCGCGCAGCACGTTTTCGAGGAAGGGAATCACATCGTCCATTCCTTCCGGGCCGCCGAACGACACTAGCAACAATGCGTCATATTCCATGAACGAACTCTACCAACGCGATAACGTTTTCCACCGGCGTCTCAGGCAAGATGCCGTGGCCGAGGTTGAAGATGTGGCCGGGCCGCCCACCGGCTTGATTGATCACTCGCTTCGCGTGTGCCAGTAACTCTTCGCGGTTTGCAAACAGCGCAACCGGATCGAGATTTCCCATCACCGCAACGTCGTGTCCGACGCGCTGCCACGCTTCATCGAGCCTGACGCGCCAGTCAAAACCGATCACTTCACCGCCCGCTTCACGCATCAACTCGAGCAACGCCGCCGTTCCCGTGCCGAAGTGAATCACCGGCACTCCCGGCGTGATGTTCTGAATGACGGCGCGCGTGTGTGGCAAAACAAAATCCCGGTAGTCGTCCGCGTTCAAACAACCGACCCACGAGTCGAATAGCTGTACTGCCTGGGCGCCCGCTTCGATCTGTGCATTCAGGTATTTCACCAGGCTTGCGGAGATCAACGACATCATCGCGTGCCAGGCGCCGGGGTCGTTGTACATCAATTGTTTGGTGTGAACGTAATTTTTCGAGCCGCCGCCTTCGGTCAGATACGAAGCGAGCGTGAACGGCGCGCCCGAGAAACCGAGCAACGGAATGTCGGGCTTGAGCGCGCGGCGCGTTTGGCGGATGGCTTCGTTAACAAAATCGAGCGCGCTGGCGTCTTCAAGTTGTCGCAGTCGATCTACGTCGCTGGCCTGGCGAACGGGGTTGTGAATCACGGGTCCTTCGCCATGCGCAAACTCGAGATCGACACCCATCGGTTCGAGGATCAGCAGGATATCGGCAAAGATGATCGCCGCATCGACGCCCAACCGCTCGGCGGCGGTGACGGTGACTTCAGCCGCGAGCGAGGGAGTTTTGCAGAGTTCGAGAAAACCGGTCCGCGCGCGCACCGCGCGATATTCGGGCATGTAGCGGCCGGCCTGCCGCATGAGCCAGATCGGTGTGTAAGGCACTGGCTCGCGGCGGCACGCCCGCATGAACACGCTCTGTTGTAACGTTTGATCCAAAGAACCCGAATTATAACGGATGCTTTGATCTGCGCAATCTGTGGATAAGGAAACCGAGACCCGAGGCCAGCAATACGATGGTCGCGGGTTCCGGCACTTCATTGATCACTAGTGAACTGGGCGAGGCTCTAATAAGGATCGTGTTCTCGACGCCCGACTGGAGGCTAATGGTACTCGCAATCGGGCTTGTCGTTTGTACGTCTGCGAGACCGTTTGGCCCGACAGAAATCAAGTGATCGATCTGGACAGAGAACACTACCGAGCCATTCACAAGAATGTCGAAGGTTATCGCGGTTTCTGCATATTTACCGAACTGGTCGGTCTCGGCGTGGAACATCAAAGTGCGGAGGCCCGAAATGTCGACGTTGACCATGCCTTCAGTTCCGCTGACGACGAGTGTGCCGGACAGAAACAGTATGGCGGCAGAGCCCGCTGAACAACTGCA
>Ga0247688_1000324_pt1 | contig 16138 bp, 8 predicted proteins | sample CNK29_metaG_FD_182718 | JGI IMG/M metagenome (GOLD analysis project Ga0247688, IMG submission 182718) | Soil microbial communities from Purdue University Martell Research Forest, Indiana, United States - CNK29 | ecosystem: Environmental > Terrestrial > Soil > Temperate forest > Bulk soil | place... | reverse complement strand
CGATCCGCGCAGCGGCACCGTTTCCATCATGATGCACACGTTTGTCGGGCGGAATAACAGCGTGGTGAAAGATCAGGTACGCGTGCCTTTCACGCATTACCTGCGTTCATATTTCAAGCAGTATGACAACGTGCGCGTCGCGGCTGACGAAGTCACCGAAGCCGATCGCGATGCGATCATGAACGCCGCCTTCGAACTCTATTTTGAAAACAACACCTTGATGGGCACGCCGGCGAAATGCTCGCGCGTCATCGAGCAACTGGTCACCGCGGGCGTTGATGAAGTCGCTTGCCTCGTCGACTTCGGCGTCGAGACTGAGGCGGTATTAGGCAACCTGCAATACTTGAATGAACTAAGAGAGCACTACGCAAACGGATGAACGTCGAACCAAAAAACATCTCCGAACGCATTTCGGCGCTGACGCCTGAACAGCGTGCGTTGTTTGAAGCGCGCTTGAAACAGAAGGGGCTCAACACGCCACCGACGGCAGTGCAAACCATTCCGCGCAGGCCGGACCACGGCTCCGACACTTGCGCGGCGTCGATAGACCAGGAGCGGCTCTGGTTCATCGAGCAGTTGCAGCCCGGCAACACGGCTTACAATATCTTCAACGCCAGCCGCATTCGTGGCTCGCTCAATATTCCGATCATGGAGCGCGTCATTAATGAGCTGATTCAGCGACATGAAGTGTTGCGCACGACTCTGAAATCGGTTGCCGGTCTTCCCGTGCAGGTCATCGCACCGGAACTGAAGATCACTCTCGAGCCGGTGAGCCTCGAACATCTGCCCGAAGCGGAACGCTACGACGAAGCAATACGTTTGACGACCGAAGAATTTGCGCGCCCGTTCGATCTCGAAAAAGGGCCGTTGGTGCGCGTTGGTTTGCTGCGGCTGGCCGCGGACGATTTCGTGTTGCAGGTCAACATGCAACACGCGATTACGGATCGTTGGTCTTTCGCCGTCTTCGAGAAAGAACTGGCGGTGCTTTATCAGGCCTTCGCCACCGGACAGCCGTCGCCTTTGCCCGAGCTGCCGATTCAGTTCGCCGACTACGCCGTTTGGCAACGCGAGCGCATGAACGGCGATGAGTACAAAAAAGATTTGGAGTACTGGATTCAAAAACTCGACGGGGCGCCGTTCGCGCTCGATTTCCCGACGGATTTTCCGCGCCCGCCGATTCAAAACTTTCGCGGCGCACGAGTGTATGTCAGTTATCCGCGGAGCTTGCTTGACGGGTTGAAGGAGTTGAGTCGCCGCGAAGGCGTCACGATGTTCATGACGTTGATGGCGGCATTCAAGACGCTGATCTATCGCTACACGAACCAGGCGGACCTTCTGATCAGCACGCCGATTGGCACGCGCCTTCGTCCGGAGACCGAAAATATCGTCGGTTACCTGCTTAACCTGCTCATCATCCGGACGGATCTTTCGGGCAATCCGAGGTTTCGCGAACTGCTCAAGCGCGAGCAGGATTCCTGCGTCGGCGCGTTCGCGCATCAGGAAGTTCCGTTCGGCAAACTCGTGCAGGAGTTGAAGCCGAAACAGGACCCGAGCCGCAATCCGATCGCGCAAGTCGCGTTTCTGTATCTCGATTTTCCCGAAGCAACGGCGATGCAGTTTTTGGGTTTGACGGCGAGTCACATCGATATAGATAACGGCGCGTCGCGGTTTGACATCACGCTCGCGATGACCGAAACACCCGACGGCTTTACGGTCTCCATCGAGTACATCAGAGACATCTTTGAGCATGGCCGGATGGAGCGGATGGCTCAGCACCTGCGGGTTTTGCTGGAAGGCATTGTCGCGAATCCGGATCAACGTCTCTTCGATCTGCCGCTGTTGACGGTGGAGGAGCAGCAGCAGCTTGAACAGTGGAACGATACGGCGCAGCAGTTTTCATCTACTTTGCTGGTCCATCAACTTTTCGAGCAGCAGGCCGCTGCGCGTCCTAACGCGCCGGCTGTACTTTTTGCAGATCAGGCGCTGACGTTTAGTGAAATCAACGGCCGCGCGAATCAACTTGCGCGGCATCTGCTGAGTTGCGGGCTGGAACCGGAAGCGCGTGTCGGCGTGATGTTGCCGCGTTCGCCCGACGCCGTGGTCGTGTTGCTGGCGATCTTCAAGGCGGGTGGTTGTTATCTGCCTTTGGATCCTGATTATCCGGCGGAGCGTCTTGCCTTCATGCTCGAGAATGCCGGTGCGTCGCTGCTGATCACGGACGAGTCGTTGCGTGTTCAAGTGCCAGAGCAAGCGCCGCCCCTCATCACGCTTGCCGCCGCCCAGCTTGCCGGCCAGAGCACGGCAGATCTTGAGAGTGAAGTACGTTCGGACCAACTGGCCTACATAATCTACACGTCAGGCTCGACCGGACGGCCGAAAGGCGTCGCGGTCGAGCATCGCCAACTGCGACACACGCTGCAGTCGGCGCAGGAAGTGCTCAAACTCACGGACGCAGATTGCCTGCCGTCCGTGGCTTCGTTCTCCTTCGACATCTCGTTATTGGAATTGCTCTGCGCGCCACTCGCGGGCGGACGCTGTTTGCTCGTCTCGGCACCCGGAGCGTTAGACGCGAACGTAGCAACTGGTGTCTTGCGCGAAGCCACCGTGTTGCACGCTGTGCCTGGATTGATGCGCCGCTTTGTGAGCTTCGCTAAAGAACAGTCGGCAGACGCGACCGCGCCGGCGTTTCCGCAGTTACGGCTATTGCTCGTCGGTGGAGAAGCGGTTGCGCCGGAACTGGTCGCGGAGCTGCGAAGCGTTTGGAGCGACGCGCAGGTTAGAGTGCTGTATGGGCCAACCGAAGCAACCATCATCTGCGCCGGCTACGACGTTAATAAGGATGGGCCACGCGAGCATCAGATGATCGGCCGGCCGCTGCCCAACACGGTGCTGCAAATCCTCGACAGCAACGGCAAGCAGGTGCCGATCGGAGTCGACGGAGAAATCTGCATCAGTGGCCCGGGCGTAGCTCGCGAATACTGGCGGAGCGCAGAGTTAACGGCGGAGAAGTTCGTGAGCGCAACGACTGGGCAGAGAATTTATCGGACGGGTGATCGCGGCCGTTATCTGCCCGACGGAAACATCGAGTTCACCGGCCGGATCGACGAGCAGGTAAAGGTGCGCGGCTTCCGGATCGAATTAGGAGAGATCGAATCCGTGCTCACGGAACACGAGTCAGTGAGAGAAGCGGTGGTCGTGGCGCTGGAAGATCGCGGCAGTGAGAAGCGCCTCGTGGCTTATGTGGTTACCGCGGCGGGCGCGGCGCGGAACGTCAGCGAGTTGCGCAATCATTTAAAGGAGCGGCTGCCGGACTACATGATCCCGTCAGCTTTCGTCTATCTGGAGGCGTTGCCGCTGACGAGCCACGGAAAGATCGATCGTCGCGCGTTGCCTGCGCCGGATGCTGAACGTCCCACACTCGCCGAAGCTTTCATTGCTCCGCGTACGCCGGCCGAAAAAAGCCTGGCCGCGATTTGGGCCAAGCTGCTCGGCATCGATCAGATCGGCAGCAACGACGATTACTTCGAGCTTGGCGGCGACTCGCTGCTGGCAACACAACTCGTGTCACAGGTGCGCAGCGTGTTTGCAGTGGAACTCCCGTTGGTCGAGCTGTTCCGGCATCCCACGCTGGCCGAGTTGGCTGCTGCAATTGAAGAGGCCATCATCGAGCAGATGGAAGACATGAGCGATGAAGCGGCTGAGGAGTTGTTAGCCGCAAAGAAGCAAAAGAGTTAGCTAACGTATTACGGCTTTCAACGCCCGCGCCAGGCGCGGAATGCCTTCTTCGATTCGGGCGGCAGGTGGATGGCTGAAGTTGATGCGGATGCCTGTTGAGCGCGGTCGCTTGTTGTTCGCGCTGAAAGCGTAGCCGGGAATAAAAGCGACGTGTTCAACTTCAAGAGCCCGGCGGAAAACCTCGTCCACATCGACCGCCGGCGGTAACTCGACCCAAACGAAAAATCCGCCATCCGGCTTGGCCCAACGCGCTTCACCGGGAAAATTTTCAGCCAACACGCGCAGCATCAAGTCGCGTTTGACGCGATACTCCGTACGCAGCATCTCGATTTGCGCGGGCAGTTGGGCCGTCTCGAGGTAAGCATTGACGACGTGTTGCGTGAAGGGCGCGGCGTCGATGTCCATTGCTTCCTTGATCACGGACAGCGGCAGGATTAACTCTTCGGGTACGACGAGCCAGCCGGCCCGTAACGCGGGCGCCAGAATTTTTGAGAACGAACCAACGTAAAACACGGAAGCGTCGCTGAACGCACGCAGCGGCGGCAGCGGATTCCCGTAACACAAAAATCCGTAAGCGTCGTCTTCAACAATCGGCACGTTGTAGCGCTCGGCCAGTTCGACGAGACGCGCGCGCTTCGCCGCATCGAGCCGCACGCTCAGCGGGTTGTGCCCGTCCGTGATCGAATAGATAAAACTCGGGCGCGCACCGCCGCGCAGATGTCGTTCGACGGCGTCGACGTCCATTCCCGTCTCAGCGTCGGTCGAAACCGTGAGAACCTGCGGCTGAAACGGTTGCAGGATTTGCTGGAAACCCGGATAGATTAAGTCTTCCGTGATCACGGAGCCGCCGGGTTCAAGCAGCAAGCGCGCCAGCAAGCTCATTCCCTGTTGTGCGCCTGCCGTGAGAAAGATCTGTTCTTCACGACAGTCGACGCCGCGCTGTTTCATCAACTCTCGCACGTGCTGTTTCAGAGACTGAAGCGGCGGATGGTAATTCAGCGCCGCTGGTTTCGTGGACAACACACGTTCGGCTGCCGCAGTTAGAGCGGTGGTGGGAAACAGTTCGCCCGCGGGCAGGCCAAGGGCGAAAGAGATGATGCCGGGGCGCGAAGTGGCGACCAGCATCTCCTGCATTGCCGAACGCTCTAAACCTCGCGTCCAGGCTGCGAGTTTGGCTTGTTGCTTATCCACAGATGACACAGATTGGAACGAATCAGCTACAAGTTACCGCGCAACGCCTGCTCGCGCTCGATCGCTTCAAAGAGCGCCTTGATATTTCCGCCGCCGAAGCCGCGTGCGCCCTGGCGTTGAATGATCTCCATGAACGCCGTCGGGCGGCCATGCAGTGGCTTGGAGAAGATCTGAAACATCCGGCCCCACTTGTCCTGATCGACGAGAATGCCCAACTCACGAATCGATCGCTCGTCAACATCAAGCTTGCCGACGCGGTCTTCCAGCGTCTCGTAGTAAGTATCCGGCGTGTAGAGAAAGTCGATGCCGTTGCCGCGCAGCGCGCGAATCGTCTGCACGATGTCGTCGGTCTGCAGCGCGATGTGCTGCGCGCCGGGGCCGTGATGAAACTCCAGGTACTCTTCAATCTGCGAAGAGTGTTTGCTCGGCGCCGGTTCCATCAGCGGAAACTTGACGCTGCCGTTACTGTTTTGGACCACGCCGGAATTCATCGCCGTGTTTTCCGTCACGATGTCTTCCTGATGTGAATGGTGGAAGTCAAAAACGTCGATGTAGAAATCGAACCAGTCACGCAGCGAGTTGGGTGCGACACAAGCGGCAATGTGGTCGAAGGTGGTGAGACCGGTCGGGATCACTTGCGGCCGATTTTTGTATGACTGGTAGCCGGGGAAGAATCGTTGGTCCACTCCGTGGCGATGAATGAAGGAATGAACTATATCGCCGTAGGCCGCGACTGTTGCCTTGGCGAACTGACCGTCTTTTTCTTCGCAGAGCGTCGGCTCCAGCACGGGACGCGCGCCGCGCCGCGCCGCCTCTTGAAAAGTTGATTCGACGTCGTCAACGTTGAAGGCGATGTCTTTCACGCCGTCGCCGTGAACCCGAACGTGATCGGCCACGGGGCTATCGGGAGAGAGCGCGCTGGTGAAAATCAAAGTGATGTCGTGTTGTTGCAGCACAAACGAAGTGCGGTCGCGCTCGCCTGTTTCGAGCGATGAAAAAGCAATCGGGGCGAAGCCGAAAGCCATCCGGTAAAAATGCGACGCCTGGGAAGCGTTACCGACATAAAACTCCACGTAATCGATATTATTGATTTGCATGACTCTTGAACGCTCTCGATTTTAGGCGCGCGTGTGCGCCACACGGGAGGTAGTTGTTACTGCGGAAAAACTAAGTTAATTCCCTCGCTGGGACGAGTCGGGCTGAGAATTGTTTGCGTATGATACCAGCATTTGATTCGCGTGCGCGAGGCGGCCCCGCAGCTTTTGCGCGAGGAGCGAAACATGAGGTTCTTCGAGCATCGTGAAGTGATCGCCGGTCACCACTTCGGTCTCTAAAGAACCCCCTGCGAGATGGCGCCAGCCATAGGTCGGGTCGTCCGTCAATTCGTGATCCATTGTCTGTGTCGCACAGAAGAGCAGCAACGGTGCGGCACCCGCGCGCGGCCGGTACGCGCGCGCCGCTTCGTTATTGCTGCGGTAAACTCTGAAGAGGTGATAAAGCTCGGTGAAGCTAAACCCCTTCGGCAATATTCCGGTCCGCTCGGCCAGTTGGAAGAGGTCTTGCAACTGGGTCTCTTCGCCGGCGTCCAAAAGTTGCTCTGAGAGCTGGTCCAGTTCCGCTGGTGGCAGTCCGAGATTGAACGCGAAATGCGCCACCTGCATCGCCCTTTCATTCTCTCGGATTGACCTGCTGAGGTCGGGGGCGAGCGTGTCGAATAGAACCACGACCGCGACTGGCTGGCCTTGCCGCAACAGTTGCGAGGCCATCTCGAAAGCAACGAGGCCGCCCATGGACCAACCGCCCAGAGAGTACGGCCCGTTCTTCTGTACCGCGCGGATGGCCTGGATGTAATCAGCCGCCATCTCTTCAATTCGCGTGTGCGGCTCTTCGGTACCCATCAACCCGCGCGCTTGCAGTGCGTAGAAAGGTTGGGTTGGGCCTAAGTGACGGGCGAGGCCGACGTACGAAAAGACGTTGCCGCCGACCGCATGAACACAGAAGAAAGGCGGCAACGACCCGCGTGGTTGAATCGCGACGAGGGGTTGTTCGGAGCCGGAAAACTGTGTTTCGAAAGCGTTTTCCATTTCATAACCGAGCACCGCGGCAACGGCCTTCGTCTCGTCGGCAAGTTCATTGCGGCCGGCCTGCTCTTTCCATCTTTCCGCCACACCAGCCTCAATCCCCTGGTAGCCATGAAACTTCACGTCTCCGAGCATTCTCGATTCAGTGTGGACGCCGTCGGTCATCCTGTGCGTGCCATCCTTGTAAGGCTGCAACATGTCCGGGTGAAGTTCCACGCCGAGGAATTTGCATAGTTGCTGCAAGCTCTCGCGCGGCCGGCCCACCAGGTCTTCAAATTTCAACCGCTGCTGTCTTTCAGGAGGTACGCTTTGCAGGAACTCGAGGATATTTTGCTGGCTGATGGTCCAGATCATCTCGGCCAGTTCGCGTCGCATGAAAGGGTGTGCGTAACGAAAGAAAATCTGATCGAGTTTGGCCTCTTCAAAAGAACGAATCATGGCGCGCGGATGACGCACGAGATGGATGTAGAGCGCGTTCTCGAAATCGATCTCGGCACGTTGCATGATGCTCGTGTGAAGAGCGTAGGACGGAGTTTTATCGACGAGCCTACGGTCGCCGATCCACTCCTGCATGAGCCGGTAAAATTCTTTGGTTGAGAGATCGCGCTGCTCCAGTTCGCGCATGATGCGAGCGGCTTCGTCCGCGCCGCAACGTTTGATTTCCATGATGGCGCGCTGTGAGCCTTCGAGCCAGAAGGCGAACGCGCCGGAGAAGGCGTGCTTTCTCTCGGCGAGCGTGTTGAAAGAGAGGAGTTCTAATTCGGGGGGCGCGAAGAGTTGTGGATGACCGCCGAGCAGTACGCGCAGGAGTGTCGTGCCGGAACGCGGTGGCGCGAGAATGAAGATCGCAGACGGGTTCTTGGGAGTCTCGTTGGCACGCGGCGGCAGCGGCGGAATCAACTTTCTGGCTTGCGCCAAATTTTCATTTGTTACCTGCGCCGTCGCGGGCTCACATGCTTCCGCGCCGGCCACGGGAACACCGCTGATTCTGGCGACCGCGTTCGGATGCTGCTCTTCGAGGTATTTCGCAAACGAAGCGATCGTTCGCGCATTGAAGATATTGACGACGTGAACGATCTCGCCCAAGCGTTCCTGCAGGCGATTGACGAAGATCATGCCCTTGATTGAATCGCCGCCGAGGTCGAAGAAGTCGTCATGGATGCCGGCGTGCTCGAGGTCGAGAATGGCGGTCCATAAGTCCGACAGCATTGCTTCGAGATCGTTGCGTGCTGCCTCAAATTTCTTCTCGAACTCCGGTCGCGTCCGTCCGGGTTCCGGCAAGCTTCGCTGGTCAATCTTTCCGTGCGCCGTCAGTGGCATCTCTTCCAACTCGACAAACACGGCGGGAAGCATGTGCTCCGGCAGTCGCTCTCTTAAATACGCGCGGACCTCATCAATGCGGAGTTCACCTGTTTGTCGCGCGACGACGTAAGCGCAGAGGCGTTGGTCGCCGTTAGTGTCCGCGCGGGCGACGACGACAGCGGCGCGAACAGCCGGGTGCGTGCGGAGTGCCGTTTCAATCTCACCGAGTTCGATGCGGAAGCCTCGCACTTTGACCTGTTCATCTGCGCGTCCCAGATATTCGACGTCGCCGTTACTGAGTCGCCGCGCGAGATCGCCCGTGCGATAGAGTCGCGCACCTGTTTCGTGAGCAAATGGATCAGGCATGAAACGCTCGGCCGTCAGGTCCGCGTGATTCAAATAGCCACGCGCGAGCCCGGCGCCGCCGACGTACAGCTCGCCGCAAACCCCGAGTGGCACCGGTTCGAGATTGTTGTCGAGCAGGTAAAGTTGCAGGTCAGGGATCGGTTCGCCGATAACGCTGCCGGTTTCTGTGGCGGCATCACGCAGAGTGAGCGGGCGATAAGTAACGTGGACGGTGGTTTCGGTGATGCCGTACATGTTGATCAGCCGCGGCTGCGCATCGCCGTGACGTTTCATCCAACCTTCCAGGCTCGTTGGTTCCAGTGCCTCGCCGCCAAAAATGACCACGCGCAAACTGAGTGACTCCGCGCCGTCGTATGCGGCATCAATGCGCGACAGTTGACGGAAGGCTGAAGGCGTTTGGTTCAGCACCGTGACGTCCTCTCGGGCGAGCAGTGCGTAGAACTCTCCAGGTGAACGGCTCACCCAGTAGGGCACGATCACCAGCTTTCCGCCGGACAGGAGCGCGCCCCAGATTTCCCACACGGAGAAGTCGAAGGCATAAGAGTGAAAGAGCGTCCACGTGTCGTGCTCGTTGAAGTTGAACCAGTCGTGGGTAGCGGCGAGCAGGCGCACGACGTTGCGGTGCGTGACCATGACGCCTTTGGGCCTGCCCGTCGAGCCGGAGGTGTAGATGACATACGCGAGGTTGCGCGGATCACTTGCCCCAGGGCTATGAGGTTGATCCGCGTAATCCGTGGCTGATACTCCTTCCGCTGTCAGGATCACCGCCGGCTTGGCGTCTTCGATCATGAACTGCAGTCGCCCAGGCGGATAGCTCGGGTCGAGCGGAACGTATGCACCACCGGCCTTGAGAACCGCGAGCATCGCAACAATCATTTCGGGCGAACGTTCAAGCAAGAGACAGACGCGTATCTCGGGCCCGACTCCAAGCGTGCGCAGGTGATGCGCCAGACGGTTCGCGCGCTGGTTGAGTTCACCATAAGTGATCGATGCGCCTTCAAAGATGAGCGCCGTCGCCGACGCGTTTTGCGCAGCGCGCGCTTCAAACAAGCAGTGCAGCGGCACGTCCTGCCGAAACGATGACTCAGGCGGATTCCATTCGTGCAACAACTGTGTTCGCTCGTGGCCCAGCAAAAGCGACAAAGCGGAGACGTGCTCGTCAGGCTGGTTAACGATGCTCGCCAGCAGCGTTTGAAAATGAGTGAGCATGCGCTTGATGGTCGCGGCGTCGAAGAGGTCGGAGCGATAGGAGAGGTAACCGGTTAAGATCGCGTCCCTTTCCCAAACATTCAGCGACAGATCGAATTGCGTGGTCCCACTCTCAATGTGCAGCGGCGTAATAGTCAGGCCCGCCAATTCGATGGCTTCCTTAGGCGTGTTCTGCAGCGCGAACATTGCCTGAATGATCGGCATGTGGCTCAAGTCTCGCTGCGGTTGAAGCTCTTCGACCAGTTTGTCGAAGGGAAACTCCTGATGTGCGTAGGCGCCGAGCGAAGTCTCTTTTACTTGGGTGAGCAGTTGCCGAAAGCTCGGGTCGTCGCGGAAGTCCGCGCGCATGACGAGGGTGTTGATAAAGAAACCGATTAAGCCTTCGAGCTCTTTGCGAGTGCGGCCGGCGATTGGCGTGCCGACGACGATCACCTCCTGCCGGCTGTAACGGCTCAACAGTGTTTCAAAGGCTGCGAGCAGGACCATGAACATCGTGGCGCCTTCTTGCCTGCCAAGCTCTCTCAAGCCTCTCACCACATCTTCAGCAACGATGAAATGTTCGAGTGCGCCGCGAAAACTTTGGACCGCGGGGCGTAGCCGGTCGGTGGGGACTTCCAGAATAGGTGGCGCGTCTTCGACTTGCTTCTTCCAGTAGTCGAGTTGCGTCTCAAACACTTCGCCCGTCAGCCACGACCGCTGCCATTGCGCGTAGTCGGCGTACTGAATGGGAAGATCGGGAAGTATTGCGGGTGCTCCGAGCGAGCATGAGTTGTAGAGTGCCGCCAACTCGTGCACGAGCACACTGATGGACCAGCCGTCGGAGATGATGTGATGCATCGTTACCAGCAGCATGTGATCTTCAAGGTTCAGGCGGAACAGCGCCGCGCGCATGAGCGGGCCGTTGGCGAGATCAAATGGCTGCTTGAGATTTTCGAGCATGAGGCGATGCGCTTCGGCTGCGCGCGCGGTCTCGGGCAGGTGCGTCAGATCATGTAACGGCAGCACCAAGGCAGCGCGTGGCGAGATGACCTGCAGCGGCTGCGCGTCAACCATTTGAAACGTCGTGCGCAGCGACTCGTGCCGCTCGACGATCGCATTCAAAGCCTGTTGCAGGGCGGTTGCGTTGAGTGCTCCCGAGAGTCGCGAGGCGACGGGCATGTTGTAAGCCGGGCTCTGCGGGTTCATCTGCTGGAGGAACCAGAGACGCTGCTGGGCGAACGAGAGCGGGAAGAGAAACACGTCTTCAGCGCCGGCGTTTGCAGTTTCTTCGTTGTCGGGTATTGAATCGAGAAAAGAGTTTTGCATCACGGCTGCGAATTAAAGATGGCTGCTTGCCGCACGCGAAGGTGAGAGAGACTTGGTGCGAGGTGACAGCATAAACGGAGAACGGCTCTACTTCAACTTGTTGGACTGATCAAGAATTGTGAAGGCTCAATTTTGGAAAATCCTAACCGTCCGGCTCTTGCCTGACGGTTAGGATTCCGAGGTTCCGAACACGCTTGAGTTAGCGTGCAATGTGGTGAGCGATTTGCGCCGTGATGATTTGGCCGTGGGCCAGGTCGATATTGTGCGCCGAGATGCGCTCGATCGCGTTGATCCGGTTGATGCCTCCCGTGATTCCGATGATGGCGAGAATGAGCGCATAGCTCGCCAGGGTTGGTAAGCGTTTGTCGTTCATCTGCTTCATCATTCCTGGCGATGGTTCACATTGATCGCCGTTGTCTTGGCAGTTTGATTGAGAACTATCACAGCAGCAGGTTTCGCACGTGCAGTCAGGACCATGGCCGGCGTTGGTTTCTTCAGGCTGCATCCGCTCCTGGCAATTCGTCGTAATGTTTCTAATGTCACTATCCAACATGAAAGAACCTCCTCTTTGGAACTCGTCCGTTTTTCTAATAGAGCTGGCTGCCTTCAGTAACAACCGCTGAAAGCAGGCTCCAAAAAAATCTTTTCTTCACTTTGTGTGCGTGACTTAGCCGCCGCGCTGTTGAGCACCGAGCAAATTCGGTAAGGGAAATGTTGGTGCCAAATGATTCCCAAGCCAGACCCGATAATCAGGACACAGCCGGCAACAACGATCACGAGCACTCCGCCGGCGAGACAATAAATCGCAAATAGGACCAGCGATACCAGAATCCCGCTCAATGCTTCCGCGTCGGCGAGCGAAAGCGAGCTTTTTGTGTCCGTCGCTTCAGACGAAGCTTCGCGATCATCCGGGCTGTAGGGAGATTCAGCGAGAGCTTCGAGACTGTTGGTTGAAATCGTTTTCATATTTCTTGATCCTCCACTCGCTACAACTTCTTTTGCACGGACAAAAAAAATTCGAGCGCATTTTCCAAATATTTGCTTTTCTGATCCGAATTTCTCAATTTGCGGAAATTAGGGGAGGCAAATTTTCTAGAGATTTGCTGAAGCGAGGCCGGTCTATTTCGGCATGGTCCTTGCTGCGACCCAATCCATCGCGAGAGTTGTGAGGTTGCGATAAGTGAATTTGAAGTAACTGCGTTACGTATCCCCGGCGCGATTAGCTTCATGCCTGCTACGCGGGCGCTCTCCCTGATCACCTAAACATTCGTTCGCCTCTCGTGGGACCAGCGTTAGCACTGGTCCAGGGATAGAACTCTACGGTTTTCGGTTGGGCGTGGCCCGGTCGGATTGCCTCGGGTATTCGTGTACCTTCTGCCGTCCGGGCTTACCACGCGCTTTCCAACACGGCCCACCCGAGTACTTAAGAGCCTTCGATTTCCTCAGAGAATCGAAAATTTTTTATTACGAACGATCCATGGGTTATGCGAATGGAAGCGGTTGGTGATGTAGCCGCACGAGCTCTTTGAAAAGCCCAAATCGTCAAGGCCAGTAAGCAGTTCGTCTTTCTACGTCCTCAATCCTGGAATTTAACGACGGAGGTATCGCATGACAAGTAAGAATCTGAGCAAGTCCGACAGCGGAAACTGTTGTCGTTGGCTTCCCGTCTGCATCGATCCGATTTTACGTCAGCGAGGAATCGCCTTGGCGACTGGAATGCTGCGGGATCCGCATTTGGCGGAAGACATCGTACACGACGTTTATATTCGCCTGTCTTTGCGCCACAGTCTCGAAGAAATAGAAGACCTGCCTAACTACTTTCTGAAGTCCGTGACGAATCGCTGCAAGACGCTGTTGAAAAGCCGCTCGTTCATGACTCTCGTCAATGGCGTGTCATTGGACAAACCCGTAAATGAAGAAAGTAAGGAGGCTACGATGGAGTTAGAGGATCCCGGACGCAATCCGGCAGCGAGCGCTGAACACGCACAGGAGATGGAGATACGCTACCGCATTCTCAACTCAGCCTGTGAGGACTTAACAGCTCGTGAAAAGGCTTTGCTCTTGCGACACCTCCAGGGAGACAGTCCTAAAAAAATTGCGCAGGAGTGGGGTGTGGAAGTTGAAGAGATTCAAGCAGCGATGAATCGACTGCTGTCGAGGATCCGATATCGCGCCAGGCGCGACTTGAAAAAAGAAGACGGTCAATAAGCGACCAGCTCAAAAGCAAGCAAGCTCTTGAAATTCAACTTTGGTGTTGGAAGGAAACCGTTTAATGACGCACAAGGAAAAATCGACGTTTGAATTTAGTTCAATGCGTTCGTGCGTCCGGATTCGTCCGGGTTTTTCCCTTTGCAATCCGCCAGTTCTCTCCCTTCAATCCCTACAGTGCTGTTCCGCTGATACGTGCTGCTGTCCGGGCTCCGGCAGGATTTCCAAGCACAAACGATCGCAGTTTGTGTTTTGAAATCCTGCCGGGGCCGCCCGCCTTGCAGGAAGTCTTCATCAACAATTAACCAGACACACAGCAGCAGGAGAAAACAATGGAACACGACATTACAGACACTATCGCTAAGCTTATGCGCAAAGCGGACTCGAGCTTTGGCCGCGACCTGGAACAGCAAGAGGAAACTTTGCGCTCACTCAAATGTATCAATTCGTTCTATGGCGACTGGCTCGATATGGGAGCCGACCTTCTTTTTTCGATTTTCAAATTGGACGACGCGGCCTTCGCACGCCAACTTCCCGAGTTGGCCCACCTGAGCAAATCGGCGCGTCGTCAATTCCTCAATCGACTCGAGTCGCATCTTCACGATTGCGATCACTGTGCGCTGAGACATGAATACGAGCAGTCGTTGAACGCGAGTATTGAAACGGTGTGTCGTGATAACAGGGAACTGTTAGTGCAGCAGCTCAAAGCAGAATTGGGGGAGTCCGACTCAGAGAACGATGAGGATACCGAGTCTTACTCACAATCAACGGCACCATCCATCGACATCTCTGGAGTGCGACAGTACCGCCAGCACGATCGGCGCGGCGGCCACTAAGGCTGTCGCGCCCAGCCTCACTTCCAGCAGGGCGCGCCACGATCGGCGCGCCCTTCCTGTTAGATAATCACTAAGCCCGTCTCAACGCTTGCCGTTTTCTTGCAATCAGGTTTACAAGAACGTCAAAGCACCACGAGATCATGAAAACGCTGATCGTCGACAATTACGACTCATTTACCTTCAATCTGTATCAACTGATTGCCGAGGTTAATGGAGAGTTGCCGGTTGTGATCGAGAACGACCGCCTGGATCGCCTCACGCGGCAACTTCATGATTTTGATAACGTCGTCATTTCACCGGGCCCAGGCCATCCCGAGAACCAGAAGGACTTCGGCGTCTGCCATGAGTTGTTGACCACGCTCGACATTCCCGTGCTCGGCGTTTGCCTCGGCCATCAGGGCATCGCGCACGTCTTCGGCAGCAAAGTCACGCTTGCGCCGGAACCCATGCACGGGCGCTTGAGCAAGATCCGGCACACCGCGACCGGGCTCTTCCGAAATATCCCGCAAGATTTCTCGGCCGTGCGTTATCACTCGCTGATTGTTACCGAGCTGCCGAATCATCTGGAGCCGATTGCCTGGACCGGCGAGCGTCTGCTCATGAGCCTGCGGCACTGTTCGAAGCCGTTCTGGGGCGTTCAGTTTCACCCGGAATCGATCTGCACTGAGTTCGGCAGAGAGCTGCTGGAAAATTTCAAGGCGCTGACCATCGACTTCCAGCAGCAAAAGAACAACGGCCGATCGTTAACAAACACCAGCCCTACCCACGCTTTGGACCAGGCGCCTCGCGCTGACGTGCCGGCAAACACTGCGACGTACATTCTAAAAACCAGGAAGCTGAACTTCCTTCCCGATCCCGAACGGGCCTTTGTGCAGCTCTTCGGCAAACAGGATCAAGCCTTCTGGCTCGACAGCAGTTTGGTTGCGCCCGGGCTTTCGCGCTTCTCGTTTATGGGCGGCGGACTTGGACCAAACGCGCAACTGGTCACTTACAAAGTCGAAACCGGTGAATTGACCATCGCTGACAGTTCCGGCGTGACCATCCGCGAGCAGAGCATCTTTGAATACCTGAAACAAGAACTCAAAGCGCGCGCGTGTTCCGCGCCCGAACTGCCTTTCGACTTCAACTGCGGATTTGTCGGCTACTTCGGTTACGAACTCAAAGCTGAATGCGGCTCGACCCTGGGTCCCACTTCACCACTTCCGGACGCGTCTTTCCTATTTGCTGATCGCCTGATCGTTTTCGATCACGAAGAGAAGACCACCTATCTCCTGCACGTTTGCCAACCGGATGAAACTAAGGACGCCGAGGCGTGGTTCGCTCTTTTGGAACAGTCGCTCCGCTCGCTTCCGGCTCTTCCTTCTCTCGCAACCTCGACCGCGCCAAACGCCTCGCAAAAGATCGACTTTCGCTTGCGCAGACCTTTTCCCACTTATATTCGCGACGTTGAGTCGTGCCTGCACGAGATTGCCAACGGTGAGAGTTACGAGGTCTGCTTAACGAATACTCTGCAAGCGGAGCTGGAGATCGATCCGCTGTTGTTTTATCGCCAGTTGCGCTCGTCCAACCCAGCTCCTTATGCAGCATTTCTGCGGTTCGGTGATCTCGCAGTCGCCTCTTCGTCTCCCGAAAGATTTCTGCGCATCGATCGCGAGCGAGTCGTGGAGTCGAAACCGATCAAAGGCACGCTGCGTCGCGGCCAAACACCGGAAGAAGATCGACACTTGCGCGAGCAACTGCGCAATAGCACCAAAGATCGCGCCGAGAACCTGATGATCGTCGATCTAGTGCGAAACGATCTGGGCCGAGTTTGCGAGATTGGCAGTGTGCACGTTTCGCAGTTGATGGACGTTGAATCCTATGCAACGGTGCATCAATTAGTCAGCACCGTCCGGGCGTGTTGCG
>Ga0247688_1000323_pt1 | contig 16189 bp, 13 predicted proteins | sample CNK29_metaG_FD_182718 | JGI IMG/M metagenome (GOLD analysis project Ga0247688, IMG submission 182718) | Soil microbial communities from Purdue University Martell Research Forest, Indiana, United States - CNK29 | ecosystem: Environmental > Terrestrial > Soil > Temperate forest > Bulk soil... | reverse complement strand
GTCATATTCTTCGTCGACGATCTGCATCTGGCGCCCGACAGCTTGAGCCGCGCGCGGCGGGCGTTGCTCGACTTCATCGACAAGCGCATCGCCACCAACGATATGGTCGCGATCACTTCGCCCAGCGGCCAAGTCGGATTCCTGCAACAGCTCACGGACAACAAGGACGCGTTGCGTTTGGCCGTTTCCCGCCTGAGTTACAAGGCCAACACAAAGACCGACATGGACCAGCCGCCGATGTCGGAGTACATCGCGCTGAAGATTCGCGAGGGCGATGAACAGGCGATGGTCTATTACATCCAGGAGATTCAAAAGCAACACTGTTACAGCGCTGGCGGCCAGATGATCTGCTCGGTGACTCCTCAGGCGGCTAAGCAAATGGTCATGAATCGCGCGAATCAGATCGTAGTGGAGTCGGCGCCGTCAACGGACGACACGCTGCGCCTGCTCGAAGGACTGATGCGCACCGCCGCCCAGATTCCCGGGCGCAAACTGATGTTCGTGATCTCCGACGGCTTCTATCTCAACGATCGCAAAACCGGCGCGATCGATCGCATCAAGAAAGTAACTGACGCCGCCGGCCGCGCGGGTGTTGTGATCTACACGCTCGATGCACGCGGCATCGTCAGTGATGCGATCGATCTCACCAACAGCAAGCCGCTCGATTCGAAAGGCATGTTGACGGGTGTCGGCATCGGAGAGATTTCGGCTTCACAGGACGGCCTCAATGCACTCGCCAAAGACACGGGTGGACAAGCTTTTCGCAATACGAACCAGCCGATGCACGAGTGGGTTGAAAAAGTGATGGACGAAACGTCCAACTACTACTTGCTGGCGTGGAAGCCTGATAACGAAGAGCAGAAGAAAGGCAAGTTCAAGAATATCGAGGTCAGCATCATGGGCCGGCCGGATCTCAAGGTGCGCGTGCGTACGAGTTACTTCAAATCAGCGGCGCTGCCCTTGCTGACGACGAAGAGAAAATCGAGCAAGGACAGCGTTAAGGCGCGTGAAGACGACATGCGCCTGGTGGTCGATGCGCCGGTTACGCAACATGAAGTGCCGACTGACGTAGACCTGCGCTTCGTGCAAATGCCGGGGTTCGGCACGCGCGTGATCGCGACGATCTCGATCGACGAGTCGGCGTTGACGTTCGATCTTTCAGAAGGAAGATTGTTCGCTGACGTGGATATCGCCGGGATCATTTACGACGATAAGGGCAAGCCGATCGATAGCGTCGTCGGACGCTTGCGAATCTTTCGTCGCGATCCAAACGCGCCGGCGCCGCCGGATGGCGCGACGACCAAGCAGAAGCGATCGATCTACCGGTTCAGCACGCTCGTGTCGGGCGGCTTGTATCAAGTCAGAGTCGGCATTCGCGATCTGAAGAGCAGCCGCACCGGCAGCGCCGTCGACTGGGTCACCGTGCCGAAGATCTAATTGCGCCTTTTTTGTGGCTTACTCGGATCGCAGCGCCACGAGCGGATCGACTCTCGTCGCGCGACGCGCCGGAATGTAACAGGCCACCATCGCGATAACGATCAAAACGATCGCCGCCTCCGGCAGAATAAACGGATCGCGTGTCGGCAACGATGGAATCAGCGAAATCAATAATCTCGAAACGCCGTAAGCACCAACGCCGCCCAGCAACGCTCCCGCGACCACCAGCAACGCGCCTTTACCTAACACGAGCCACAAAACGTCGCGCGTCTGCGCGCCGAGCGCCACGCGGATTCCGAGTTCACCCGTTCGTTGCACGACCGTGTACGACACCACGCCGTAGATTCCAATCGCCGCCAGAATCAACCCAACCGTCGCAAACGCTCCCAACAAACTTCCCAGCAGCGAAATACTTCCCAGCCCGTCGTTAACCACCGCTCGCGCAGTGCGAATCCGGTAAACCGGCAGCTCCGGATCTATTCCCGCAATCGAACTGCGCAACGTGTTCGCAAACGTTTCCGGATTCGACGACGTCCGCAACAGCAGCGTCAGATACGCCGGCGACGACTGCGCCACGGGCACAAATCCTTCGAAGCGCGTGTATGGTTCGCCCAGGTCAGCGGGAAACGCAATGTCGTTCACGATCCCGACGATCTCAAAATAATCCCTCTTCTTGCCGGTACTGCTGATGCGCTTGCCGACCGGGTTTTCATTGGGCCAATAAGTGCGCGCTGTTGTTTCGTTGATGATCACGACGTTCGGATGATCGGCGGTATCCGCGGCGTTGAAAGTTCGGCCTTGTTGCAAACGAGCACCGAGCGTCTCGAAGTAGTCGCTCGTCACCGGTTCATAAAACATCTCCGGATACTTGTCCGGCGGAGGTTCAGGACGGCCCTCGACGAGAAACGAGCTGCTGCTGTTGAAACCATAGCTTGGTTGCGAACTGCCGATCGCCGCGTGTTGCACACCCGGCAGCGAGCGAAGCTGATTTTCGAGTTGCGTCAGGAAGACAACGCGTTGCTTGTCGTCTTTGTACTTATCTCCACGCAGGCTCATCTGCGCCGTCAGCAATCCATCGACGTTCCAACCCGGATCGGTGTTGATGAAACGTTGCAGGCCACGCAGGAACAGTCCCGCCGCGGCGAGCAACACCATCGCAAACGCGACTTCACCGACGATGAGCGTGTGCCGCAAACGATGCTGAGATCTTCCCGCGGTCGATCCGCGCGCATTGTCTCGCAGCGCCAGGTTGATGTCCGCGCGCGACGCGAGCCACGCCGGCACTGTCCCAAACAACACGCCCGTTACCAGTGAACACAGCAACGCGAAACCAAAAACTCGGTAGTCGAGTCGCACACTCGCGCCGGGCAGATCGGTGAAGAGTCGATCGCTGATGAAGCGCACCGCGCCGACGGCGAGAAGCAGGCTGATGGCGCCGCCGATCAAAGCGATCAGAATGCTTTCGGTGAATGAATGTCGCAGCAAGCGCCAGCGTCCGGCGCCGAGTGCGGCGCGCACTGCGAGTTCGCGCGATCGCGCCGCCGTGCGCACAAGCTGAAGATTCGCGAGGTTCGCGCACGCGATCAGCAACACGAAACCGGCAAGCCCAAACGTGAACCACATGACGGTGCGGCCGATGTCGTCGGACATCGATCGCTGCAGCGGCTCGAGCCGCAAGCTCTCGCCCGGGTTCGACGAGTTCTTCTGGTGAATACTCGCGTCGAGCGTAACCATGCTTTGTTCAGCCTGCTTGATCGTGACGCCGGGCTTGAGGCGGCCGATTGACGAGAGATAGTTGTTGCCGCGATTCGTCCTTTGCTCGGGACTGAAGGCGAGCGGCTGCCACATATCGACCGGTCCCCAAAGAATCGGATGTTCAAAACCCGGCGGCATCACGCCGACGACTTCCACCGATTTTCCGTCGAGCTGAATTTTTTGCCCGATGATGTTTGGATCGCTGCCAAAACGGCGCGTCCAAAAACGATCGGACAGCACGACAACGTTGTCAGCCCCAGGCTGAAACTCTTCCGGCTTGAACACTCGTCCGTGCGCGGGCGCGACTCCCATCATCGGCAAGAAATCCGCGGTGGCCGCGAGACTGAGCAACCGTTCCGCGTTCTGGCCCGGTTCGGTGAGATTGCGGCTGACGAAGTTGTAAGCAGCCATCTTCTCAAACACCGTGTTCTGATCGTGCTGGTCGAAAAAGTTCGCGTTCGAGAAGGGCCAGTTCTGGGAGTGAGGTGACGTGCGCCACACTCTGATCAATCGATCGGGCTCCGGGTAAGGCAGCGAGCGAAAGAGAAACGTATTCAGCACGCTGAACATTGCCGTGTTGATGCCGATACCGAGCGCGAGCGTCAGCACGGAAACGATCGTGAAGCCCTTGTGCTTACGCAGTTGGCGCAGGCTGTAGAGCACATCCTGAGAAACGCTGGACATAGAAATCCTCCATTGGTCCGGGTAGCGCGTGGACCGCGGTTACTGGTTCTTCTTGGCTTCGGTCTCTTTCAGCTTGGCGTGAGCCCGTTCGTAGTTGGCCGTGAAAACAGGCGTGTTCGGATCGTTGTTTTGCTGGCCCAAAGTGCGCGCCTTGTCGTAAAGCGGTTCGGCGAGATCGATGCGCCCGCCTCGTTCATACGCTTCCGCAAGACTGTCGTAGACGTTGGCCGACCCGGGATAACGTTCGACGTTCGCTTTGAACGCCGCAATCGCGTCGTCCGGTTTGCCGTCGAAGAGAAACTGGTAACCGATCGTGTTGATGAGGGCTTCCGGCACGGGAATGGTGTAGCCGAATTTCTGGCTGAGTTTTGCGTAATGCGCGTCAGCGCCTTTCAAGCCGCCGAGCACCGCGCCACTCTTCATATCTCGCGGCGCCTGCCACTCAGCATAAACTTTTCGCAAGCCTGCATAGTGACTGCGCATGACCACCGAACCGTGGTCTTCGTCCATCATGCGTTCAGCCTGCCATTCGAAATCCTTGATGTTCGTTTTGGAAAGGAAGTCTTTGAACTTGTCGAAGCAGTCGCCGATTGCGCCCGGCTCGTTGCCGATCGACATGAACAGCGTCGCCTTCATTTCTTTCTGGTTCTTCATGAAGTCTTCCGCTTTTTTCAGCTCATCCGCGTTTTCCCACTGCAGTGAAGGACTGACGGCGATAAATGAGTTGAAGAGTCCGGGCTTGCTGATCATCGCGTGAATCGCGAAGAGTCCGCCGAGCGAGTGTCCGGCGAGGGTGCGATAAGGTTGCACTCGATACTCTTTCTCGATCTCGGGAATGAGTTCCGTCTCGATGAACTTCAGGAAATTGTCGGCGCCGCCGCTGGTCGGAAACTGCAACTCGCCGTTGGCGTTCTTCGCGCTGGACTTCGCGGGCGTCAGATCTCGTGTGCGATCGGTGTTGGTGATGCCGACAACGATCATTTCGGGGATGCGGCCGTTCTGCGTTAAGAACTCGATCGTGCTCGTAGTGTGGCCGATGTGAGCGTCGCCGTCGGTCATGTAAAGCACGGGATAGCGCACGTTGTTGCGCTCGTATCCGACCGGAGTGCGAACGAGAATGATCCGTTCTTCACCGAGGACCGTTGACTTGAGCGAAAACTTTTTGACTGTGCCCGTTGCTGGTTGAGCGAGAACTACCGAGGAGATCGTTAACAGGACGGCAAAGCCGAAGCATAGACGCGCTGCGCCCCATCCGAGACGAGTATTCATAGTGCAACTCCTAAAAGATGAATTCGTAACGAACCGAAGCAACGCAGGCGAGGCGCTGATATTACTCCAATCTATGATAAAAACCTACTCAAATGTCCCAGGCTCAAAGCACACGCTCGCTGCTTCTTTCTTGGACCACTCTGGTTCCGGTTGTAAGCGTCGTTGTGTTGGCACTCGGGTGGGGCAGAGTTCTTCCACCGTTAATCATCGGCGTTGTCACACTGTTGCTGGCCGGCGCGGTGCTCGCGGCAGTTCATCATGCTGAAGTCGTCGCTCATCGTGTCGGCGAGCCGTATGGATCGCTGGTGCTTGCAGTGGCGGTGACCGTGATTGAGGTGGCGCTGATTATCACGTTGATGATCGCGGGCGCAAAGGCTGCCGAAACGCTCGCCCGCGACACCGTGTTTGCCGCCGTCATTCTTACCTGCGACGGCATCGTGGGCCTTTCAATACTGGCAGGAACACGACGGGGATCAGTCGTCATCTTCAACGCCGAAGGCGCGGGCGCCGCTCTCGCCACCGTCGCGACTCTGTCGACGCTCGGCCTGGTGGTGCCCACGTTCACCACCAGCACGCCGGGCCCGATTTTCTCCCCGGCCCAACTCGCTTTCTCCGCCGTGATCGCGGTCGCACTCTACGGATTATTCGTGACGGTACAAACCGGCCGGCATCGCGACTACTTTCTTCCGGTGACGGACGATGACGTTGTCGCTGACGCGGACCAACACGCGACGCCGCCGTCGCGAGCCGCGGCCTTGATCAGCCTGGGGCTGCTGCTCGTCGCACTGATCAGTGTCGTCGGCAATGCGAAGCTGGTGTCGCCAACGATCGAACGCGCGGTTGCCGCCGCCGGACTGCCCGTCTCGGTTGTCGGCGTGATCATCGCGATGCTCATACTCATGCCGGAAACGCTGGCGGCAATACGCGCTTCCCGGCGCGGGCTGATGCAGACCAGTCTCAATCTCGCGTTTGGTTCAGCGATGGCCAGTATCGGATTAACGATCCCGTCGATCGCGATCGCTTCGATTTGGTTGCCGATCCCGCTGCATCTCGGACTCGACGCCACTCACATAGTGCTGCTCGCATTGACGTGCATCGTCGCGACGCTGACAGTCGTTCCCGGACGCGCGACGCTGCTGCAGGCCGGCGTTCATCTCGCGCTGCTGGCAGCGTACCTGTTTCTCGCGATTAGTCCGTAACGTGCCGTATCCTGCGCCAAGCATCTGCCAAATTCTGACAGCCTGCGAACTCGTTGCGCAGGAACAAATCGGGAGAGAGATTTATTATCATTTTCAGCCTGCAAAGATGAAAGAAATAGACGACTTTATCGAACCCTTCAGGCAGCATTGGGAAGAACGCTTTAATCAGTTGGATAAAGTATTGGCATCCATGAAAAAAGAGAAAAAATGAAAAGTAATTTCAGTGAGCAAAACGGCATAACCACGGTGAGAATTTCTATTTACAATGAATCACTTGAACGGATGGAAAAAATGATTGAGATGGGTTTTGCAGAAGGATTCAAGGCGACGATTGTCAACCTGGAAGAGTTGTTGGCAATTTTATCGCGATAAAAGAAAGGACCTAAAGACCTATGAGAGATAAGAGATATGCTCTTGGTACGACGTTTTCAATAATTGTCATGCTTTTCTTTGCAGCAATTCAGTCGTATGGGCAAACGCGCAGGCCTGTCGAGAGTGGTTATGCTCCGGTGAATGATATTAGAGTTTATTACGAAGTATATGGCGAGGGTAAGCCTTTAGTTTTAATACATGGTGCTTTCTATACTATTGAGTTGAACTGGGGGCAATTAATACCTGAATTGTCAAAAACAAGAAAAGTAATAGCCCTTGAAATGCAAGGACACGGGCATACGCCATTCTCAGATAGAAAATTATCAATTACTACTTTAGCCAGTGATGTGAAAGGAGTCTTGGACTATCTGAAAATAGACCGTGCCGACGTAGCAGGATATAGCATGGGCGGCTCGATAGCTTATCAGTTTGCCGCGCAATACCCCGAACGGTTAAGCAAATTAGTAATTATTTCTTCTACTTATAAAAATAGCGGCTGGCTACCTGTAGTAAACAGTGGTCTTAGAAATTTAAAGCCTGAACTTTTTGATAACACACCAATCAAAGCCGCATACGATGCCGTAGCACCTGATAAAACAAAATGGGCCAAGTTCCTGGAACAAATGTGCGCTTTCGCTGGAGAGCCATTCAATGTTGGAGACTCCAGCATTGCTAAAATTTCTGCTCCCGTATTAATCATATCCGGCGACAATGACGGGGTGGATAAAATTGAGTTGATGAAAACCTATCAATTACTAGGAGGAAATGTTTCTGCTGAACTAGGTCCAATGCCAAAATCGCATTTAGCGATTGTACCTTCGCAAGGGCACGTCAGCCTGATGATGCAGACGAAAACAATATTGGATTACCTGAATGACTTTTTAAAGTAGTTGAAGTTGTAGTCTAACCCTCACCCCACGAGTTACAAACCTACTTGTCCGTACCCTGCGAGCGCGCGAACGATTTGCTAGACTGAAACCGCGAACTCATTTTCTTGTTTTTGCGGGCGCAACGCGCGCTTTATCCATTCTTCCAGGAGGGACTATGACCGAAACCGCGGAACCAATCGAAGATCGGCTGGCCGACTTCACCCGCGACAAAAGAATTCTGCTTTTATCATTGATGGCGGTAGTAATCGGCGTGATGAGCGCCGTCGTTGCCAAAGCTCTTGTTTGGTTGATTGCCGTTATTACCAATCTGACGTTTTACCAACGGTTCTCTTCCGATTTCATTTCTCCAACCAATAATCACCTCGGAGCGCTGGTAATCCTCGCGCCCGTAATCGGCGGCCTGATCATCGGCCTGATGGCGCGCTACGGCTCCGAAAAGATCCGCGGCCACGGCATTCCCGAAGCGCTTGAAGCAATTCTCTTCGGGCGCAGCCGGATGGACGTAAAAGTCGCAGTGCTCAAACCGCTGTCATCCGCGATCTCGATCGGCTCCGGTGGCCCATTCGGCGCTGAAGGCCCGATCATCATGACTGGCGGCGCAATCGGATCGCTCTTCGCACAACTGTTTCATCTCTCCGCGGCGGAACGAAAGACGTTGCTGGTGGCCGGAGCTGCCGGCGGCATGTCGGCAATCTTTAACTCGCCAGTCGCGGCCGTGTTGTTAGCCGTGGAGTTGCTGCTCTTCGAATGGCGCCCGCGTTCATTCATACCCGTCGCGATTGCCTCGGCGGTGGCCGCGGTGACGCGCGTGCCGTTGCTCGGAGCGGGCGCGATCTTTCCCGTCACGCTTCACAATCCGCTCAACGCCGAAGGACTAATGATCGCGTTTGCGGTCGGCATCGCGGCCGGGCTCGCTTCGGGCGCGCTGACAACCCTGGTCTATTTCTGTGAAGACGTCTTCACCAAGCTTCCCATTCACTGGATGTGGTGGCCCGCGATTGGCGGCTTGTTCGTCGGCATTGGCGGCTGGCTCGATCCGCGCGTGCTCGGCGTCGGTTACGACACGATTCACGCCTTATTGAAAGGAGAGTTGATCGGCGGTTTGGTGGTTGGGTTGTTGCTTGGCAAAGCGCTCGTTTGGTCCATCGCGCTGGGATCGGGAACGTCCGGCGGTGTGCTGGCGCCGTTACTGATTATCGGTGGCGCGCTGGGCGCGATCGAAGCCAAGTTCATACCGCTCGGCGACCCGGGCATGTGGGCGATGATCAGCATGGCGGCGATGATGGGCGGAACGATGCGTTCGCCATTGACGTCGATGATCTTCACGCTCGAACTGACTCACGACCTGAACCTGTTGCCGGCGCTGCTCGTCTCCTGCATCGCGGCCCATGCCTTGACGGTCTTGTGGTTGCGGCGATCGATTCTGACCGAGAAGGTGGCGCGGCGTGGATTTCACGTGACGCGTGAATACAGCGTCGATCCGTTGGCAGTGTTACGTGTCGGCGAGGTCATGGATAGCAGTCCGCCGACCGTGCGGTCAGATCTGAAAGTGACAGAACTCTCCGATCTCATCGCGAACGGAGATCCGCAACTCTCGCATCGCCAGGGAACACTGATCGTCGACGACGAGGGCCATCTGGCCGGCATCATCACGCGCGGTGATCTGATTCGCGCTTTGGATAAAACGCCGGACGGCCGCACCGTACTCGAAGCTGGCACGCAGCATCTGATCGTCACGTATCCGGATGAGATCCTGCACGAAGCCGTCACGAGGATGGTGCATCACGACATCGGCCGCTTGCCCGTGGTGCGACGTAAAGATCCGCGGCAACTGGTCGGGTATCTCGGCCGGGCCAGCATAATGACCGCTCGGTTGCGCCGGCACGAGGAAGAACACAACCGCGAGGCCGGCTGGCTGCACGCGCTGACGCAGTAGTTCAGTTATGAAAAAGATCGCCAGGGTGGTGTTGCTGATGTTCGCGGTTCTGATTGTTACCGTGAGCGTGCTCGCCGCCCGTATTTATTCCTTCAGCGATAATTATTCCGACGGCCCGGCAGATGCCGCCGTCGTGCTGGGAGCGGCGGTCTGGACCAATCAGGTCTCTCCGGTTTTCCGGGAACGCATTAATCACGGGATCGATCTTTACCGGCAAGGCAAAGTGCGCAAGCTGATCTTTACCGGCGGCCAGGGCAGTGCGAACGAGCCGAGCGAATCGCGGGCCGCGCGAGATTACGCTCTGCAGAACGGAGTGGCCGCCGCGGACATTCTCATCGAAGAAAAATCTCATACCACGTTTGAGAACATCCTTTACGCCAAGCAAGTGGCAGACAGCGCGGGAATCAAGAAAGTCCTGATCGTCAGTGACCCACTGCACATGAAACGAGCGGTGACCATGGCGCAAGACGTCGGTCTCTTGGCCGAGCCGTCACCGACGCCAAGCACGAGGTACACAGGCCTGAGGAGCCAGATCGGGTTGCTGGCTCATGAGACGTACTACTATGTTGGTTATTTGGTACGCCGCCCGTTTTTGAGTTAACGCCGCAGGTGCTTCATTCAACGAACGGCAAAGCGCGGCGCGGGGATCTTGTTGGCGCAGGAGTGATCGAGTCCGGCCACCGAACCTTTCTCCACGAGTTGGCCCAGCATATCGGCCAACCACACCGGGAATCGTGCAAGGAGTAAGGAGGATTTGCGAAAGTGCCAGAACGCCGCTGCGATCATGAAAGTCAATATATGACAGATGGACCACCAGTCGAAACCGGCCTAATCGGCGGCGCGGAAAAAGTTGAGATCAGAATTCTCGACTACGATCCAAACTGGCCGCGGGAATTCGAGCGGCACGCCAGCGTGATCGGGCGTGCGCTCGATAAGACAGCACTGCAAATCGAGCACATCGGATCCACTTCCGTTCCTGGTCTCGCTGCCAAGCCCATCATCGACGTTCTCGTCGTCGTCGCGGATGCCGCAACTGAGTCTGCCTACCTGCCTCAACTAGAAGCCGCCGGCTACGTTCTGCGCGTGCGCGAACCGGACTGGCACGAGCACCGGATGTTTCGCACGCCGGAAAAGAACGCGCACGTCCACGTCTACTCCACCGGGTGCCCGGAGATCGCCCGAAACCTGATTTTCCGCGATCACTTGCGCCAAAACAGCGAAGACCGGCGCCGTTACGAGCAAACAAAACGGGCGCTTGCCGCGCAAGAATGGCTGGACATGAACGACTACGCTACCGCCAAGACGGACGTAATCGAGAGCATCATCGCTGCCGCTCAGCAGAATGACGTTGGCCAGAGATAATCGTTGACAAACATCGTTGGCCATCCCTAATATCCCAAGAGCGACCGCTGGCGTAGGGCGACGTGGGCGCATCCGGCTGCTTGAATCCTGCTTTTCATCCCGCGAAACGAGCGAATCCCCTACAAAACCTCTTCCTCAGTCTCTTCACAAAAGCTGACTTGAGCCACTATCCCCAACCACAGGAGTGAACGACAATATGTTTAAAACCTCAAAGGGCATTCTGACTACGTTCGCCATCGCAGCCCTGCTGATGATGAGCGCGGCGGTCAGTTACGCACAGACTACTGGCTCCGTCACCATGACGGCGACGGTCTCGAATTTCGTTGAATTGACGTCCAGCGGCGCGGTCACGCTTACGGGTAATTCCGGCGGCAGCGTGATCACGGACGGAACCGCGAACTCGCCTCTGGCAGTTGTGGTCGACCTGGGCGAAGTTGGCCCAAGCAACAGCAATAGTTTTGTGAAGTTGAGCGTGCCGGTGAGACTTCGCAGCAACGTCGGTTACCAACTGAATATGGTTAGCAGTGTTGCCGGAGCTGGCGCCACGGCATCCAGCCTCAAAGACACGGACGTCGGTTTCGGCCTGACGCCTGCCGCGCGTCCCGCGAATCTCGCGCCGGGCGTAGACACCAACAGCACGCCGGGCGATCCGACGGTCGGTGGCAGCACGGACGTCAACGGACGCTGGGTTTTTGCCGGCGCCAATTCCACGCTCGGTGCGTATGCTGTATCGGGTGCGGTATTGAATGGACCACGTATCAACAAGGCAGTCGCTGCAAACAGCGCGACCAGCTTGACCTTCCCCGCTATCTTCGCGATCAAGCCGCAGTTTTTCGATCCAGCACCGGCGATCACGATCACCGCTCAGTTCACGGTTGTTGCTCTGTAATACTTCAATCGTTTCGTAATCCCCTGGAAGCCCGGCCGTCACTTTTCTAAATGACGGCCGGACAACCAAAAACTCACCGTCACCTCAAGGACGTTCCCCATGCCCCGTTTCTCAACTGCTGCACTCAGCAAAATTCTTCTGCTCGCCATCTTATTCCTGGTCTCAACCATAACCTGTTCAGCACAGGGGACCTCGACCACGGGCACTGTAAGCATCAGCGCCACCGTCTCGAAGTTCGTTGAGATCAGCTCCGGCGGCAGCGTCACGCTAACCGGCAACTCCGGTGGCGGCGTGATCACCGACGGCGTAACCAACAGCCCGCTGGCTGTTTCGATCAATCTCGGTGAGCTTGGACCAAGCAACACGAACAGCTTCGTCACCGCGTTAGTGCCGCTCAAGGTGCGCAGCAACGCGGGCTATGTGTTGTCGATGAGCGCCACTGTCGCCAGCTCCGGCAGCACGACAAACAAAATCAGCGCGGCTGACGTTGGTTTCGGCCTCGGAACAATCAATCGATCGGGAACCGGCGTGAACGCCGGCGCGGATACAAATGCGACCTCCGGCGATCCAACTTTGGCCGCTAACGGCTCCATCAATGGAACGACCGGCCGCTACGAATTCACCGCCGTCAGATCAAATCTCAATGCTTTCTCTTCAGCGACGACCGCGCTCAGTGGCCCGTTCATCATGAACGCCGTGCCGCGCAGTAACGGCAACGGCCTGACCGTGCCGGCATTTTTCGCAGTCAAGCCGCAGTTTTTCGAAAACGGAACCACTACGATCTCTGTCACCTTCACTGTGACCGCGCCGTAATGCGATTCAGCCACTTCACATTTTCAATTCTGATGGTGCTGATTATTTTCGCTGTCGCGCAGACGGCGTCGGCGCAGGCCCTGGATATCAGCAGTGGCGGGCAACCGACGATCACCGGCGCGGTGAACGGCTCGGTAACGGGCTCGATCAACGTCACGAACGATCTCGTAGTGACGATCAACTTCGGCGAAGTCTCGCCGCTAAACACAAACTCAATCGTAAAAGTCACGGTGCCGATCGCGCTGCGCAGCAATCAGCCGTATCAAGTCTCGGTTTCAGCTACCGGCATTAGCAACGCCAACGCGCAGGCGCTGCAGTCGTCCGACGTCGGTTTTGGTTTGCAGAACCTGCGACTGCTCGGTGGCGCCGGCAAGATCTGCACCCAAAGCACGCACATCATTCAATCGCCGTTCAATAACGATCCCGCCACTTCCGCCACGGTCAACGCCAGCGGCCGCGTGGCCTATCCGTCGTCGCTGGCAAACCTGTCAAGCTCGACGCTCCTGCTCACCGGCCCGGAACTTTCGAAGAACAACAGTTCCAAACGCCAGCAAAGTGACGGCTGGATCTTCGACGTGATCTTCACGATCACGCCGCAGTTTTTCGTCGCCGGCTCTGGTTCGGCCACGCTCATCTTCAGCATTGCGCCTGGTCCTAACGTTCCCTGCTGAAAGGTCTTCCGCTCGATGTCGCTCGCAAAAAACATTCATCGATTCGCTGTCAGCCTGGTTTGGCTCCTGGCCGCGGCCGTTTGTGTCAGTGCGCAAGCTCCGGTTCCCGCAGCCCCAAATGCCACGCCGCAACCAACCGGCAATGGCATCTCGCTGGCGCCGGCGCGGCTCGAACTCGAGATGCAACCCGGTTCGGAAACGACCGTGGTCATAAACCTCGACTATCACAGCACTGACCACACTCAACCCGTACGCATCGTTGCCAGCCTGAACGATTGGACCATCGATCGTGAAGGACAGGTGCAGTTTCAAAAGGCGAACACGTTGCCAAACTCCGCCAGCCCGTGGCTGATTTACAGTCCCGCGGAAACGACCGTGATACCGGGAAACCTGCACGCGATCAGAGTCACCGTCTCTGTTCCCAAAGATGCGACGCCCGGAGATCATCTTTCGGCTCTGATCATCGAACAGCGTCCGGACAATCTGAAGCTCAATGAAAATCGGCGCCAGATGGTGATTCGTTACCGCATGGCGGCAGTGTTCTACATCAAGGTGCCGCAACTGCGCCGGCAGGGATCGCTGGAAAGTTTGCGTGCTGAAGCGAAGGGCGATCAGGTGATCGTGACGCCGTTGTTGAAGAACGCGGGCAACAGTGTGGTGCGTCCGCTTACTTCTTTGAAGGTGATGAATAGTGCCGGGACGGCAGTTGCCGAGTTGCCGCAAAAGGAATCTTTGCCGTTGCTCGGTGGCGCTGAGTTGATGCAGCCGTTGGTGCTCGAAACGCGGCTCGCGCCGGGCACTTACAACGTGAAGTATCGGGTCGATTTTCAGGACGGCAGCAGGCCGACCGAAGGCATTACTGAGTTAGTCGTGCCGCAGTCCCAACCAGCGTTAAATGGATCTGCCACGCGCCAGGGGCGTGCGGATTCAAATGAATGAGCAACGTGACCTGCAAAGCGTTGTTGGGCGACTCGAGCGTTCCGCCGAGCGAAACGCGTGGGCCACTCAGAACGAGCAAGGGTTGAGCAGTATCCACCTCAGAATGTGGTTTCACTTTGAGGGCATTGACAAGCTGCGGCGAGACAAACCTTCCGGTCGAATGCGCGTCGACAACTGAGAGTTGCGTCAGTTCGGCCGTGCCTGACTCGAAGGCCGCGGTGATTTGGAAATCGGTATTTGAACGGACCAGCAAAGGCACGCGAACAACCGAAGCCTGAGTATCGTCGCCCGACACGGTTACTCGCACAGTGTGGCCACCGCTGTTCACCACGTCCACGCGCGTACTGTTTTGATCGAACAAGGAAGGGCTTGAAAGAGCGACCGTTTCGCTGACAGTTGCGGTCAACGTCACTGACGAGCGCACAGTTTGCGCTGCGGCAGTGGTGGACAAAAGCAATACCACCGCGATCAGCGTGAAGACAGACCCGAACTTCGGCCTCGACCGTCTCGCCGGCATTAGGCAACAACTCCTCAATTAGATTCTTGAACTTATAACACACTCAATGCGCCCGCACTTCCTGCTTCGAGTCACCTTGATCCTGACTATTGCCGTCCTCGCGATAGGACGGCCTACTGCGCTCGGAAGCGGTCGGAAGGGCGATCCGGGGGAGCCGACGCCAAGCAACAAAGCCGCCGCTCAGGAAGGGTCGGTGATCATCGTCAACGAGCGTACGCTGGTTGGACCAAACAGTGGCGGGCAATTACGCGGCGGGCGCTTGTTTCTTCCGATCGCTACCATCGCGCAAGCGCTTGGCGATTCCCTCAGTGCTGATTCAGCTTCACGCATCGTGACGATTCGCCGGCAGAACGGCACTGTTGCCATTTTCAACGCGGCGCTTAATGAAGTCCGTGAAAACGGCGCGGTGATCCTTACGCTTTCCGGTACCGCCGATCTCGTCTTCCCTCCTTCGGCCAATGACCTGATGCTGCCGGCCGAGATCGTTGCCGCGCTGCTCGATGTCATCGTGCGGCGCGACGAGAACAAGGCCATAATCATCACGCGCAAAGGCGTGCAGGCCATCGACACGACTCGCACCGGAGCCAAACATGCGCCGTGGCAGATCTTTCAGATCGAGTACGACTACAACTACAACCGCTACTTCTCAGCGGCTGATCACAGTCTCGTGCTGCGCGGCACTGGCTGCGTCGGCGATGCGCGATTGAGTTTCATTGCCAACTCCGCGATGGGCGTGACGGGAAATTCCTCGCGGCCGAGTCTCCAGGGTGGCACTGTCAGGTTGGACCGTCCGAACGGGCAGAGTTTTGTTGGTGGCGAATTCGGCACGGGAACAGACGTTGAGTTTTTGAGTGCGGCCGTGCGCGGTGGCTTGGTGCAACTGCCGCTGAATCGCGTGCGGCTGGATTTCTTCGGCGGCCAGACGACTTCCGGCTTGCCCAACTTTATTGCGAACCAGAACAATTCGAATCCGTTCGCAGCACTGGCCGTGCGCTACGACACGAAAGTGTTCGGCGCGCTCGTCACGACGGCGACGCTGGCTCCGCGCCAGCCAAACTTCACGTTGTCTGCCGGCGGAATGCACTTTGATGGTCCAACTCGCAGCGGCAACCTCGTTGCCGGCGGCATGAAATACTTGTCAGGCCCGAATCGTTTTCAGGCTGACGTGGCGGTGGGCCAATTCTCCGGCACGAATCGCGACGGCTCGAAAACAGAAGGAAGCGACGTCGCGATCAGTCTCACCGGCTCTTATCACCTGACCGACCAAGTGCTCTTGCAAGGGCGTTATGGTTACGTGGGCCGAACGTTTTTGAGCCCGCAAAGTGGAATCAACGAACCGACGAACCAGGCTGCGGGTGGCGTGAGCTGGCAACCGCGGCGCTGGATCGTTGCCGGTTTGAGTGGCAGCACGGCAACGACGCCGGGAAGAGCGGGGCTCTTCAATCGCTACCTTACG
>Ga0247688_1000322_pt1 | contig 16358 bp, 13 predicted proteins | sample CNK29_metaG_FD_182718 | JGI IMG/M metagenome (GOLD analysis project Ga0247688, IMG submission 182718) | Soil microbial communities from Purdue University Martell Research Forest, Indiana, United States - CNK29 | ecosystem: Environmental > Terrestrial > Soil > Temperate forest > Bulk soil... | reverse complement strand
GATCCGGCGCGAGGTTAAGTAACAGAGAACCGCCACGACCAACGGACGAGTAATAAAGATCGACGAGCGTTGCCCCGCTTTTGACCTTGGCGTCCTCACTCGCGTGATAGAACCATCCCGGCCTGATCGAGACGTCGCATTCAGCCGGCACCCAATCGGACCCGGGGCGATCACCGCGATTCAATCGCGCAACATCGGCCCTGCCGGGCGCGAAGTCTGCCCTGTTGAGAGTGTCCCACAAAGGATCGCCGGCGATTCCGTGTTCATTGCCGACCCAGCGCACGTCTGGCCCGGCGTCGCTGAAAAGGCAAAGGTCAGGTTGGAGCGTGCGCACCAGATTCCACGTATTGGGCCAATCGTAATAGGTGTCGCGATCGATCTGGCGCGTCTCGCGCGCGCCGCCGTAGTAGCCGTCACCGCCATTCGCGCCGTCGAGGAATACTTCAAACACCGGACCGTAGTTTGTTAAGAGTTCGCGGAGTTGATTACGAAAGTAATCGAGGTATTCAGGACGGCCGTAATCCTTACGGTTGCGATCCCAGGGAGAAAGATAGATGCCAAACTGCAGCCGGTATTTGCGACACGCAGCCGCGACCTCTTTAACGACGTCGCCGTGGCCATTGCGCCAAGGGCTGTTCTTAACTGAATGTTCGGTGTATCGCGACGGCCAGAGGCAGAAGCCATCGTGATGTTTGCAGGTCAGAATCAGTCCTTTCATCCCCACGGCCGACGCCGTACGCGCAATCTGATCCGCATCGAAGTCCGTTGGGTTGAAGAGCGCCGGCGACTCATCTCCGTAGCCCCATTCCTTGTCGGTGAAAGTATTGAGGGTGAAATGGATGAATCCATAAAACTCCATTTCATGCCAGCGCAGTTGCCGGCGTGACGGTATTGGCCCGTAAGGTTGTGGTGGTTGTGTTTGCTTGCGAACGACGCGGGAGGATAGAGCTTTGAGTTCGCGGGCAGGAGGCCACGCGAACGCGTTGAGACTAACGATTATCAGCAGCAGCCCTGTCGCGCCTTTGAGCATTTGGCTTCAGCTTGCGCGGCCGCAGTTACGGCTTCGCGGCCTGAACCTTCGTGCCGTAGGCTAACGACGTGTAAAACGTCCCTCGCCCTTGCGGCGTCAGGTCGAGCAGGTTCCAGATTGGATTCAATTCATCGATGCCGCGCTCTTTGACGTCGTCAGCCAGCCACGGATGAGCGCTGTAGAAATGACGTACGGCGCCGTCGCTGTCGCGAGTGAAAACGGAAATCATCGAGTCCTGATTGCCTTCGCGATCCTCGCTGCCGAGATCGAGTTTGAAAGTGCTTTCACCGGCGCTCAGCAGACGCAACCTGTTCCAGCCGCGTTCGCGCGCAAACGCTCGCAAGTCAGGCGGGCCGGCCGCCGCGACGATCGCGAGGTCGACATTTTGCGCGACATGATGAGCGATGCCGTTGAAGGTATCGATCCACGCCGTGCACATCGGGCAGGGCTTCACCTGCTTCTTGCCAAACATGAAGTGATAGATCACGAGCGAGCGATCGGGCGCGGTGAACAGTTCGCTCAAGCGAACTTTTGTAGCGGGTTCGTCGCCTTCAGCAAGCGAAGTCGGGCCTTCGAGAAACTCGTAGTCCTGAATCGTCGCCCCCTGGGGCAGTTGCCGTCGCAGTTCCGCCACGCGTTCGCGTTGGCGCATCAATTCAATTTCCGCGTGGCGCAACTCCTCGCGCTTCAACAAATATTCTTCTGATTCATTCGCCAGGTTAGTTTGGCGATATGTGCCGTCGATCATTTTATGAATCATCACACTTCCCTTTCCTTGCTGTTAATCCTGCGACGCGATCTGATATTGCTCCAGCTTCCCGTCCGGCAATTCGTAAGTCCACGCGCGCAGTGTCTGCTTGTCGAAACGGATTAAGTAGACGCGCAAGGTCATGCCACCGCGCAATCCTTGCCGCACCTGGGTGAACCCCTTGGGTGTACCGAGCGGCGCCAAACCAGCCGCGAAGTCTTGCAACGCTTGCTCGCTGAAATACGCCTTGGCGTTGTCGCTGAATAGGGAACGGTCGATCTTGCCATGCTGAAGCCCGTCGAAAATCTTCTTCGCCTGTTCTAACTTCTCGGGTGTTAACGGATCGTTCTGTTGAAAGAGCAAGGGAACAATGCCGTGCGCGATGTCGTCCGCGGCAGAAGACGCGTCCTGATTTGTTAATGCGACCACTGAAACTCGTTCATCCGGAAACACAATGCTTTCCGCCACAAAGCCCGACACTTCACCGCCGTGCGAGACCGCGCGGTGGCCGGCTTCGGTCCCCAGGCTAACGCCGAGGCCGTAACGAGTTCCCAGGCCGTTGCTGAGTTGCATCTCACGTTCCAACTCGCGATACGAAGCCGGCTTGAGCAGTTTCTGGTCCATGATCGAGATGTTCCACTTCGCCAGATCCTCAGCCGTCATCGCCAGCTCGCCGGCGGCGAACATCCAGCCTGCTCCTTCTTTCGGCGCTGCCCGCAAGGGCCCCAGCGCATAACGCATGTAGCCGGCGGGATCCGTATCGCCTAACTTCTTTTCATCAGTATTCGCAATGCTCGTCATGCCGAGCGGCGCGAATACTTTTTCCTGCAGGAACTGCAGCAGCGGTTTGCCGCTGGCTTTTTCAATGATCACGCCCGCGATGACATAGTTTGTGTTGCTGTACTGCCACTTCGTTCCCGGATCGAAATCCAAAGGCCTTCGCGCCCACAGGTCGAGAATCTTCGCCGTGGTTACCGGCTTCATCATCATCGGCATGACGTAGTCCTGCGGCCAGTAGTCCTGGTAGCCGGACGTGTGCGACAACAACTGCCTGATCGTCACTTCATTCGCTCGCGTCAGATCGGGAATGAACTTCGCCACCTTATCGTCGAGCGAAAGCTTACCCTGTTCTTGCAAGAGCAATATCGCGGCCGCCGTGAACTGCTTGCTGATCGAACCGATGCTGTAGCGCATCGCGGTCGTTGCCGGTGCTTTTGGTTCGAGCCGGGCGGAGCCATACGCGTTCAAGTAGGCGATCTTTCCGTCTTTCACCACTGCGATCGAAACGCTGGGAACGCCTGACTGCTCCAACTCATCGGTCGCGAGTTTATCGATCTTGCTTCGCAACTCAGGCGACAAGTCGCCCTGCGCATTGGCCACCGTGGCCCATGACACAGATAACAGAACGGCGGCGATGATTAAGGCAAAGCGAGATGATAAATGGCGCGCTACAGGCATATGTTTCTCCTCATTATTGCTGAATTTTGCGAAGCTTTTGTGCGTTTTGCTTGAGGTCCAGGGTTAACGAGATTACTTGCTTGAGATCGTCGCTCGCCTTTTTCGCGAGGTTAAGGTCGACGGCATTTGCAGCTTGAAAAACAGGATTGTTGACGAAGCGCATGATCGTTTTATCAAGCAGCAAGAGCTCTTCACGAAACTGCCGCACGGTCGAGACGGTGGGTGCATTCGAAGCTGCCGGAGGTTTTTCCGGCTCGGGCAAAGACAAGCTGTCTTTTAGATCGTTTGCCTTGCCGCGAATCTTGGACACCATGTCCGCGATGGCAGAGTAATCGAGCGCATCCTGCGACCAGGCGTCTGCCATCATCTTATTGTTCAGTGACTGCAAGTCGCGAAAGTCGTCCTTGATCTTTTTCAAACGACTCTGTCGCATCGATTCAGATTCTTTATCCTTCGGTACCGCGAGGAGCAGTATCCGGTCGAGGTCAGCACGCTCAATCGCGCGCGCGCGTTCGGCATTACCCTGGGCGCTAACGTCGCTGAAAGAACCTGCCAGGAGCAAGGCAGCAACCAACAGCAAGTGAAGTTTTATCGCGTCTGACATCGCACCTCCTTCGACGCGGGATTATGCCTCTGCAACAGTCAATTGCAAAACAAAAAGGGTGGCGAAAATTTCTTTCGCCACCCCGAGAAAGGCAAGTGTTCTCAAATGGCGCTAGAAATTAAACCGCGCCGCAAGTTGGATCACCCGTGGATTGCTGCTCAATACCGCGGATGGATTCAGGAAATCGAGGGTTAGTGGATTCACCTGATTCAGCGTCGTCAAACCCGTCGTACTCACAGGATCCACGCTATTGACGGAACCCGGCACATACTGCGGATGATTGAACACGTTGAAGAAGTCAGCGCGAATCTGGATGTATTTCGATTCACCGATGTGGAAGTTTTTGAAGATCGAAAAATCGACATTGTCGATCGGTGGCAGCTGGAACGTATTCCGCCCGATGGTGGACATTGCTCCGTCACCGGTCTGAATGTAGCGGGCGTTCGGATTGTTCGCGACATAGGCGACGACCGCTCCGTGCCCAACCGCCGCACAACTGCCGGTTACCTGACACAACGGCGTCACCGCGCTACCAACCCCCTCAGTTCCGGCCGGGTTGAAGATCGCTCGATCTCCGGCATTGTCGCCGTTCAGGTTGGCGTCGTTACCGCTGCGTACGGTTACTCGCTCGCCGGTTTCATAAGTGTAAGTTCCGGCGACGTTGAATCCGCCGAGAAGCACTTTCTGGAAACCGGTGCTCTTCGAAAACCAGGGCAGTTCGTAAATCCAGGAAGTCACGAACCGGTGCCGGTGATCGAGGGCGGAGTCTGCTCGTTCCCGGCGCAGGTTTTGGAAATCCTCCACGCGTCTCGGGGATAGTACAGTCGAAAACACTTCCGCGGTTGTGTCGTCAATCAAGTGACTGAACGTGTAAGCAGCAGTCATCTGTAAGCCGCGCGAAAAGCGTTTGCTAAGCTGAGCCGATCCGCCGTGATAAGTAGAGTTACCGTCGGAAAGAAAAGCGACTACGCTAGCGCCGTCGAAACCCGCCGCCGCAAATCGAGGCACATAGCTCGAACGCGCATTGATCTGAGCGAGAGTCAGGGACAACGAGTCGAGCGTGGCCTGAGATGGTGCGGTCAAGAACGTCGGCAGACCGGGACGACCATCTTCCGGCGACACTTTCGCCTGTCGATTAATGCGATTCTGCGACAGCAAGTGAATGCCACGCGTGCCGACGTAGCGAAGTTCGAGTGACCAGTCGCTGCCAAGTTGTCGCTGGTAGCTGCCGGTCCAGGTTAGCGAATAAGGAATTTTCTGATCGGGGATCCAGGCGCCGGTGTTTTCTCGAGCAGCGACCGGATCGGTTATCGCGACCGGAGTATCCGGAAGCCCGCCGCTTCCCAGGAAGTTCGGAGTAGCAGGCAAAGTAGTATCTACATCATTGGTCTGCTGTAGTTGCGGAGGATTCGATAGGATGTAGAGATTATCGAAAACGTAATCGTATCCCATCGAGAATCCCGCCCGCAGCGAACTCTTTCCACCAGAGCCAAACACGCGTCCCAGCAAGCCTTCTTTGTAGTCAGGTGACCAGGCAAAGCCGACCTTTGGGGCGAAGTTTTTCGTCTGTGATTTCGGTTCAGTAAACTCCAGCACACCCGGAACCGAGGAGATCGAGTTCAACGGCTGGCTTGTTCTCGCTCCCAACGGCACCTGTTGATACGAATAGCTGACGCCGAGATTGAGCGTAAAGTTTGGCTTCACGCGCCAGTCGTCCTGAGCAAACGCGTACAGGATCTTTTGGTTTCCGTAGTAGATGTTATTCCCGGCATTGCGCTCACCAAATGCATCCGGTGAAAAGTCCAGCAGGAATTGTTGCGTCGACAAGTATTCATAGTCGCCGCGAACACGCTGCGAGAAACTCTGCGGTGAGATGATCCAACGGAAATCGCCGCCAAACTTGAACGAGTGATTGCCTCGCAACCAGGTCAGGTTGTTTACAATCTGATAGCTGTTCTCGATCGTGAACTGTGGCGCATTTGGATCGGGACCAATGTTTATACCCAGGTCGTCGAGCGTTAGGTTGGGAAATACGTTCAGCCCCGGGTAGGTGATATTGGGAACAGGAAAGTTTTGCGATGAACGCCGAAACGCAAGGCGAGTCTCATCGATCACCCTGTCCGAGAAATTGTGAACGAGTGTATACGAGAAGAGCCGCTGCTTGGTCGGCAGGGCGACGAAGAACGCCGGCAGGTTTGCCGTGTTGTCGATATCGGCGCCGTTCGTAAAAGTGAAACGAGCGTGATGCGTCGTCGCAGAACTCTGCAAGTAATCAAGATTGATTACCATGTGATTCTGTTTGAAAAAATTCGGAGCAGCAAACGAGACATTCCCTACCGGGATATTGCGGCCGAGGACTGTGATCGTGTCCTGATCGTTGACCGGAGCCACGGGCACGAAGGTGTTGAAGGCCGCAAGATTGTTTGCAGAAAGTCCCGGAATGGTGTTCAGGATGGCAAAGCCTGCCGCAGTCGGCGAGACGATGCCGCCGGTGCCCGCTGCACTGCCAGTTTGGATTCTTTCATAGGAAGTAAAGAAAAACAGCTTATCCTTACCGCTTATGATCGCGGGACCACCCTCGCCGAAATGCGGGATCGGAAGCGGCCCACCAATATTGAAGCCGCCGCGGAAATAATCCGAACGCGGCATAAAAAGATCACCCGATGATTTGTCTCGAGTAACACCAGCGTTCTTTTGAATGGTATCAAGCGCATTCAAATAACGGTTACGGAAAAACCCATATGCCGTGCCGTGAAAATCATTTGTGCCGCTCTTGGTTACGGTTAGAAAGTTTCCGCCGTTAGATCTCGCAAATTCCGCGGAAAATTGGTTCTGGAGCAAAGTAAACTCAGCTACTTCGTCAGGCGAGATATAAGATTGTGGGCCGGTGACTGCCTTGTCGTTGTTATCGACACCGTCAACCATAAAGTTATTATTGCGTGGCCGTTGACCACCAACTGAACCGCCGGTGCCTACGCCAACGCCACCGGAACTGCTTACGTTCGGCGCAAGCAATGCAAGATTGTTAACGCCTGCCGCACTTCCTGCCGGACCCGCCGTGGTCTGTGCGAGTTCGACTACCTGCCTGCTGCTGAACGCTTTCGACAAGTTTGCGGAAGTAGTATCGACTAACTCGACTCCGCCCGCTGTGACAGTCACGACTTCAGACACCTGGCCTGGAGAAAGCTGGACTGGCAGGTCGGTGTTTTGATTCACGCTCACCCTGACGTCGGTGAGAGCTACATTCTTGAAGTTCGGTGCTTCAACTGAAACGGTGTAATCGTCAGCCGGCTGTAGATTTGTGAACTCAAACTGGCCCGAACTATTTGTTTGAGTGGTTTGAGTTCCACCAGTGGATTTCCTGGTGAGGGTTACTTTTGCCCCAGAGACAACGGCATTGTTTGGATCCGTCACTGTTCCGCGGATGCTGCCGGTAGTCGCTTGAGCGTGCGCTGAGAAAACACAGCTCACCGTGAAAAGTAGAACCCATAAGAAACGGCGTATTGAGTTTTCCATCTTTAATTCTCCCTTGGTTGATGGTTGAGGAGACGTATCTTGAAGTTCGCAACTGTTATTCCCAGCGTGGTTATGTCAAAAGCTTCACGGCGAGAATTTCAATAACCCGCGTTCCAACGCATTTTCGTAGCCGACGTAAAGGTTTCTTTACACGCGAGCCCATCCAAAGACTTCGAGAAATCCAGAAATATGGAGTCGTGATTTAAGTTGGCGAAGTGACGAGGACGAAGGGAGGAAGGTCTTCAGATTTTCCTGCGCGGTGAATTGTGTGGCAGTTAGCCACAAAAGACCGCGCGTCGGCGCTCCATTGAGACGCGCGACTTCTGAGTCGTTACTCGGCGATCAGTGTGTCAGGCTTGCCGGAAGATTTACGTTTTGTCTCGTGATGAGTTGTTCGAGCACGCCAGATAAAGTCTTCAGCAGAGCCGCGCGCGCCGAAATGAGAAAAAAGTGATCGCCCGGAAACATCCGTTGGGAAAACGAAGCGGCGGTCTGTTCACTCCACGCGTGCAGTTGTTCATGACTCACTTCGTCATCGCCGACGCCGCCGAAAGCCAGAATCGGACAATTCAGGGGCGCCTCGGATTCATAACGATAGTTTTGGCACAACGCAAAGTCAGCACGAATTATCGGCAGTGTTAACTGAAGCAACTCCGGATGTTCGAGCACTTCTTTCGGCGTACCGTTCAACCGGCGCAGTTCGTCCAGAAATTCCGGCTCGGGCAAGTCGAAAGTGCGCCGCTCCACATCGGGTAATTGCGGCGCCGGCCTTCCGGACACGAAAAGATAGTCCGGTTCACGCGCGCAATCGCGACGCAACCGCCGCGCAACCTCAAAGCCAATGATCGCTCCCATGCTATGGCCAAAGAACGCAAACGGGCGATCCAGGTAAGGAACCAGCATCGGCGCCAACGCGTTGACCAGCGGTTCGACGCGATCGAAGAGGGCTTCGCTTACGCGAGAGCCGTGGCCTGGCAATTGGATACCGCAAACTTCGACGCCGGGCGGCAACTCCATCGGCCACGTCCGGAAAGTGACATCGCTGCCTCCGGCGTAGGGAAAGCAGAAAAGACGCAGCACCGCGCGCGGATTCGGTTTCGGGCTCCTCACCCATTGATCACGACTGTTTTCTCTGATCACCGGCTGACCTCGCCGTCAGTTCTCGCCCGCAGCAGCCTCGTCCATTTTCTTGCGCAAGCTGAGTGGCCGCATGTCGGTCCATACTTCCTTGATGTAGGCGAGGCACTCCGCTTTCGAACCGGATTTTCCGGCATCGTTCCAACCCAGCGCATTCTCGCGATCGGCAGGCCAGATCGAATATTGCTCCTCATGATTCAACACAACTTTGTAGATGGTGGTGTCTTCAGTTTCGTCTCGCTCCATGCTCGTCTCCTTCTGAAAGTAGTATCGAGTCTTGTTTCACCCTACAAAAATATTTCCTTATGGCCAAAAAGTCGCTCGGAGATAATACCCCGGCTGCGACAAGCTTCCACTAACTGATTCGATTCGATTATTGGACGCGACTGGTCCGTGTACTGGATCGACGTGAGAAATGTAAGCCATGGCTCGAGTCCCATCGCATAAACATAAACCTGGCTGGGACGAAGCTGCTTCACGATTTCCATTCCGCGATTGCAATCGGACCCAGACAGCCTTCGCGACTGATCAAACTTTCGCGCTAAGGGCTTGGTTAATAATGGGCCGTACAACCACGACAGTGGGCCGCCATCGCACTCCATCCCCAGAAATACCACGTCCACATCTCCGAGCTGTTGGTGAATGTGCTTATAGAGTGCCGGCTCCAGATTGTTTGAATCGGCCGCACACAAGATCGACTTGTCATCGAGCCTGATCAAGTATGCCATCTTGGTGCGAATGTTCAGGTCCGCATGTTCACCGAGGAACGGAAGCCCGATGATCGCGCCGCCGGGAACTGCAATGCTTTCCATCTCGTCGATCTCACGCACGGCCGGAAATCCAATGTTCTGCAACACGAGTTTCAAAGACGGATCGGCGAGGCTACCGCCGTTGTTCTTCGGAACGATGACCTGCTTGATTCGGTGTCGCAGTTGCAGGAGCGTTTCGAACATGCAGTGGTCTTGATGATTATGCGTTATCAAAACGTAATCAATCGTCTCCGGCAGATCTGCATAGGTGTAGCGATCGATGCCGCCGAACTGCTGGTAACTGATTACGGGATCCATGAGGATGGCGACGTCGCGAGTCTCAACCAGTATGCAGGCGTGGCCAAAATAACGAATCCTGATCGGCGTTTCGGCATAGCGCGCCGGCGGTGGGGGCGGCGGTTCAGTGGTAAAGAATGATTCGAAGAGTTCCTGATCCGGCGCTGCTACACCTAACGCCTCTTTGATCGGCTCCAGCGCACCGGGTTCAACTTTCATCCTGAAGAATTCATCCAGTACCGAAGCGCTGAACGGCATTCTCAAATACACGTGACCGTCAGTATTGACTTGCGGAGTGCTGAGCGCGAAGGGCCGTTCATCGGACTGGCTCAACGAGAGACACAGCGATTGCGAAGACTGGTTGAAATAGGGGCTCGCGTACAGCAACGCTTCAATGAATCGAAGCGACGGAAAGCTATTCAGATCGTAAACCAGCTCGACGTATCCCTTCAGCGGTTCGGGCACTTTTTGATACAAAGCTTCGAGCGAGAAGCCGTTGGCTTCAGTCGTCAATAAATCACTGAATTTCTGGATCGCGCCGGCGAGTTCCAGCAGCAGTGGCTGCTCGCTGATCGTGTCGTCGATCAAGGTCTTGATCGCGCCGGCTTTCTCAGGGCCATAGTTCAGGAATGGGCCACCTCGCATCGCCGGATTCTTCAGCGCCGAAACATGCACTTGAGGTGCATTCACAAACGATTGCATCATTTTCAGATGTGAGTTGGCGATGAGCATTGCGGCCGTGGCCGGAGAGATCAGGTACGACCAGGCATACCATTGATTAATCAACGGCTCAACGATGACGTTTTGCTTGAGATAGGCTTGAGTTGCCATCCCGCTCCCCCCGGGTCGTGATTTCAGATCCCTGAATGGAGAACTCATAGTAGAGGCAACTGGGCTGCCCCGACAAATTACTGTGAAGCCGCCTTTGCTGGAGCGTGACGAGTATCAGCGATGTTTTCTTTCGCGTGGCCGGCCTTGGCGCGAATGGAGTAGAGACGATGTTCGGTTCGTATCAACAAACGATCATCGACGAGCGCCGGCGACGCCAGCGCTAGGTCGTCCAGCTCATTCACCTGCAATAACTGAAACTGCTCGCCCGCGGCGACGACGAACGTCTGTCCCTCTTCGCTCAGGCAGAACAGTTTCCCGTGATAGGCCCACGGCGAGGTCGTGAAAGTCGTTGCTGCCGCATCAATCCGCGTCTTGTAAGTTTGCTTTCCGGTCTTGGCATCGAAGCGAATCAGGATTCCGGTTTCCGTGAGCGTGTAGATCGCACCCTGATAAGCGAGCGACGAAGGTATGTAAGTACCACCGCGCGGCTGCGACCACACGATATATTCGTTCGAAGCCTGATCCTCTTTTAGAGTGATGTCGCCGCTGGCGCCGGGAGAAATCGCAAACAACGGCCGGCCGCGACCGCCGTTGACGTACAGCAAACCTTCGTAAGCAAAAGGCGTTGGCACCGGCGACATGGCCGTCCCTTTCATGCGCCACAACTCTTTGCCTTGCAAGTCGTAACTGACCACCGCCTCTGGTCCAACCGTCACAATCTCAGTTCGTTGCGAATTCCGCCACACGTAAGGCGTGGCCCATCCGGTACGTTGTTGTAATGCGCCCGACCCGCCGAGGTCTCGATCCGTGCGCCACACTTGCTTGCCGGTGTGCTTATCGAAGGCGGCGATGTACTGGTGTTTCTCGTTATCACTCAAGATAACCAGCAGGTTTCCGGCAAGCACCGGCGAGCTGCCGGTTCCCAGTTCGAGATAGATCGGATTCGCTTCGAGCGGAGTAGTCCACGCTTGATTGCCTTTTAAGTCGAAGGCCCAGAGTCCGAGATTCGCGTCGTACAGGTAAATGAACTTGCCGTCGGTCACCGGAGTTTCGGAAGTGAAACTGTTTTTCCGATGGCGCCCGCCGGGCGGGTGTCCGGTGAAAAACTCCCGCCGCCATTCGACCTGGCCGCTCTTCAAGTCGAGGCAATAAAGAAAATAGTGAAGCATCACCTCCCTCGGCAGCTCGACGTAGCGGTCCATGACACGCTGGACGATCTCCTTGATTGGGAGTCCCTGCTTTTGCAGTTCTGCTGCGTACCCGGCGCCGTTGTCCAAGCCGATCTGCGGTTCCTTCGACTTGCCGTCGGTTGTGACGGTGGTTATGTAGACCTTACCGCCTGTCACGATCGGCGACGACCAACTGCGCCCGGGAATCTCTTGAGACCACTCGACGTTCTCAGTTTTGGACCAGCGTTCGGCGAGTCCTGGATTAGTGCCGACGGGGTTAGAGTCCGGTCCACGAAACTGTGGCCACGCCGGATGCTGCGCGTGGACGACAAACGAGATGAACAACACCGCGCACACGAGTGCGACGGGTCGGGGAAGCATGTTCATATTTGTTGCCTACTCTCTGGGCGCTCTGAAGTTTTCGTTGCTGGCTAATTCGCCTGAACTGGCCGTAGCAAAAATCCTCCGATCTTGCCGTCGTGATCAAAAGCAACGACAACTTCGATGGGACTGGTCTTCATCTCGCATCGGATCACGTAAATATCGTAGCCGTCCTGTTGACTGCTCTTGAGTTCTCCCTGACTCACGTAAGCTCCATGACGAGCAACCGAGGCTTTCCATACCTTCTTCAATGTTTCAACAGAAAGTCCCTGCTTCATCTGTTCGTTAAAATTGGCTCTGATGCCTTCGAAGTCTTCGGCGGCAAGTTTGTTGACGACTTCTTTGGCCGCAGCGTCTCTTTCCGCATCCCTGTTTCCGGAATTCGCGTTCGCAGAAACCGCAAAAGGCAGGAAGATGATGAAGCTCAATATGCCAACTGAGCTAAGCATCGTACGTAGGTTGAAGTGACTGGGATGGTTCATAGTTACCTCCGGGGTTGGGCTAACAAGTTAAGGACAAACAGCTCTAAAGTCTGGCGTAGTGCTCAGCTCATCAAGCTGCTTGGAGTTCTGGGGCGAACAGTTTGAATGAGCTAACTTCAACGGCAGGGTAGCGAAACTCGCGGAAGGCGTCTTTAACTGCTTGCTAAATAGTGCTAATTAATTATTAACAGCGAAGCGGGCAGCGCGAGTTTCGTAGTCGTCGATGAGTTCGGAGTGACGCAGCCGACGGGACCGTAGTTTGAATGCAAGCGGAATTGAGAGGAATGGTAGGCGCGTGGGGATTTGAACCCCAGACCCCTACCGGGTAGCGTCGACGCCGTCCCTGCTCAAATCTCATAGCGCGTAATCATTCAGGTCGCCATAGACATTGACCAAGGGACTAAAGAAGTCGCTCTTACGCTGCATAGCTTGATTGGATTCGAAGCGTAGTCTGCCAAAAGTCTGCCATTTCAGAATCGTCGGTCGGTCAATATTTTCAGGCATGTGAGCTCCTCCCAAATTCGCTACCGACCTAAAACAGAAAAATTTGGACTCAACAATATGATTACATTTACAAAGCTAGGGAACTTGGGAAGGCTTGGAAATCAGCTATTTCAAATAGCTGGCACTATAGGCATTGCTATCAGGAATCATCAAAGCTTTGTGTTTCCAGTCTGGCCGTATTCAGAGTATTACAAGAACCCGATCCCTCAAATCGAGAGAGCGCATCTGCTAAGCCTTGATCTGAAATTCTACGACGCCACAACGCCTTTCCATTACCGGCCCGTGTCTTTGGAAGGGCGATACGACTGGGATTTAATAGGATACCTTCAATCAGAAAAGTACTTCAGACACTGTGAGAATACTATAAGGGAATACTTCACTTTGAAAGACCGTCATGTCGCTTATCTGAGATCGAAATACGGGCATTTATTAGAAGCGAACTGCTGCTCAATATCTGTGCGCCGAGGAGACTATTTGCTGGTCCAACACAATTATCCCGTACTCTCTATGAATTACTATAATAGGGCCATGGCGCTAATGCCGAGTGATACCATCTATTTAGTATTTTCGGATGCTATTGGTTGGTGCAAACGTCAATTTGTGGGCGATAGATTCTTTCTTATCGAAGAGCCCAGCGAGGTGTTATCGCTGCATTTGATAAGCTTTTGCAGGAATAACATAATCGCCAATAGTACGTTCGGCTGGTGGGGGGCATGGTTGAATGAAAATAGTGACAAGACGGTGATTGCCCCTTCGAGGTGGTTTGGAGAGGGCTATGATGACTTGGATACTAAAGACATAATTCCCGAACCTTGGCTAAAGATATAGGATCTGCTGATTCCCCTATGATATGAGTTTTTGAAAGGGCAAGAAGACCCGGTCACATTTATCATTGTATCCGCTGTTGGGAGTGTTAGGCGACTATTCCCCGACGATCCTTTGCAAGCGCGCTAGAAGGCTCGTATGACCATGAAAGCCGCATTCACTCAAATCTACGCACGGAATATTTGGGGGTATGGCTCGGGAGAAGGGTCTCTGGCCAAGCACACAAAGCTTTACAGGAGATTCCTCAAACGATTTATCCGCGACAGGCAAATCAAGAGTGTCGTGGACTACGGTTGCGGCGATTGGCAATTCTCTCGGCTGATTAATTGGGATGGCGTTCGCTATCTGGGGTTAGATATAGTCGACTCATTGATTGAGCATAACCTTAAGACGTATCGCAAAGACAATATAACCTTTGAGGTTCTCGCTGGGACGCCTGCGCAGCTTCCGGACGCAGAGCTTATAATCCTCAAGGATGTCCTTCAGCACTGGTCGCATCAATCAATCAAGTCGTTCTTACCCACAATCGCCAAGTACAAGTTTGCGCTCATCACGAACTGCGTCAACCCGTACGGGCCAACGTATAATCGTGATATTTTGGATGGTGATTTTCGCCCTCTGGATCTAACCCGGCCACCATTCTCCTGCGAGATGTCTAAAGTATTCGAGTTCACGAACAGGAGAGGGGTTTTCGAACTTCGTCATAAACCGCGGTGGAAAAAGATCGTCCTCTTGCAGCAGAATGACGCCGCCTATTAACCCATAGCCACGGACCGCGTGCGAGACACACAGGGATGGAGAGTACCTGCTTCGGCCACGCCATTGATGCGGTGCGCGCACGGCTTCAGCTATTCCGGATCCGAAAAACGCCTGGTCCCACTGGCTGACGATGTTCTCCCACTGGTACTCACACAAATTTCGACCGAGCCCAAAACAGACGTGTTTTGATTGTTTCCTGGCATGCAAACTCTTCTATTAATTTCTAACGCGTTGCTTCTGCTTTTATTGATTGAGGCCGCGCGCCGCATGCTGAACTATCGGTCCCGGCTGAGGAAACTCGGACAGAGCTACATGACCCAGCTAAAGGCAACCAAAGAGACATTCGACTCGGTCATCCCGCTAGTCAGGCTGGATGAATTTCACGAGGTGTTTGCTCAAACCGGACTGGGATTCAACCCGGAAACCGTAGTGAGTTTCATTGGATACGGCGTGCAAGGGGGGACTAGTTGCTTCGAGAGCTGGGTGTTATCGGTTCTGGCAAAGGAGGCAACGTCTCTGTTTGAATTCGGCACCTGCACCGGCAAGACAACCTATCTCTGGGCGAAGAATTCTCCGGTCGAAGCGAAAATTGTGACTTTGACTTTAGGCAAAGACCAGCATGCGGATTATCTTGCGGCGGGAGAAGATAACCTTTTGGCGACCCAAACGGCACTGGCCGAATCGGCTTTTGACAGGTTCATGTATTCGGGGACCCCGGTCGAACACAAAATCACGCAGCTATTCGGCGACAGCAAACGATTCGACGAAACGCCTTATCTGAAACAATTCGACCTAATCTTTATTGACGGCTCGCATGCATACTCTTACGTCAAGAACGATACGGAGAAAGCGTTGCGCATGCTGAAGGATGGCGGACTCCTTCTCTGGCACGATTACCGTTATCGCAATGTGGAAACCAGAGGCGTGCGTCGTTATCTGGATGAGTTGAGCCAGACCTTGCCGCTGATTCGTTTGGACGAAACAACGATCGTAGCTTATCGCAACGATCTAAAAATCTCGGCGGACTAGAGAGCGTAAGCGGGGCGCATTTCTCAGTAAACCGGAGAGACGGAAAGAGAGGCGACGGTTCTTTTTATAGCCTCGGCTGAGTAGCAGTGGTGGAACAACGAAAACGCATTCTCCGCCAGCCGATCTCGTGAAACGCGATCAGCCATAAGCCGGACGCAGCGTTCGGCAAAGACTTCGGGCGTGTCTGCGATCAAGACGTGTACGTCATCGATGGCGTCAATGCCTTCCATGCCGATTGAGGTACTGATAACCGCGCGACGATGACTAAAGGCTTCCAGCACCTTGATGCGAGTGCCGCCTCCCGCCCGCACAGGCACCACCACAGCAGTGGAGTTCTGATACCAGGGTGCGATGTCCGGGACCTCGCCAATCATCTGCATGCCGTAATCGACCGCTATCTGGCGGAGCCGTGGACTAGCTCCCCTTCCCACAATATTCACTGCGAAGTCAGACCGGGTCAGGCGGCGAATGTATGGAAGGATCTCGGTTCCGAAATACTGCACCGCATCTTCGTTCGGATAGTAACCAAGGGTTCCGACGAACAGGAAAGTGAAGACGCCCTCATTGGCGTCGCGCCGCGCCGCATCAGGAACGCGCACCGCGTTGGGCAGGACGCACAGCTCACTGCCGTAGTCGACATGCAGCCTCGCCTTGTCGCCTTCGGAGCAGACGTAAACGCGGTCGAATTCCTTGAGCACCTCTTCCTCTAAAGCCTCGTAGCGCCGGGCCTCCATCTCATAGTAAGCGGCTCGTAGGCCGTCTTTGTTCAAACGGCAGAGCGCGGCTATACGGCGGTGAGTCTCGGATTCGATGTCGTCAAGGTCGAGGTGCCCTTTGGG
>Ga0247688_1000320_pt1 | contig 16535 bp, 13 predicted proteins | sample CNK29_metaG_FD_182718 | JGI IMG/M metagenome (GOLD analysis project Ga0247688, IMG submission 182718) | Soil microbial communities from Purdue University Martell Research Forest, Indiana, United States - CNK29 | ecosystem: Environmental > Terrestrial > Soil > Temperate forest > Bulk soil... | reverse complement strand
CCGGAAAGAACGAACCGATGTCGCTCGTCTTCGCCGGTTGGCCCAAAGTTGATTGGATCAAACTTCGCGAACAGGTTCTGCGGTTGCAGACCGAAGTCTGCGGTGGCGCCGAACCAGGCCTGCGATTTGGCCAATGTGTAGTGAGCATTCAGTTGAAACTTCTTCGAGTAGCGTTTCTTGAATGCTACGGTGAACGCATCATAGCGTGAACGACCATCAGACTGCGCAACCGTGATACGCGCGAACGGAGTCGGCGTACCAAACGCGGCTGTCAGTTCCGCGGCGTGCGCGGCAAACAGCGGCGTCAGGACGCGGCCCGGGTTCGGGGTGCTGCGTTGTGCGTTGATGAGTGGCCCAATGCGCGGGTTGATGTCGAGACTGGTGAACTCGTGGAGCCCGAGAATGTGAACATAATCGAATTCGAGTGCCGAGTCTTTGCCAATCTCTTGTGCGAAACCAAGGTTCCACTGCTGGCTGTACGGCGACACGAAATCAGGATCGAGCATGCGGCCGCGCGTGCCGGACAGTGGGTTATTCAACGGACGCGGCACTGCCGGCGGCGGTGAAGTGATACTCAGGTTCGCACCGTCGTTGACAAAGGTCGCGTAGATTTCGGGATTCGCCTGTTGTACCGCAAACAGCGGCACGTTCAGGAACGACTGATCGAAGTAGACGCCGTAACCGCCGCGAATGACTGAACGGCCATCCCCACGGAAGTCCCAGGCAAAACCAATTCGCGGGCTGAGATTATTCTTGTCGTCCTGGACGGGGTGCTTGGCAAACGGGCTGCCAATAATCTTCAGTGCCTGGAACGTGCGGTTCTCGGCAGCATGAGCGTTGTCCACAAAACCGAGATCCACGTCGTAACGAACACCGATATTGAGTGTAAATTTCGGCGTGATCTTCCAATCATCCTGAGCGTAGATCCCAAACTGGTGGGCACCTTCGCGCAGGTTAAAGCTCGGATCACCGCCGGATAGAATCACGTCGGCAACGACTCCGACGCCGTCGAGATCAGCGAGCGTGCAGTTCGCCGTGCCGGCGATGGCGGGACAGGTAACATTGCCGGGCAGCACCTGCGTGGTTTTGAAGCCTTGCGGAAACTGTCCGGGGTTCTGTGCGATCTCGTCGGCGTTGAAGTTGAAGTCATATTCCGGAGCGGAGTTGAAAGCAAACAATCCGCCGAGGGTCGGAACGAACGTAAAGTCGCCGCCAAACTTGAGACCGTGGTTGCCGCGCGTCCACGTTAAGTCGTCTCGAAACTGATGCTTCTTCTGCAGCGTCTGCTGCGGCACGTTTCCGTTGCGGCCAACTGCGAGGCCGTCCGGAAAGACGAGCAGGTTCAAGTCGGTCGTGGCATTAATGCGGTTGTCGAAAGTCTGGTACTGATAGGTGAACTGGTTGACCGTTGAATTATTCAACGTGGAAGTCAACGAGCCCAGGAAGTTGTAAAGCGTGTTCAGCGTTTCATTGCCGCCCGACAAGTCAGTGCGCACAATCAGGAAGCCTGCCTGGTCGTTGAGGGCGTTGTTATTCTGGCCGGCGAAGCGAACTACGAGTGTGTGTTTCGGCGAAAGATTAAAATCACCTTTCACCGTGTACTGCCAATCGTTGAACGGCTGCGGCAGAAATTGGACGGCTTTGTAACCAAACGGTTCGAGGAACCCGATCTTGTCCTGGTCGACTCCGGGAACGATCGAGTTGCCGCGCTCACGCGTACGTTCGACCGTGCCGAAGAAGAAGGCTTTATCCTGCTTGATTGGACCGCCAAATGAGCCGCCGAACTGTTGCCGGCTAAACGGTGGCTTGATGGCGTCAGCGGGGTCAGGGAAGAGATCCGGGTTCGCTTTCGCCAACAGCTTCGGTGCGTTTGCGTTCAACGCATCGTCGCGGAAGAAGCCGAAGGCAGAGCCGTGATAGTTGTTAGTGCCGCTCTTCGAAACTACCGAAAGCAGCGCGCCGCCCGAACGACCATTAGCCGCGGAGAAGCGTTGCGTCGAAAGTGCAAACTCCTGAATTCCTTCCATTGAGAAGTTCTGAAGAATGCCGCCGACTGCGTTGTCTTTGTTGTCGCCACCATCGATCGTGATGTTGAGGTTGCGGCCGGTTGAGCCACCAACCGAGAATGTGCCGACGCGAGCTTTGGTCGGGTCGAATGACGGTTCCAGTGTCGCGCCCGGAATCAGCACCGCGAGTGATGCGAACGAGCGGCCGTTGACCGGAAGATTTTCCAGCCGGCGCTGATCGATAACGCCACTAACATCTGTTTTGGTCGTTTCGACAAGGGGCGCGCTTTCGCCTGTGACTGTCACGGTTTCGCCGATGTTGCCGACTTTAAGATCAGCGTTCGCCGTGGTCCTCTGAAGCACGTTTACCACGACTGGTTCCTTAACGTACTTGGAGAAACCTTTGGCTTCGATCTCGAGCCGGTAGTTGCCGGGGACGAGCTGGGATATTTCATAAAGGCCGTCGGTACTGGTAACCGCGGTTCGTTCGGCGTTGGTGCCGACGTTGACCAACTTCACGTTGGCGCCGGGGACCAGGCCTCCTTTCTCATCCTGCACCACACCGGTGACAGTGCCGGTGTTGGAGGTCTGCGCGTTTACGCGGGCTGTCATGCCCAACGCAAGAGCCAGGATTCCTACAAAAGCTACGAACAGCCATCTGCGTGAATAGCCATTTCTCATAGTAATAGTCTCCTGAAAGATGTGAGCTGCCGAGGGAGATTCGTCTAACCGTAGAAATCAATTAAGCAAGTCCGGGAGCAGGAGTCGCAACCTACATGCCTTTGGTCCAAGCGGGCTAAATGGCTGAATTTTCAGGACTTTTTAAGAAGGCGAAAGGCGAAGGCTGAAAGAGCTATCCAAAAAACGGGATTGCGCTTCAGGAATTCGTAGGACGCCGTTAAGCACGAGGCTTTACGTTCTCGCGCAAAAACTTGACGATGTCTTCGGTCGAGGTGCCGGGCAGAAAGATCTCGGCGACGCCCTGTTCTTTCAGTTTAGGAACGTCTTCCTGCGGGACGATGCCGCCAACGAGGACGAGGCAGTTGTCCATGCCTTTTTCGCGAAGCAGTTGGACGATGCGCGGGCAGAGTGTGTTGTGAGCGCCGCTCAGGATCGACACACCGACGGCGTCGACGTCTTCCTGCAGCGCGGCGGCTGCGATCATTTCGGGCGTTTGGCGCAAGCCGGTGTAGATGACTTCCATGCCGGCATCGCGCAGCGCGCGGGCGATCACTTTGGCGCCGCGATCGTGACCATCAAGACCAGGTTTTGCTACGAGCACACGAATCTTTGGAGTGGGCATATTTAAAAGGCGGGCTCTTCGTAGATGCCGTAGACGTCGCGCAACGCCGCACAGATTTCGCCGAGTGATGCGTAAGCGCGAACGGCCTCGATGGTCGCGGGCATCGTGTTCTCGTGGCGCTGCGCGGCGAGTTTCAGTTTTTCGAGCGCGTTGGCCACGGCGCCCGCGTCACGACGGGCGCGAGTTTCTTCGAGGCGCTCGACCTGTTGATTGCGAACAGACTCGTCGATCACGAGGATCGGAACTTCTGCCGGTTCGTCAGTCATCACATACTTGTTGACGCCGACGATCGTTTGGTCGCCGCGTTCGACGGCTTTCTGATATTGATAAGCTGAATCCTGAATCTCGCGTTGCGGGAAACCTTTTTCAATCGCTGCCACCATGCCGCCCATCGCGTCGATCTTGCGGAAGTAGTCGAGTGCTTCCTGCTCCATCTTCTCTGTCAACGCTTCCAGGTAATACGAACCGCCGAGTGGATCGACCGTATTCGCAACGCCTGTTTCTTCGGCGATGATCTGCTGCGTGCGCAAAGCGATCAACGCGGCGCGATCGGTGGGCAGCGCGAGTGCTTCGTCGTAAGCGTCCGTATGCAGGCTGTTGGTGCCGCCGAGCACGCCGGCGAGCGCCTGGATCGCGACACGCACGATGTTGTTGAGTGGTTGTTGGACCGTGAGTGAAACGCCCGCGGTCTGCGTGTGAAAACGGAGTTGCAGCGTGCGCGGATGGTCGCTGCCGAAACGCCGCTTCAGCTCGCGCGCCCAGATGCGTCTCGCTGCGCGATACTTGGCGATCTCTTCGAAGAAGTCGTTGTGCGCGTTGAAGAAGAAGGAAATGCGCGGCACGAAACGATCGACGTCGAGTCCGGCGTCGACGCCCCACGCGACGTATTCGATACCGTCCCGCAAAGTGAACGCGAGTTCCTGCGCGGCGGTCGCTCCGGCTTCGCGAATGTGATAACCACTCACTGAGATCGGGTTATAACGCGGCACTCGCTCCGTGCAGAACTCAAACGTATCGACCACCAGCTTCATCGCCGGCTTGATCGGATAGATCCATTCTTTCTGCGCGATGTATTCCTTGAGAATGTCGTTCTGCAACGTGCCCGAGATTTTTTCCCAGCTCGCGCCTTGCTTCTCGGCGACGACGAGATACATCGCGAGCAGCACGGACGCGGGCGCGTTGATGGTTTGCGAAACGGTGACCTTCTCGAGCGGGATGCCGTCGAACAAGACTTCCATGTCCGCGAGTGACGACACCGCGACGCCGCATTTGCCGACTTCGCCCTCTGATAAGGGTGAGTCAGCGTCGTAGCCCATCAACGTCGGCAGATCGTAAGCGACTGAAAGGCCGGTCTGCCCTTGTTCGAGCAGATACTTGAAACGTGCGTTGGTCTCTTCCGGCGTGCTGAAACCCGCGAACTGGCGCATGGTCCAAAGCTTGCCGCGATAACCGGTGGGATGAATGCCGCGCGTGTAAGGAAACTCTCCGGGGAAAGCGATGTCGCGATTGAAGTCGAGATCTTCCGTGTCGGCTGGCGTGTACAGCCGATCGACTTCATCGAGCGAGACAGTCTGAAAACTCTTCTTGCGTTCGGGATGCTTGTTGAGCGCGGGTTGCAGAGTCTTCTGCTCCCAACGTTCTTGCGCTATCTCAACTGGTGAGGAGCTGTCCTTCGTGTCAGGCATTCAACCTCTCAGATCAAAAGTTTTCCTTGCGAAATCGGATATTAGTTTACGGTATTAGGGGTGTCAAACTTGAACTCTTCTAGTCTGAACAATCCACCGACAACGTCGGTGGTATTAGAGGGATAACAGCATCTGTTGTAGCTTGCGTCTGCAATCCCACCGACCGTTGTCGGTGGTATTTAGATACCTACCTAGTCAACCAACTTACGCGCGGCATCAATCCCACCGACCGTTGTCGGTGGTTCGTTCATATCTGCGCTTTAAAAGAGGGGAGCGCGGCTGTGATGGCAGTCACAGCCGCGCCGACTCGGAAGGAACCCGGTTGCGTGGATGTCGAGCTGGGGAACTAAGGGCAGGCTTTGGCAGGCATGGAAATCAAATCTCCGTTAGTTGTAAACCAACCTTTCATCTTGGTCAGTCAACTGGAACGACATACTCGTTGCTGCGGACCATGTTCAGGCGCGCGCGTGCCGCCGACTCAATGGCCTGTGGATCGTTGCGAAGTTGTTCGAGTTCAGCCTTCAGCGATTGATTGACGCCGCGCAGTGTTTCCACGTCGCTTTCCATCACCGAGAACTGCTGTTGAGCAAGTTGAAACTTTGCGCGCGTGCGCATGTTCACCGTCACGCAAACAGCGGCAGTGGCCAGCAAAATCATTCCAAAAACAACCCACGAAGGAATTATTCCTCCGCGCCGCCGCACCTCCGCGCGGCTGCCGATGATCTCCGCCGAGATCTGTTGCACTGAAGAAAAAGACACCTGTCCCTGCCGTGGCATCACGCGTTGCGCTTTAATGCGCTCATCAACCCAGTAAGTATTTGCGACCTTGCTCAAGTAGCACCTCCATGTCCTTTGCCGATTCTGATTCCGCGTAAATACGTACCAGGGGTTCCGTTCCCGAAGGACGCACCAACAGCCACGAATCGTCCTCAAAAATGATCTTTAGCCCGTCAATGCGATCGAGCGTTTTCACTTTGCGCCCAGCAAACGTGGTGGGCTCTTCTTTCAGTTTCTCTTTTAGTTTTGGCATCAGCTCCGGCGTGAGCTGCACGCCGATGCGACCTGACTCGAGCCTTCCGGTTTTCGCGAAGAGCTGTTCCAGTTGATCCGTTAAGGATGCGTGACGCGCCGCCACCGCCTCCGCTGCAAGGAGACACGCCAAGAGGCCATCTTTCTCCGGATAGTGACCTTTGATTGATAACCCGGCCGACTCTTCGCCGCCGAGAATGATCTTGTCGTCATTGATCAATTCTCCGATGTATTTGAAGCCGACGGGTGTTTCGTAAACAGGGAGCCCGCGCAGCTTCGCAACGCGATCGACGAGGTGGGAAGTGGCGACGGAACGGGCCACGCCACCCTGCCAATTTCGCGATTCAGCCAAATAGTCAAACAAAATGGCGATAAGTTGATTCGGAGTAATGAATTGGCCGTTTGCGTCGATCACGCCAAACCGGTCGCCGTCGCCGTCAGTCGCCAAGCCCAGCACGCATTTTTCGGCTAGAACTACATCCCGCAACTCTTGCAGGTGACTCACTTCCGGTTCCGGCGCACGGCCGCCAAAAAGCACGTCGCGCCAGTCGTGAATCGTCGTGACGCTGAGCCCGTGGTGCCGTAAAAGCTGGTCGAGATAACCGCGGCCGGTTCCCCAGAGCGGGTCGTAGGCGTAATGTCCGCCGGCGGCGCCGATCAGGTCGAACCGAATCTTCTGTTCGAGGTCGGCCAGGTAACCGTCGCGGGGATCAAAGCTCTTCGCGCCTTTCTGGGTCACACTTTTCGGCCGATTCTCCGGCGTCTTTCCGAGTAATGCCTCGACTTTCGTCGTCACCTCGGGCAGCGCCGGTGCGCCGTCAGCCGTGGAAAGCTTCATTCCGCTGTACTCGGGCGGATTGTGCGAGGCGGTGAAATTGATTCCGCAGATCGCGCCGTTCGATCTGATCGCGTGCGCGACGGTCGGCGTCGGCGTCGGGCCTTCACACAAAAGAACCTCAAATCCTTTGCCGACAACGATTTCCGCGCATTCAGCGGCAAACTTCTCACCCAAAAAGCGCGTGTCGTGGGCGACAATCACCGGCTTGTCAGTCTCATTCGCGAACTGCGCGCAGATGGCTTCGGTCACCTTCCCAACTGCTGCGAAGGTGAACTCATCCGCAATGACGGCTCGCCAGCCTGATGTCCCGAAGTGAATTGTCATACCAAAAATTTAAGAGACTGCTTAACTCGAAACCCCGGAGTTGCTCCACAAGATAGCTGGTGCCTTGAGTTCGTGAGCCCCAACTGAATGTGCTTTAGGGTTTGTCAATTACTTGCCGCTCAATAAGTTAGCGGCGATATCGGCGGAATGTAGCACCGGCGCTTAAACGGTGTAAAGGTTTTTCTGTTCAATGCTTTAGCCGTGTAAGTTCAATATTTACTTCAACTAACAGCGCTTAAGCAAAGATTTTGGCGAACGGGTGGCGAACGGAAATCCGGCCGTTCTTTCGATTATTCTGGGCGTTAAAACCTGTTGACAGTCTTGGCCTTAGAAAACTAGACTCACGAGTGCGGTCTTGCTACGGCATTCCCTCACCTAATTGACTCAATCAAGGAAAGTTGGAGATGGCTGACGCCCAGCATTCTGCCCAATTGCCAATCAGTTCGATAGTGCGAGCCGTTTGCGAAGCCGCAAACGGTGGCCCCGATCTGCTCTACGAAGTGATGATCAAGATGAGTTTGATGGTGGAGGCGACTGCGCCCACCTACGGCTTATCGATCTGGGCCACCTCCGAATCAGGCAAGCCGACTCTGCGGTGGGCCGAAGGACTCGAGGAATCCGAGATCGCAATTGCCGAAGGCAGTGTTGCCGAACTGTTTGTGAGCAAAGGCAGACCGGACCCGGCGAAAGAAGGCGACCAGGCGATCTGCTTGTTGCTTGCTTTGCCCTCCGGCGCCCGCGAAGGCGCCGCGCTATATGGACGCTGTGTTCGCCCACTCTCAATCCAGCAGGCCAAAGAACTCAACGCGCTCAGCGACGTGGCCCACCTGGCCCACTCGCATCAATCTTCCGGAACTGTTCCTGCTGCTTCGAAGCCGGTAGCGGCGATTCCTTCAGTCAGTTCACTGCCGGGCATGGTTTTCAGCAGCCGCGCGATGTCGGACGTCGCCCGCAACGTCGAGCGCATTAAGGATTCAAATTCGACGATTCTCGTCACTGGTGAATCGGGCACCGGCAAAGAGTTGATCGCGCGGGCGATTCATCGGCTGAGTCGTCGATCGGAAAGCGAGTTCATTCCCTTCAACTGTTCGGCAGTGCCGGCGGAGCTGATCGAGAGCATGTTGTTTGGCCACCGGCGCGGCACGTTTACCGGCGCGATGTCGGACCAGGCCGGCCTGATTCGCTCAGCAGAGAACGGCACGTTGTTTCTCGACGAGATCGGAGATCTGCCGCTTTCACTGCAACCCAAACTCTTGCGCTTCCTGCAAGAGGGAGAGATTCACACGCTCGGCGATCGTGCGCCGCGAAAGGTGAACGTGCGCGTCATAGCCGCGACGCACAAAGATCTCGAAGCGCTGGTGAAAGAAAAACTCTTCCGCGAAGATCTTTATTACCGCATTGCGACCCTTACGCTCAAAGTGCCGCCGTTGCGCGAGCGTCCCGAAGACATTTCAACCCTGATCTCTCACTTCGTGAGCCACTACGCGCGGAAGAACGAGCGAGACATTTCCGGAATCACGATGGAAGCGATTCGGATTCTGGAGTCATACTTCTGGCCCGGCAACATTCGCGAACTCGCGGCGGAGATTGAACGGCTGGTGCTCTACGCTGAAGACGACGGCTACATTCGCCCGGAAAACATCAGCGCGCGCATTTGCCCGCAAGGCGGGGCCACGCAAGCAGAGCGGCTCGAAGATCTGCTCGACAACTACGAGCGACGATTGATCACCGAAACGCTCAAGCGCCACGACTGCAACGTCGCGCGTGCGAGTGAAGCACTCGGTCTCGGCTCAAGACAAACCCTCTACAAAAAACTCAAACGCCTCGCGATCGACATCGGTGATTTTCTTCAGGAAGACACCGAGCCCGGCATGCAGTACCGCGCCGAATAAGTAACACGCCCAATTAAAAGGCCAGCCACAGATTACGCAGAAGTCTGTGTGATCTGTGGCCGGCTTTTTGTTAACTGAGGAGGTGCGACCCGTTAATTTTTGTAAACCGCGGGCGACAACCCACAATAGCTAACAAAACCCCTGCTAACAAACTCAACCGGCGTTTCGCCACCACCTTGGCCCAACCGCGGTTGTCAACCACAGGCTACAAACCGCACCGGCAAACCCCACAAAATCGCGCACTTCATCAGCGTGGGCCAATGGCACAGCGGTTGTAAAAGTCATCCCCGTCGCGAGGCAACAAAGCATCGCATCAAGGTCGAGCAAACAACCTTATGAAGGCGAACACCACAAGAAACCTGACATCAGCGGTAATGCTCCTGATTCTTTCTCCGTTCCTGGCGCTGGCGGTTCTCGTCAGCATTCAGACCGCGGGGATCAGAAACAACGAAGTGCTACTGCTGCTGTTGACCTTGTCTAGTGCTGTTCTAAGTGGAATCAACGGCTTTGGCCGCCGCACGGTCACAGCGGTTCAACTTTCACCAGCGAAGGCAAGTTCTCGTCGTGCAGATTCTTCTCGGGCTTTTGCCGGCTCTCCAAGCAACAACGCCTAAATCCAAATCCAAGAGGAGCAACAAAAATGATTAAGAGATTCCTACGTGATGAAACCGGTCTTGAACTTTCAGAATACGCCGTGGCAGCAGCGCTCGTCGCGTTGGCAGCCGTCGCCGCCTTCCAACTGTTGGGTACCAACATCGGCGCGAAGATCAACGAACTCGCCGGCAAGATTCAGTAGTTCTAACGACACCAATCACCCCGGCAGTAACGCGCAAGTGGGTTGCTGCCGGATGCAGTGAAAAGTTTTCAGCAAATCAATCAGGGTAAGCAAAGCCGGCAGCGGCAAGTTCAAAGGGTTGCTGCCGTTGGAACGGAAGGCTCAAGCCTTCAGTTCCTTCGAAGGGAGGAACAGATCATGTTCAGAACATTTTGGAAAGACGAAACAGGGCTTGAGCTATCTGAGTATGCCGTGGCTGCGGCTCTCGTAGCGCTGGCGGCAGTCGCTGCGTTCCAGTTACTGGGAACCAATATCGCGAACAGGATCAACACGCTGGCAGGTTACATCCAGTGAACTCCAGGTAGTGGAACTGCCTATGCCGGGTGGCGCGCCTTAGTGAAGCCTTTGACTCCACGGGTGCGCCGCCACCTTTCTGCCCTGTCCCTGAATCCAGGACCACAACTCGAACGGACATGCTAAGTCCAACCGCTACAATTTTCGAATTCTTTCTAGTGCCGCTCGCCGGGTTAGTTATCTACCACGACGTGCGGTATCGCCGCATTCCCAATCCATTCGTGCTGGCGACACTCATTACCGGACTCATTTTGAATCTATCCCTCAGCGGCCTAAGCGGTGGCCTGAACAGCCTGGGTGGATGTGTCTTGGCCTTTATCTTGATGTTCATCATGCACGTCTTCGGAGCCATGGGAGCGGGCGACGTCAAACTCTTCGCCGCGATCGGATCTGTGATCGGTGCTCAGCTTGTGCTTCCAACTTTTGTAGTGGTGGTGCTGACCGGTGGCCTGCTTGCTCTCGTGTCCATTCTGCGCTCGGGAGTTTTCAGGACGACCATGCATCGCGTGCTCCAGATCTTCGTGGGCCTGCTGCCGGGTTGGCAGATGCCCAAATTCAGCGTTCCTGCTGATCGTCGCCGGACCATTCCCTACGGCGCGGCGATCACCATCGGCGCGATCATCGCAACCGCGATCTTTCACCCTTAAAAAAGCGGCCAACCCAGGCCCTGGACCTGGCAGAACGGAGAGTTGATTCCCATGCGAAACAAACGTTTCTTCATAGTCCTGGTAGGAGCCCTCATTTTCGGGGTGCTCGCTGCCGTTTCAGTCAGCAAGTATTTGTCGAGCGCGCAAGCTTACACGAAGAACCTGAACAAGGTGGCCGTGGCCAAGGTTGCGATCCCGCTCGGGAGCAAGATCATTCCCGAACAGATCATGGTGGTCCAGTTTCCCAAGGAATCAACTCCCGACGGAGCTTTCGACACGCCTGAAAAACTGGCCGGCCGCGTTGCCGTGGTGAACATCGCCGCGCGCGAGCCGATCACTGAAGTAAGACTGGCGCCGGAAGGAACGGCCGCTGGTTTGTCAGCCGTGATTCCCGAAGGCTATCGCGCGATGACCGTCAAGGTCGACGATGCGGCGGGCATCTCCGGTTTCATTCAGCCGGGAACATTGGTTGACGTGGTGGTGGTGATCGATCCGCGCGAAGGCTCGGGCATGCAGGATCCGATCTCGAAGATCGTTTTGCAGAACATCAAGGTCCTGGCGAACGGCCAGAACATCGATAAACCGAAAGATGAGCGCGAAGCAAACAGCGTCAAGGCTGTGACTCTGCAGGTAACACCGGAGCAGGCCGAGAAGCTCGCGCTGGCGGCGAACGAAGGCAAGTTGCAACTGGTCATGCGCAATCAGATCGACCAGGGCGACGAACAGACACAGGGCGTTAACAAGCGCAGCCTGTTGACTGGCGAAGCCGCGATTAAAGCACCAGAACCGGGTTCACTGAAGAGTGAACAACCCAAGCAGGAAGCAAGACCAGCAGTACGTCGATCGGCGCCAGTGGCGAAACCGGCCGAAGCCCCAGCTCCTCAATCAACACCGCGTGCGTCAGTGGAAATGATCGAAGGCGCGAAGAAGCGCAGCGTCGACTTTCCATAGATCACTCAGTCAACCAAATCCATTACTTGAAGTTGATCGCTTTGACGATCGCTGAAAACAAAGGAGCACAAGAATCATGCAGAGCCGTTCCCCAATTTCGCGCCGGGTGACTTTATTGCTGGCGGCGTTGATAACCATCTTTGCTAACTCCATCGCTAACGCCCAGGAGACTTCCTACAAGGCGTCGTTCAGCCAGAACAAAGAGACCGTTGCCGTCAACGTTCTCGTCGGCCAGTCGCGCGTGATCAATTTCGATCGCCCGGTAGGACGATTCTCGGTTTCGAATCCGGAAATCGCTGAAGCCGTGCTCGTCACGCCCGACCAGGTGCTGGTGAACGGTAAAGCGTTTGGCCAGGTCAACTTCATCGCGTGGGAACAGGCCGGCGGCCAGTTCCTCGTGTTCGACGTTTATGTGCGCGCGAATCTTTCGCTGATCGACTCGCAGATTCGCACGCTGTTTCCCAAAGAAGACATTCGCCTGAGCCAGGCTAACGGTTCGGTCGTCATCTCGGGCAGCGTCGCGAACGCTGCGGTCGCGACTCAGGTTCAGAGCGTGATCGAAGCAGCGGGTTTCAAAGCCGTCAACATGTTGACCTCGCCAGTCTCGGCCGCAACGCAGGTTCAGCTTCAGGTTCGCGTGGCGGAAGTGAATCGCAACCGTCTGCGCGACTACGGCACTTCGTTCATGACGAACGGTGCGACCGGTGGTTACGCCAATAGCGGTGGTGGTCCAAGCGCTCTCGGTGATTCAACGATCGGCACGCTGAGCGCAGTCTTCGAGCCGGCGCTGAACGTCCTGCTCTTCAATCGGTCACTCAACACCGCGGCGATGCTGAAACTCCTGCGCACTGAAGGCGCGTTCCGCGAGTTGGCCGAACCGAATCTGATCGCGATGAACGGTTCGCAGGCGAGCTTCCTCGCCGGCGGTGAATTCCCGGTGCCGGTGCTGCAGAACGTGGGCGGCGGCGGCAACGGCGGCATCACGATCGTTTGGAAAGAATATGGTGTGCGCCTGAATTTCAAACCGATCATCATTGACGAAGATCACATCCGCCTCGAACTCGAGCCGGAAGTTTCCACGATCGATTTCAGCAATGGCGTGCGCTTCAACGGTTTCGTCGTGCCGGCTTTGAGAACTCGCCGCGCGAAGACCGGTGTTGAGCTGCGCGATGGCCAGTCGTTCGCACTCGCCGGTTTGCTCGACAACAACGAAACCAAGACTTTGTCGCGCATTCCGATCGTCAGTGACATTCCCGTCATCGGCAATCTTTTCAAATCGAAATCGTTTGAGAAGAAAGAAACCGAGTTGATGTTCATCGTCACCGCGCAAATGGTGAAACCGATCAACAGCGACGAAATCCCGAACTTCCGGGGCATCGATGGCCTAAAGGGCAACTCTCCGTTGGGCGTCGAGCCGAAGGGTGAAGGCATCTCGGGCCAGAGTGGTTACAAAGTTTCCGGACAGAACACGGACACGACGGCTCCGGTGACGGCGCCAGTTGCGCCAGTTGCGCCGGTTGCACCGGCCACTCCGGCGAAGACTGAAGAACAGAAAACGAAAGCTACTGAAAGCACGACCAGCACCACCGGTGCAGTCAGCAGCGTTCGCAATCCGAATCCCGCACTGCCGGTAGCTCAGGCAGTGCGCTTTCAATTCAATCCGGACTCCGTTCGCCCCTGGTAACAACTTCCTCTCAAACAAAGTTCATTTGCAGCAGAGGGGGAAAACATGAAGCACGAAGCGACGAAACAAGCGGGCCAGAACAAGCGGGAACGAGGCTCAATCCTGGCGACATCAGCAATCGGGATGTTGTCCATTCTGCTAGCAGTTGGTTTGGGAGTTGATATCAGCAGGTTCTACCTGACGAAAACTGAATTGCAGAACGCAGCAGACGCGGCAGCTTTGGCTGCCGTATCTGCGCTCAATACGGCGCCACTCGGTATCACCAAAGCGGTGGACCGAGCGGTGGCCAGCATGAACAACTACGACTTCAACAAGACGGGCGTGACTATCCCCCGCTCGAACGTCTTGTTTGCAGTGAATCTGGATGGTCCATACATGAGCGAAGCGTCCGCGCAGGGACAAGCTGCCAAAATTCGCTTCGTCCAGGTGACCACTCCCGATTCACCGATCGGTGTTTCCTTTGCCGGATCAGTACTCGGCAAAAGCAAGAACTTGTCGGCGACGGCAACGGCAGGGCTTTCAGTGCCGCTGAACATGTTCTGCAACTTCCTGCCGGTGTCGGTAATCGACTACGGCACACCGCTCGCACCTGGCAACACTTACACGTTCCGTGCAGGTTCGGGCAGCATGGTCTCGCCGGGAAACTATCAGATCCTCGCGGTTGCCGGCTCAGGCGGACAGGACGTTCGCGTCGGCCTCGCGGCGGGAGTGGACCAATGCGCGGCACCCGGCGCCACTTATACAGTTGACACTAAAACCGGTGTTACCGCGGGCGCTGTGCGCCAGGGACTGAACACGAGGTTTGACGATTACCAAACCTCGCAGGTCAATCCCGCTACGATGCCGCCGGACACGAATATCAAAGAGAACATCACCTACGATCAATACAAGACCGGCAGTCCTACCCAGGCGCCAAAGAATAAGGGCGTCGATGGCCGGCGAGTTGTGGTTATTCCGATCGTCAAGGCGGACCAGTATGACCAGGGCCGCAACACCGTGACCTTCGACCGCTTCGGCACTTTCTTTCTGCAAACCAAAGTGGGCAGCGGCAGTGGTGGCGATCTCGTAGCCGAATACATCGACGACATCGTGGTCGGCCAGGGTGGTTTCGATCCTAATGGAGCACCGGTGAACGGCTTAATGGCAGTGCCGGTTCTTTACAAATAGGTGGTCCAACTATGTTGCATCATCGCATACGAAAAATTCGGAACTTCCGACGGTCGCGCCGGGCGCAGTGGTTGAATCGCTTTCGGCGCGACGAGCAGGGTGTGCAACTGCTCGAGCTGGCCATCGTGCTGCCGATTCTGATGTTGCTGTTCGCATCGGTGGCGGAGTTTGGCCGTTACTTTTACGAGTACACGACGGTCGCCAAAGGTGCGCGAGTAGGTGCGCGATATCTGGCGTCAAAGTCGGTGATGAGCTCGACTGCGTGGCAAGCGAACGCGAAGAACCTGGTCGTCTACGGAAACACTACCGGCAGCGGCACGCCGATCCTGCCGGGGCTTACGACCTCGAACGTTCAAGTCCAATACATCGGTGGAACCACCGGCGTACCGGACATGGTGAAGGTCAGCATCACCGGCTACAAGCACACGCCGGTGTTCGATATCGGCAAGCTGCTGAAGACGCCTTCGCTGTCGACCGCCGTTGACGTGAAACCGAGCGTGACGATGCGTTATCTGCTGACAACGCCTTCGATCTGAGGAGCAACAATATGCTTCGCCTTAAAACTTGCAGAGAAAACGAACGAGGGTCGACGCTCGTTGAGTTCGCGATTGGCGTCACGGTTTTTGTGACCGCGATGTTTGCCGTACTCGAATTCGGGCGCGCGCTGTGGGTACACAACGCTTTGACTGACGCAGCGCGACGCGGTGCGCGTTACGCCACGATGCACTCATCCGGCAGTGTCGATGCGGTGAAGAACGTCGTCGTCTACGGCAACCCGGCAGGAAGCGGTTCGCCGATGCTGAACGACTTGAGCACCGCGAACGTCGACGTCACTTACACCAACTTCGGCCTGAATGACGGCAGCGTTTCGGTGAAGATCACGAACTACCAGTTTCATTTTGTCGTGCCCATCATCGGGACCAAGATCACCATGCCGAGTTACAGCACGACGTTGACCGGGGAATGCGCGGGATACCTGCCAAACAACGTCTAGTTTCGAACCAGGTCGGGAAGCTTAGGAAGTTCGATCGTGCCAACAGCAACCGCAAATATCAGTTTGAGTTTCGAATCTGCTGCCGGGCGGCGCCGGTCACGCCTGCCTAACGAACTTCGTTGCAAAGTGAACGCAGCTTTGTAGCGATGCAGTACCTGCCGTAAATCCCCCGCGCACTCTGTCAAAGGTTAATCAATTAGACAGCCGCCGGCAGCGATTCGATTGACACACGAGGAAAAGATGAGCCAACCAATCTCAGTTGTAGTCCTAAGCACCGGGCTGGAAAACTTCAAAGACATTCGCCGGGCCCTCTCTCATGAAGACCGCGTCAAACTGCTGGCCGGCGGCAACGACGCCGATCAGCTTTACGACGAGATCGTTCGTCTCAAGCCAAACGCCGCGATCATTGCGCTTGGCCCAAATGCCGAAAACGCCGTCAGGTTCATCGAGCGCTTGAACGCCGAGTGTCCGACGACCACGATCATCTCGGCGGCGCAGGACGCGTCACCGGATCTCATCATCGGCAGCCTGCGTGCCGGCGCGCGTGAGTTCTTGAAGATTCCGATCAGCGGTGAAGAACTGCGCACCGTGCTCGATCGCGTTTCAGAGTTCAGCAACAAGCAACTGGTTGAAACGCCGGCCAAGAAAGGCCGCATGATCGCGGTCTTCTCCAGCAAAGGCGGCTGCGGCACTTCGTTCATCGCCACCAACTTCGCCGCTGCGACCAACGCTAAAACGATTCTCGTCGACCTCAATCTTCAGGCCGGCGACCTGCCGCTGTTCATGGGCGTCGATCCGAAATACTCGATCGCGGACATGGTCGAGAAACGCAATCGTCTCGATCAGGATCTCATCAACACCCTCGTCACTCCGCACTCTCAGCATC